>MDTC01132968.1_pt1 | contig 10419 bp, 7 predicted proteins | sample 811181 | NCBI WGS metagenome assembly MDTC01 (sample SAMN05326644, study PRJNA326480) | marine metagenome | isolation source: seawater | place: Pacific Ocean: North | collected 2011
GGTTTACGTGCCATGATACTCTCTCCAAGCAGTCTTGCGACCGATATTCCCTTTATCATCTCTCCGCCTCAAGCCTTGTCGCAGGATTTTCCAAAATTAGGAAATGAAACATCACTAAAGATTCGATAAAAGGTTTCATGTGCCCGTTTCTCATCCTCTAATCATGGCGAAGGGTTGGAGAGGGCTTCTTGAGGAAGAATCCGAACACCAGTGGGTCGCTATATCTGGCTTTTTTGTATTCATCCTTCTTGGGGCAATCGCCATCCAAGGAACTTCATCCCTACCCGGTGTAGACTACAGGAGCAATGGACTTGAATCAATTGACGGACGTGTATTGGATATCGTTTACGGGGATTCTGGCAGCTACACGGCAATGGTCATCGGAGATGAAGGTGGAGTAATGTTTCACTATGATGACAAAGGGGACACCAGAGACATAGGTGCAGATTATGAAGATATTTTGGGAATGACATTCATGACTCAACTTCACGACGGAAGTATCGTTGTTTCCCCTTCTAACAATACACTAGAAGTCATTCACGTAAATTCTGAAACTTTACAGCGAACCATTCTTCCACTCAATGAGAATCTGGATCCCTTCGACATTATCGATATCGCTGAACAGTCCAACGGCGATACTTACCACTGGCTCATGGCTACTGATGAAGGAAACAGTTCAAGCCTCAGAGGCTTCGGAAATGTCGCAACACCACTCCAACCGGCTCAAGACGCATTTGGAGACGCAACTGTAACCGCTGCAATGGTGAATTCCGATGACTTCGAATGGAATATGGTGGAGGCTCTCGATGACGGAACATGGATTGCTGTAGGTTTGATGGCCAACACCTTTGGTGCGGATGAAAACAGCCCAGCAGCACCACTCAAACATCCCGTTATAGGTTTCATTTCTTGGTCTGCAGGGCCGACTGCTCCAATGCTTACATCAATTGAAGAACTTGACAGAGGTGAGATTCACTCGCTTGTTAAACTTGAAAATGGAAGTATTCTTGCTGCAGGCACCGACTCAGCAGTTCATATCGCCTTGGATGGAAAAATAACCGATGTTGAAGTTTCAAGTGAATCTGTGGCACTCGATGAAAAAGGTGCAGTTTGGATGTTCGGAAGTGAGGGCAGCACATCGGTTGTTCGCATGACAGAAGGAGTCCCTGAGAAAATGCCTTTAGCCCGACCATTGCCATTGACTGTCGAAGTGTCAGGAGTTACGAATGATGTCATCTATGGCCACGGAATAGATCAAAATGGTGATGCAGGAACCTACTCAATTGACACGCTTGCAGGTGGTTCTATAGAGAGCGGAAGAGGTTTCTTGAACTTCATGTTCTTTAGCGTATCCAGCATTATCATGGGCGTCATGATTTGGACGGCTTTTAGTCGAATGCGGCAGAATCAATAAAAGGCAAATCTCCCGTGAAAACTGGAGTTCTTTCAAGGCTGCGCGAGAACCTTCATGTGCTCTCGGCAACGACATAGAACTCCAGCGAGAGCAAGGAGAGTATTGCGCATGACAAAAAGGGGGATGATGGACCAATTCATGGACATCAAAAAGGAGCACCCTGATACCATCCTTTTCTTCCGAATGGGAGATTTCTATGAATTGTTTCACGAAGATGCAGAGGTGGGTTCTGAAGTCCTAGGTTTAGCTCTGACTTCTCGAGATAAGAAGGCAGAAAAACCGATTCTGATGGCTGGATTCCCGTGGCATGCATTGGAAGACAACATTCGAGGTATGCTCAAAGCAGGATACAAAGTCACAGTAGCAGAACAAGAGCAAGAACTTCGAGAAGGTGCTAAAATCTTGGAGCGCATGGTGACAAGAGTTTACACGCCGGGTAGTTTGTATGAAGAATCGTTACTTGGAACAGATGAACGTTCGCTTTTGGTCTCTGTGGTACTCGATAAATCTACGCTCGGAGTTGGAATTGTCGATGCTTCGACTGGTCAAGCATGGGCCTCTGACTTGAACGGAGATGACCGCTTTGCTCGAGCTTTAGATGAAATCATGAGATGGCGTCCAACTGAGATTGTAGTCTCACCTAAAGATGCAGAAGACACAGATCTGTGTGCTCTTTTTTCTCACCTTGACAATGTCCTCATTAGCCAACATAGAGCGAGTGAAAAAAAGCGACGAAGCCGTCTTGAAAAAGTGCTAAAGGTCGCTGATTTAGGTCATTTGGATTTAGATGACTCGCCAATTGCGCTTGCTGCTGCAGGACTTGCTGCTGACTACCTTGCAACCATGCACATTACCGATGAAATACCGCTTCGAGATATCGAAGTCATCAAGGAAACAGGGAATTTGGTTCTTGATCAAACGACATTGAAAAATCTTGAATTGACTTCAACATTAGCGGGAGAATACGAAGGAAGTCTTCTTTCGACAATGAATGCGTGTCGAAGTGCAATGGGTCGAAGATTGCTAAAAACTTGGCTTCTGCGTCCACTATGCAACCTTGAAGCCATTAGCGCTCGGCATGAAGCAGTCGGTTCATTGGCTCGTTCAGCTCGTCGCCTTGAGGGATTAAGGGAAGCTCTTCGTGGACTGAGAGATATGGAAAGATTGGCAACTCAACTCGCATATAACCGTTCAAATGGTCGTGACTTGCTTGCCGTTTCGGATGCTTTAGAGCGAATGCCTGCAATCATCAATCTCTGTAATGAAACTGAAAATCCACTCCTCGGACATCTTTCACATGAACTGGATGCTTTGAGCGACCTTGCTGAAGATATTCGCCGCACACTGGTCGATGAGCCACCACTCAGTATTCGTGATGGAAACTTAATTCGAGCAGGATTACATTCAACCATTGATGAACTTCGAGAAACCTCAGCCTCCGGACATTCCTGGTTCCAGGACTTAGAAGCAAAGTTACGCTTGGAATTGGAAATCCCGTCACTCAAAGTTCGAATGAACCGGCAGATAGGATGGTTCATTGAAGTTACCAAATCCCATGAAACCAAAGTTCCTGAAGAATGGCGCCGTAAACAACAGATGACCAATGGGTCACGCTACATTACTGATGAATTGTCAGAAAGAGACGACCTTCTCCTAACTGCTGATACGAAGGTCAAGGAATTGGAATACCGAGAATTTACCTCACTACGAGAACGCTGTCGAATGCACGCACAACTTCTTGCGAATATCGCCGGCAGAGTTGCTGCAATCGATGTATTGCAATGCTTCGCATCTATCGCTCGGTCACGATCATGGACACGTCCGGAATTAACCACTGGGCACCATCTCAAAGCCGAGGATGCACGACATCCGGCTTTGGAGATGCAATCGGGCTTTGTACCAAATGATATCCAATTGCAAAAGAAGAGAAACTTCCTCTTGATTACTGGACCGAATATGGGTGGTAAGTCGACTTACCTTCGAACAACGGCTTTATTGACAATTCTAGCCCAGACTGGAAGTTTTGTACCCGCAAAGAAAGCAAGAATTGGACTTGTCGATCGAATATTTACCCGGGTCGGCGCAAGTGACGACTTACGCCGAGGACGCTCTACATTCATGATGGAAATGATTGAAGTCGCCCATATTCTTCGAAGGGCAACGCCTCAATCTCTCGTATTACTTGATGAAATAGGCCGTGGTACATCGACTTTTGATGGGTTATCTATTGCGTGGTCGGTTACCGAAGACATCTGCAAGAGAATTGGAGCCCGAACATTATTCGCAACCCATTATCATCAATTAATCGGCCTTGAAGGAGAGGTCGATGGATTGGTTAATGTCCATGTGCAAGTAGCACAAGCAGACGGAGAACTTCGTTTCCTGCATACCGTTGCTGACGGCCCATGTGATGATTCATACGGTGTTCAAGTGGCTGCTTTAGCGGGCTTACCTCGCCCAGTTGTGGAACGAGCAAGTGATCTTCTGGCGTTCTTAGAACAACAAGCTCATGGTGCAAAGGCAGGTGAATCTGGCACTCCTTCGGCACGTGCTGAAGGTCAATCGAGTTTGATGGGATATTTTGCAGCCGCAGCGATAACTCAGAAAAATGGAGCAAAACAAATCGCTCCGAATATCAGTGAAGAAGAGAAAGAAACCCTTGCATATCTTTCCAATATCGATGCGGATGAACTTTCTCCTCGCCAGGCACATGATGCACTCTATAGGCTAAAGAAACTTCTCGGAGGCGAAAAGAATGTCTGAACCAAAAAGGATTCTGCAATTGGATGAAACGACCATCGGACACATTGCTGCAGGAGAGGTTGTCGAACGACCTGCCCAAGTGGTGAAAGAACTGCTCGAAAACAGCCTTGATGCGGGCTCCAATCGTCTCGTAATTACAGTTGAGCGAGGTGGTTTTGACCTCATACGAATCGAAGACGATGGAAGTGGAATCGATGAGAACGATTTGCGGCTTTCTTTGGATCGGCATGCGACCTCAAAATTACAAAAGGCTGAGGACTTGAATTCAATTCACACCCTTGGTTTCCGAGGAGAAGCATTAGCGAGTATAGGAATGGTATCTCACCTCACAATAGCCAGCCGTCCAGACGGAAAAGAAGGCAAATCAATCTCCATGAAAAATGGCGTTAAAGGCTCAGTAGAGCCATTTGGAATGCAGAAAGGAACACGAGTCGATGTTGAACATTTGTTCAAGAATACTCCGGCAAGATTAGCATTCCAACGCCGCCCTGCTACTGAAAATGCACGTGTCGTTGATGTTGTCGTCGCTCATGCAATGGCTCACCAATCAATCGGATTCCGACTCCTTATCGATGAACGAGTAATGCTTGATATTCCTCCTGCTGAATCAATGATGGACCGGCTATTCGACTTGCTAGGTGGGCAAGTTGAGTCAATGCTTGAGATAAAATCTCCACAAAGTGATGCTGAGGCGCCAGGTCAAGAACGCTGGACTGGATGGATTAGTACGCCCGATATCACGCGCGGTAAAGGCGACGATATCCATGTTTTGATTAACGAGCGCCCAGTTGCCGCTGGTCCCTTCCTCCAAGCAATTCGGCGTGGTTATCGCACAAGATTAATGCAAGGAAGACACCCAATTGCGGTTCTTTCGTTGACCCTGCCTCCAGAAGAAGTCGATGTGAATGTCCATCCAACCAAGCGCGAAGTGCGACTTCGACATTCCTGGCGAGTCTTGGAACGACTCGAAAGAGCGATTGCACATACCCTTGAATCGGCTCCTACACAACCTGATGCCGCTGGAGGTATCCCCGGACTTCAAGGACTTGGCATCCAAAAAACAACATCGATTCAAGAACATCTTACGGCTGAAAAGCCATCATTAAATCCTTTAGACGCTGCAGCAGGTGCTTCCTCACTTGTGCTACCAAAAGAAACGAAAGAAGCACCACCAGCTTGGGCTATTGCTGCTGGAGCACAACTGAATCTTCACGGAAAAGAAGCAGATGAACCCGAAAAGGTCGAAAAAATGCGCCCGCAATCAACAGCACCTGAAGCACAGGAGACTTTACCAGGATTAGATCACAAACCTACTGCTCCGGCATTATCTCCTGCTGAACGGACACTGCACCGGCACGCAGGCTGCGGTATTCGTCACTCACCAAATGAAGAGAAGCCACTTGAAGGAATCATCAATGAACTACCTGAAATGGAACCATTAGCACAATTCGCTGATTCCTATATTTTAGTCCAAGCGGAGGGAGAATTACTTCTCATCGACCAACATGCACTCCACGAACGTATCCGGTATGAACGCTTACGTCATGATGCTTCATTATGGGAAAGTCAAACAAAAATTGAACCTATCAAATTGGATCTCGATGCGAGACAATCTGCGCGTATTTCAGCTGCTGCCGGCACCTTGAGCGAAGTTGGTTTTTCTGTACGAGAAAGCGAACAGGGATGGATGATTGATGCTGCACCTCACCTGCTTGAAGGTCAGGAATTAGTTCCGTTCCTCATGGACCTCTTACAAGATACTGCAGAGGATGGTGCTCCCTTAGAGACCGTTGACCGTCGTAAAGACCATCTCGCATTCCTCAATGCTTGTCGAGGAGCAGTCAAGGCAAATGAAAAATTGACTCTGCCTGAAATGAGGAGATTAATCGATGATATGCGAAGAATTCCCAACCCTTGGGCTTGCGTGCATGGTCGTCCTACTGCTTTACGTCTCCCGTTAGACTCACTGGACCACCATTTTGGACGTCATGGATGACTTACTGCAAGGATATCGATGCAGTTTCAATCCCAACTCCTGCATCCTGTAAACGCTGTAAGAAAGTCTCGTCTGCAACGTGATGAAGCGTCTGGCCAACCACGTCTCCCCCTGTTTTAGAAGCAAGAAGCAATGCTGTCATGAATAAACGGTGATCACCAAAAGTAGGTACCGGCTGTGTTGGCGCAGTTAGCGTTTGATTCCCAGCAACTTCAATACCATCGTCCAGTAATGTAGAACGTATTCCAAAGTATCGGAGCAATTCTACTGTTCTTGAGAGCCTGTTGCTTTCTTTGTGGGCTGCATGAGGAGCACCGATGATTCGTCCACCGGCTCCAAAGCAGAGCAATGCGGCAAGTGGAGGGAGTATGTCATTTGAATCAATCACGTTCAGCTCAACAGGTTTTGAAGATTCAATCATTTTTAATATCTCTGAATCCCACAATACCCCGCACTCTATAGAGGATTTCGACAGGATTTCATGCCCGATAGCCTGGTTTTCTTGAGGCCAGCCGATGAGTTGAATTTCAGAACTCAAGCAATGCGTTGCCAGCATCGCAAATGATGCCATCGAAGCGTCACCGGGTACAGTGTAGATTTCCTCAGGCTTTGGAATCCATGGAAAAAGCGAATATTTCGTTGCTTTAAGTTGGTTTTTACTTCCAGTATCTACGACCATGTTTGCAGTTAATTTTGAATGACGATTCGATACACCTTTGCCAATGAGATTGAGTTGTACTTCACAGGGCAGAGCTGCAGAGGCAAGTAACCACGAAGAGAGTGGTTGGCTTGAACGGCTGATGTCTAGGTCGATTCCTTGAGAAAGTCGTTCTTGCTTCCACGGGCCTTCAACGACAACAGGTAAGTGTTCGTCTCCTGGAGCAGAGGAGACCTCTACACCTGCCTGACGAAGAGAGTTCCACATAGCGTCCGAGTCTCTCTGGCGTAATGACTGGTCGCCATCTAACGTCACTGGCCCCTCTATACGGGCAACAAGTCCGGCTAAAAACCGAAGTGCAGTGCCTGAATTCATGGCATTAAGAGCGCTGCTCGGCTGTTTGAAGCCATCAGGCCCTACGCCACTCACAACCCAGCGAACTGATTCGGGGTGTGGTTTCAGATCCATCGAATCGTTTTGATGAAGTTCGATTCCTTCTGAATCATAATCTTGGAATTTGACACCCATTTGAGCAAGACAACTCCGCATCGCCAGAACATCTTCACCGGAGTGCCCAACGTTGTCAAGCGTAACCTTTTGATGAGATTGAGAGAATAATGCAAGAGCTCGAATCAAGTGACTTTTCGAGGGAGGTAACTTCCATTTGAGAGGAGATGTTGAGGTTCTTGGCGTGATTCGAAGAATCTTGACCACATCATCAGATGTACGTTCCGACTTCACCCAACCCCTCGCCATGTTTGATGCAACCTCCAAACACCCATCAACCCTTGCAAGAATAAAAAGCCGGATGCGCATAGCGTTGCTGATGTCGCTGCAGGATTCACTCGGGCGCCCCTTAAGGGACCTGCGAATCTCGATTACTGACCGGTGTAATTTCCGTTGCACATATTGTATGCCGCGAGATAAATTTGGACCTGGTCACACTTTTTTGGGCAAGGACGAGATCTTGAGTTACGAGGAAATGGCTAAAGTAGTTGCCTCGTTATTACCCTTAGGTCTCGCTAAAGTCAGAATTACCGGCGGTGAGCCACTGCTGCGAAGAGACGTGCATGTGCTTCTCCGATTATTACGAGACCTCGACCCTGAACTTGATATTGCCATGACCACGAATGGGGTGCTTTTGCAACGTCATGCTGAGATGCTACTCAAAAGTGGTTTGAATCGAGTCACTGTAAGTCTTGATGCGGTTGAAGAGGAACTCTTTCAAACGATTACAGACAGTAAAAATACACCTACCCAAATATTTGAAGGCATAGATTTAGCCCAGAAGATAGGTCTCCCTGTCAAAGTGAACTGCGTGGTCAAGAAAGGTGTCAATGAGTCTCAAATTGTACCTTTGACGAAGCTATGCATGGAACGAGGAGTTCCTGTCCGATTCATTGAGTTCATGGATGTAGGAACGACCAATAATTGGAATCTTGATGCCGTTGTCAGTGGAAAAGAAATGAGAAAGATTCTACGCAATCACCTCGGCCCTCTTGAACCAAGAACGCCTGAGCATCCATCTGATGTTGCTCGCTTATGGCGACTTGTCAATGGTTCAACGGTAGGCTTCATTGAATCGGTAACAAAGCCCTTCTGTGGAGATTGTTCGCGTGCACGTCTTTCTGCACACGGTTCGATGTACACATGCCTCTTTTCAGAGCAAGGTTATGACCTCAGAGGCATTCTGCGTTTTGGTGCCAATGAGCAAGAAATAGGTGATATTATTCGAGATATTTGGACATGCAGAGATGACAAGTATTCTGAATTAAGAACTCAACTCAAAGAAACGAGGCAACCCGTCGAAATGTCGTTCATCGGCGGCTAATTACGTCTCTATAGGCGGTAAAACGACGTTGACCATCACCGAGTTCGTCGACAAATCAACAAGTTTGAATCTCCACGTACCTGAATCAGAACCAACGGTTGTCGAATCAATAACAAAATAATCACCTTGACTCACCGAATAACCAGCATCACGATCATGGAACGAAACATTCGCACCAATCACCCCATACGTCCCATTATCGCTCACTTTACCACGAATGGGGTTGCCATCATCGAGATTTTCAGGCGAGAGGTCGTATTGAATCTTAGCAGGGTCAATCGTCTGGTCCAGTGAAGTCATACGAATGACGTGGAATCCATTCGACAAACCGCGAACGCTAACAGTCGCCTGTGCCGCCGGTTTCTCCGCAGTGGTAAGTGCTCCTTGCATCAAGACAAACACCATACTCGAAAGCATAACCGTGATGGCAAGTAAGAGAACGGTTGCAATAACGGGGCTCACAGCCTCGTTGTTGGATGACCGCCGTAGGTTGCGCATGAAACACCTGTAGCGCCGATAGGTCTTGAATCAACCGCAAACTTTTGCCAAAAACGAATGACTTCAGTAGAAGGGTTCATTTTCTAAATGAGCCAAAACATTCGACGGCAGGTGACTGCTCGCCAAATTATCCCTTTGGTCAATGGATTGAACATCATATTAAGAATCCAATCTGGTAATCGGAACATCATACTTCCAATCTTGAACGAGCGTTTTGAATTTCGCATTACCTTGCCCATCTGCTTTTTCCATCGCTTTTCGTATTCTTCCAGAGGCGTTCCGTTTTTGAGATTCTCAGCGATAACTTGTCCGGCAATTCGACCACCGATCATTGCAATTGTAATACCTGCACCGTTTGATGGCAAAACCATACCAGCTGAGTCACCAACGAGCATGTAATGCCCTTTCACGAAACTCTTCAACGTGCCAGACATTGGCAATGAACCGGCACCATGGAAGGTAATATCGCCATCATATTTCGAAAGAAATTCATCCGTGAATTGGTTGAGGGATTTTCCTTTACTGAAACTTTTTTGAATTCCAAGTCCGATGTTGGCTCCTTGACCTTTCGGGAACATCCAAGCATATCCACCTGGGGCCATTGACCCAAAGTGAAGTTCAACTGCATCACCAAAATCGCCATCCATGAGTGCAAATTTCACCGGTATTTTGGTTGACTTCTCATTCCAATACTGTCTTCGAATCGGGCCATTATGGCCACCTGCATCAACAATAATTTGTGCTGTAAGTGTGCTTCCATCTCTCAAAGTCACCGTATGCCCATCAACGCCTTCAACCCGGCTGTTGGTCATGTATTCGGCACCAGCCTCTTTCGCCAAATCGACTAAAAATTCGTCATGCGCAACCCGATTAAGAACATAACCGTCAAAATCAAATTTGAGTGGTCGGCCTGATGGCGGGAGTAAATGCATTTGAGTTGAATGTCGAGAAATGGCATGATCTGGAGTTTTGAACAACTCATCCATCTCTGGGACGTCGGGGCACAAACGACGCATTTCATCATTTGATGGAACAAGTTCTCCGCACTGCAATGGAGAGCCTATGGGGTCGCGTCCATCGATAACCAGAACTTCAACGCCACCTTCTGCAGCAAAACGCGCTACAGTACTACCTGCTGGCCCGCCTCCAATAACTATCAACTGATGATCGTATGATTCCAAAATAAACACCTCACATGTGACGATTCATCACGTAATCTGTAATACTCACCATATGCTTTTTTGCATCGCTGTCAACAA
>MDTC01093199.1_pt1 | contig 10418 bp, 9 predicted proteins | sample 811181 | NCBI WGS metagenome assembly MDTC01 (sample SAMN05326644, study PRJNA326480) | marine metagenome | isolation source: seawater | place: Pacific Ocean: North | collected 2011
GTTGTAACTATTAAACCATTAGTATATGCGTCTTCCCCATATTTTTGGATAAGATTATTTCTTACCATTTCAGCTAAATAATGGGCTTCAATTTCTGGCATGGGAGCATGTAAGGTTGCGCTAATTTGAGAATTTTTAGCTTTTTCAAATTCCTGCTCCGATATGTATGAGAGTTCTAACATCCTTTGCAGAACATAATTTCTCCGTATAAGAGAACGACTTGGGCTAGTAACTGGGTTTGATTTAGATGGCGCTTTAGGAAGACCAGCTATTGTTGCAATTTGTGCTAGGTTCAATGAATTAACATTAGTTCCATAGTAAACCTGTGCTGCGGCTTCTACTCCGTATGCCCTCTGACCTAAATATATTTTATTTACATATAATTCTAGGATTTCTTTTTTGTTAAGTTCACGCTCAATTTTAAATGCTAGAAAGATTTCATTTAGTTTTCTTAGGTAAGTTTTTTCATGACTTAGAAAAAAATTTCTAGCGACCTGCATTGTAATGGTACTTCCGCCTTGTTTTTTCGTTCCCGTTTTTATTAAGGAGTAAGTAGCTCTTACTAAACCTTGCCAATCAACACCAGGATGTATATAAAAACGATCGTCTTCAGAAGCTAAAAACGCCTTGATTAGTTTATCAGGGAGTTCCTCGATTTTTATTGGAGTACGGCGTTTTTCACCATATTCAGCAATTAGTGACATATCTGCGCTATAAATACGCAAAGGGACCTGCATTTTTATATCTTTTAGTGCTTCTATGTCTGGGAGCCTTGGTAAAATATATAGCGAAATAATCAATACAGCAGCTAGACAAAAAAGCACCATACATTGTATAAAATTGAAGAAAAAACGCAGCATATTGTGTTTTATATATATAAATATCCTTAATTATTAGTATTTTATGCCCAGTTTATAGGATTTTACTCTCTCAAATCTTTTGCAAAAGTTTATATTGCAATAGTAGTCAAAATAACTTTATGTAGTATTATACATATCCCATATAACCTATGACTAAGAAAGGAAAAATTAGTGCTTCCATTTAGAAAAAAATCGCTTCCTGTTTTGGGTATTGATGTAAGTGAGGCGGCCGTAAAGCTCCTTGAGCTCAGTCACCGTGGGCCAAATTATCAGGTTGAAAGTTATGCTGTAGAACAACTTGCGCCGAACTCAGTAGCAGAAAAGACTATAAATGATATTGATGCAGTTGGCGAAACGATTGCTCGCGTTGTTCAAAAATCAGGCACAAAGACGAAAGACGCTGCTGTTTGTGTTGCAGGGTCTTCTGTAATTACGAAAGTTATTAATATGCCGGCCGGTTTATCTGACGATGATATGGAGAGTCAGATTCAGATTGAAGCTGAGCAGCACATACCATTTCCTTTAGATCAGGTCGCTATAGATTTTGAAGTACAAAATCAGTCTGAGGAAGGGAAGGAAGATGTAAGTGTCTTGTTAGCTGCTGCACGAAGTGAAATCGTAGATAATTGTATTGCTGCTTTGGAGCTAGGTGGGCTGAATGCGAAGATTGTCGATATTGAAGCATTTACGATAGAAAATACAATTGAATGGATTTCACAAAGTTTTCCTCCTGGTGTTGCAACGGATGAAATTGCGGTTGTTGATATTGGATCGAGATCAATGACTCTTAGTGTTCTTGAAGATTTGAAAGTTGTTTATTCTCGGGATGAATCGTTCGGCGGTCATCAGCTAACTGAGGAAATTCAACGTCGATATGGTATGTCTTTTGAAGAAGCAGCAATTGCAAAAAAAACAGGCTCATTGCCAGAAGATTATAATTCAGAGGTTCTTGAGCCATTTAAAGAGAATCTTATTTCTGAAATCTCACGAGCATTACAGTTTTTTTATTCATCGAGCCAAACAGCCGATATTGATATTTTGGTTGTAGCCGGTGGTTGCGCTTCAATTCCCCATTTAGCTGATTTGATTGAGCCAAGACTCGAAATCAAAACAATGATTGCTAATCCATTTTCAAAAATGAATATCTCACCAAAAGTAAATAAAAAAGGATTAGCAAATGATGCTCCAGCTCTGATGATTGCATGTGGTTTAGCAATGAGAGGAGGCGCCTAATGGCAAAAATTAATCTATTACCATGGCGCGAGAAGAGACGTCAGGAATTACTAAAAGATTTTTTAACTCTGTTGGGTTTTGCTGCCTTTTGTGCTGTTGTTACAATCCTGCTTTTACATTTTTATCATTCACAGTTGATTGCTCGTCAAAATGCAAGAATTGCATTTGTTGATAAAAGAATTGATGAAGTTGATAAGAAAATTGTAGAGATTAAGGAAATAGAAAAACAAAAGGAAGCTTTACTTTCGCGTATGAGAGCAATTGAATCATTACAGCGTGATCGACCATTAATCGTTCATTTATTTGATGAGCTAGTTAGAAGTATGCCTGATGGTATGTCGATAAGTAAATTAACCCAAAGAGGGTCACTTATAACTATTGAAGGAGAAGCACAGTCGAATGCTCGTGTATCTTCGTTTATGAGAAAAATAGAGAACTCTGATTGGCTTGAAGGCGCAAAACTTAAAGTGATTAAAGAAAAAGTAGTTAGAGTGAAAGTCCAAGGTGGCGGCGATATAAATGAGGTACTCAATAGTTTTACTCTCACGTTTGGCCAGCTTTTACCAAAAATCGATGAGGACAATGAGGACGAAGAGTCATGAGTTTTGTTGATGACTTAAAAAATTTAGATCCAAATAATCCTGGTTTATGGCCAAAAGCTATACAGATAGTTCTGTATTTAATTTTATTTTTTGCATTACTTTTCGCAGGATGGAAGTTTGATATAACAAAACAACGTGCTGAATTGGCAGGTCTAGAGAGAAAAGAACAAGAGAGAATAGAAATACTAAAAGTAAGACAGAGAAAAGCGGCAAATTTAAATGCATTAAAAGAGCAGATGAAGGAAATGGAGATTTCTTTTGGAGATATGGTACGTCAGTTACCAAATCAGACAGAGGTTGCCGGGTTATTAGTCGACATTTCGCAGACAGGTTTAGGAGCAGGGCTTGAATTTAAATTATTTGAACCAAAAGGTGAAATTCCAAAAGAATTTTATGCTGTTTTACCAATCTCAATTAGTGTTGTTGGTGATTATCATCAGTTTGGAGAATTTATTAGTGGTTTAGCGCAATTGCCAAGAATTGTAACCACACATGAAATTAGTATTGATTCTAGAGAATTAAATCAAGTAACAGGCATTCCATCGCTTGAAATGAGGACCATAGCAAAAACATATCGTGCGTTAGAAGAGAGTGAAGAAAATGAGAGTGAAGAAGAATGAGTTTTTATATTCAGCTAAATAGATTTTTGAAAATAATTTTTTCAAGAACTAATATTGTCTTTTTAACCTGTTTTTATATAACTGGTTGCGTTTCATACAATATGGATGATTTAGATAAACAAGTCTCTGCGATTATGTCTAGACCAGGCGGCGGTATTGACCCTATACCTGAAATAAAACCATATGCAGCGTATGTTTATGAGTCTGGAAAATCAGGTGCACGTAATCCTTTCAAAAGGTTTTATATTCAAGAACGTTCGATCTCTCTCGAAGAAAAGCAAGGTCCTGTTGATGATGGTTTAACTGAAGAAATGAGAAATGAAATTCAAAATCGTAATAGAGAGGAGTTGGAGAGATTCGAATTAGATAGCTTAAAAATGGTAGGGACACTTCAGAATGAGGAAAATAATTGGGGTATTGTGATCGATCCTAGCGGTATTGTACATCGAGTAAAAACTGGCAATTATGTTGGTTTGAATGTTGGGAAAATTACCTCTATTGAAGAAGAACAAATTGAAATAAGGGAAATTGTTAAAGATAGTAGCGGAAGATACGAAGAGCGAATGGTTATGTTACCTCTTATAGAATAATTTAAAATTGGATAAACGCCATGATAATGATTAACAGATTTGATATATTTGATATATCTGGGATATACATAAACAGTATGAGTATGAAATTACATAAATTTCTTTTATTGGCACTACTTTTTAGCAGTGGTTTTGGTGTTTTTTCGGCCAATGCTGCTACGCTAGATAAAATAAGTACATCTTCATTGCCTGGGGAAAGAGTACAGATTAAGTTAATTTTTTCTGAAGCTTTACCACATGAACCACTGAGTTTTAGTGTTGATAATCCAGCAAGAGTAGTTGTTGATCTGCCGAACACATCATTAAATTTAAGTCAGAAATCTCAGACTATTGGAATCGGCATGGCGAATAGTTTGAATGCTGTTGAGGCAGGCGGGCGTTCTCGCGTAGTTATTAATTTAACTCGTTCTGTTTCTTATTCTGTAGATGTTAGTGGCAATACTGTAATTTTAAATTTAGGTAGCGGGACTGCAGTAGCTGATAGTAGTTCTGAAGAATCATATCGAGCTGAAGACAGTAATGTATCATATTCCTCACAATCGTCTTCAAATATTGAAGATATCGATTTTAGAAGAGGTGAGAATGGTGAGGGTAGAGTAATCGTTAAATTATCAAACCCATCGATACCCATCGACATGAGAGTTGAAGGTGGAAATGTCGTTGTTGATTTTATAGGGGCACAACTACCTCCTCGTTTAGATAGAAAATTAGATGTTATAGATTTTGCTACCCCAGTAAAAGAAATTGATACAACATCAAGCGGCGATAATACAACAATGTTAATTAGTGCAGTTTCAGAGGATTATGATCACCTTGCATATCAGTCTGATGATAATTACACAATTGAATTTAAACCACTTACTAAAGAGGAAAAGCGGGAACAACAGAGAGAAAAGGTCGGTTATACCGGCGAACGTTTGTCACTCAATTTTCAAGATATTGAAGTTAGAGCAGTTCTTCAGTTGATTGCCGATTTTACTGGGTTAAATATGGTTACAAGTGACGCCGTTAGCGGTAACGTAACTTTACGATTAAAGAATGTTCCTTGGGACCAAGCTCTTGATATTATTTTAAAATCAAGAGGTTTAGGTATGCGTCAAACCGGGAATGTTGTCATGATTGCCCCACAAGAGGAGCTTACCGCAAGAGAACGTGTTGAACTTGAAGCTAATCAACAAATTGAAGAATTAGCACCGTTACGAACTGAATTTATACAGGTTAATTATGCTAGTGCATCCGATTTATCAGGTTTAATTCAATCGGGTGAAAACAAGTTAACTTCAGAACGTGGGACAGTATCGATTGACCAGAGAACAAATACCCTTATCGTACAGGATGTTGCAACCAGCCTTCAGGCAATAAGAGAATTGATTATAAAACTTGATGTTCCAGTTAGGCAGGTGTTGATTGAATCTCGTATTGTTAATGCTGATGAATCTTTTGCAAAAGATATAGGTGTTAGATTTGGCTATGCAAAAAGCACTAAACAAACACAAGACACCAGGGCAGTTATTGGCGCTAATCCATCACAACCTTTTGTTGAGCTTGGTGGTGGCAAGGCTGGGAATGTAGATTTCGGTGCGTTAACCACGAACTTTGGTGCAGATACGACAGATAATCTAATTGTAAGTTTACCTGCAACACCAGCTGATGCTGCAGCTTTGGGATTAGCTATCGGTAAAGTTGGTTCGTATTTACTACAGTTGGAGTTGTCGGCTTTAATTGCGGAAGGAAGAGGAGAAGATATTGCTAGCCCCCGCGTTATTACAGCAAACCAAACCGAAGCAGTAATTGAGTCCGGTGTACAGATTCCATTCCAAGAGGCCTCGTCAAGTGGAGCTACATCCGTCTCATTCCAGGATGCGGTACTAAGTTTGCGCGTAACACCACATATAACACCAGATGATCGTGTTATTATGGATTTACAAGTTAATCAAGATACGGTTAGTGGAACAACCGTACTGGGCGTACCAGCTATTAATACACGTAGTGTTACAACACAGGTGTTGGTTGCAAACGGGGAGACGGTTGTATTGGGAGGTGTCTACACATCTTCGGACAGGAAGACCATTGATAGAATTCCATTTTTTGGTGATCTTCCATACGTTGGTTTCTTATTTAAAAGAACAGACATAGATAAAAAGAAAGACGAGTTATTAATATTTATTACACCAAAGATATTGAAAGATACTCTTAAATTAAATTAAAAAGATTATTTATTAAAAATTTTGAGAAGGGTATATCCAACATGGTTATACCCTTTTTGTTTTATATAATAGTGAAATATTTAATCTGTTCTGTTTGTAATTTAAAGTGTGATATAACTTGATGATAAATCAATCAAATAATATTTTTTTAATTGGTCCGATGGCTAGTGGGAAGACAACCATTGGAAGAAAGTTGGCAAAGAAAACATCAAAAAAATTCTATGATTCTGATAAAGAGATAACAAAAAGCACAGGGGCTGAAATTCCATTAATTTTTGAAATTGAAGGTGACTCTGGGTTTAGAAAACGCGAGACGAAAATAATTTCAAAACTTGTTTTATTAAAAAATATAGTTTTATCAACTGGAGGCGGGGCTATTCTTACTAAGGAAAATAGAAAGATGCTTGTTGAAAATGGAATTGTAATATATCTAAAATCATCTGCCAGAAAGATTTTTAATAGAACTTACGAAGATAAAAGTCGTCCTTTATTACAAGGAAATGATCGCTTAAGTAAAATTGAAGAAATTCTTAATGAAAGAGGGCCTATATATAAATCAGTAGCGAATGAAATTATTGAAACTGATAATTTTGTTGCCGAAGAAATTATTCAAGAAATTTTAGAAAGAATTAAAAAATATGAAAACAATAGATGTTAATTTAGATGAGCGTAGTTATCCTATTTATATCGGTGACTCAATATTGTCTAATAAAAAATTAATTAGTCAGTATATAACAAGTAATCAAATTCTTATTGTTACAAATGAGAAGATCGCACCACTTTATTTAAAAACCATTGAAACAAACTTTGTTAAATCCGATTGCGATGTTTTTGTTTTACCTGATGGAGAGTCATATAAAACACTGGATAGTTTAAATAAAATTATTACTAAATTAATGGAAAATAAATTTAGTAGAACATGCGTTTTGATTGCTTTAGGAGGAGGTGTAATTGGGGATCTAACGGGTTTCGCTGCTTCTTGTTATCAACGTGGTGTTAAATTTATACAAATACCAACAACCTTGCTTGCCCAAGTTGATTCTTCTGTTGGAGGTAAAACGGCCGTTAATCATCCCTTAGGGAAAAATATGATTGGCGCCTTTTATCAGCCACATGCAGTTTTTTCTGATACGTCTGTTTTAAAAACATTAGATGATCGAGAACTTTCAGCTGGTTTAGCAGAAGTAATCAAGTATGGATTGATAAGAGATGAAAAATTCTTTTGTTGGCTTGAGGAAAATATTGATCTTTTAATTAGGCGTGATTGTGATGCTTTAGAATATGCAATTGAGCGTTCGTGTATTAATAAAGCTGAGGTTGTTTCAATCGATGAAAAAGAAACAGGATATAGGGCTGTATTAAATTTAGGGCATACTTTTGGTCATGCAATAGAAACATCTTTATCATACAAAGAATGGCTTCATGGCGAGGCTGTTGGTTGCGGTATGCTAATAGCTGCAGATTTCTCAAATAGATTAGGATTGTTGGAGCGAAAACAGTTTAATAGAATTCAATTATTGATAGATCATATTGGTTTGCCAACGAAAATCCATAAAAATATAAAGCTTAATCAGATGCTGGACAATATGAAGGTTGATAAGAAGTCTAGGAACGGTGTTTTACATTTTGTGTTACTAAGAAATATCGGAGACGCATTTTTAACTTCAGACTACTCTGAAAAAGAATTAAAGGAATCGATTAAGGAATATTTTTGTTGAGGCCTTTATGGCATTGAGAGAATTAGCAGTCTTTGCGGTACCATCTACGGGTTCTAAAGGGAGGGTCTACAAAGAAGACCCACCAGATTATAGGACTGAGTTTCAGCGTGACCGCGACCGTATAATACATTGTTCTGCATTTCGCCGATTAGAATACAAAACTCAAGTATTTGTTAATCACGAAGGCGATATGTTTAGGACAAGATTAACTCATTCAATAGAGGTTTCCCAGATAGGCAGAACAATAGCTCGTGCGTTAAATGTTAATGAAGATCTTACTGAGGCGATATGTTTGGCTCATGATCTTGGGCATACTCCATTTGGCCATGCCGGACAAGATGCGTTAAATAATTGTATGAAGAATTTTGGCGGATTTGAGCATAATCTACAATCTTTGAGAATTGTGGATGTTCTAGAGGAGCGCTATCCTAATTTTCCAGGGTTAAATTTAACGTATGAGACCAGAGAAGGTATTTTAAAACATTGTTCTAAAAATAATGCACTAGAGTTAGGCGACCTGGGCGAACGTTTTATTAAAAATCATAAACCAAGTCTTGAAGCGCAAATTGCAAATATTGCTGATGAAATTGCATACAATAATCATGACGTAGATGATGGTTTAAGAGCAAATTTACTCGAAATTAATTTATTAAATCAATCTGAACTTTTTGAAGAAAACTTTAAGGAAGTAATTAAAAAATGGAAATCTTTGAGTGAAAGGCAAATGAGACATGAAGTTGTAAGAAGAATGATAAATTATATAGTAGGTGATTTGATTGAAAATAGTAAAGAGCTAATTGAGGAATTTAATCTTAAAGATGTTAATGCTGTACGTGAATCTAGACAATCATTGATTAAGATGAGTAAATTTTCTGAAAAGAAGCACAATGATTTAAAAAGAATTTTAAGAAAAGAATTATATGAACATGAACAGGTTAGGCGTATGACAAAGCAAGCAAAGAAAACAATCCAACATCTTTTTAATGCTTACATGAAAAACCCGAGTTTTTTAACAAATGAACTTTATACAAAAATTAAAAAAAATACCAAAAACAAATATGAGAAAGAAAAAGCAAGAATAGTCGCAGATTATATAGCCGGCATGACAGATCGTTTCGCATTATCTGAATATAAAAGAATTGGCGATAAAAAGTAAAAAAATTTATATGACCATATTAAATAAAAAGGAAGCAGAATCATATCTTCATGAAAAGTATAAGGAAGGATTGTATAAAGAGGAAAAGATTTTTACCAATGATATTATAGAAAAAATATACCTCACTTCAGCTGGAGATAAAGAGGCTATAGACATTTTATGTAAACAATATTTGCATGATCCAGCAACAAAAAAAGAAGAAAGACCAAGCCATTTTCTTTCTATATTTTTTCAGCTAATAGGAAAAGCCTTTTGGAAATCCTATAGATTTGGTCCTTTCGTAGTTTTTGGGTCGTTGATTATTGTGTTCGCAGTACTTCTTAATTTTTTCCCTTCATTTTCAGAATATATACGGCAGATTGTTCACGAACCTAAAAAAGAGGAGATGAAATTATATAAAAAATATAACATTGATTTGCCAGAAAATAAAAAAACTAAAGCAAAGGGTGATAAACCGCCTCACTTGTTATCGTATGACGAGTTAGTGAAAGAGTTTCCCCCTCTCCAAGAGCCTACAGTCATTGAGCCACTATCTCAGCAACCTGAAAACGAGATTATCGCTCCTATTGTCGCTAATACTGATAATTACGCTAAATTTAATGAAACTCAGGATCTTAGTGTCGTAGTGGAAAGCCAGATGCAGCCGGAAAAAGATGATAGTAGTATTCGGCTATTAAAAAAATCCAACATTGTGATTGATGATAGAAATAACATTGAAAGTAATGAGAGAACACAGAGTCTTAAAAAGGATATAAATTGGTTAGTCAGTCAGCATTCTGAAAAATATGTTTTACAATTAGTCAGCGCTATTAAAGAGGAAACTATAGCAAATTATTTAGCATTTTTTGGAGATAGAAATGAATCAATTATAGAATTTACAGCATCTATTGACGGCCAAAAGCATTATATTTTGCTTTATGGGCCATTTGATAATCGTGATTTGGCGTATGCGCAAATTGAAAAATTACCCCAAAAAGCCAGACAAATAAAACCTTGGGTGAGAACAATAAAAAGTATTAAAAATTTAGTTGAGTAGTCTTATATTCAGCTAACTTATTGAAATATAGATCTAATTCATTTTAATAAACGACATATTCTAGTCAATTATTAAAGTATTGTGCCGTGACATAAACATGGTGCTTTATTATAATTTCAGCCCTTTTGCCGCTTAGCATGTAAGCTAAATTTGCAATTATATAAAAATAAAAATAGTAGTAGTTTCGGGGATTTCCTTTGATGTAATTTTCTCGGTAATCGTGACATAATTTTTCTTAAATCGTTGAAGCGAAAAAATTCAATATGACAAAAATTCAAGAACAACAGGGTTTATATGAGCCACAAACAGAGAGCGATGCTTGTGGCGTTGGTTTTGTTGTAGACATGAAGGGGCGTAAGTCACATGAAATAATAGATAACGCCCTAACAATTCTTA
>MDTC01026954.1_pt1 | contig 10417 bp, 11 predicted proteins | sample 811181 | NCBI WGS metagenome assembly MDTC01 (sample SAMN05326644, study PRJNA326480) | marine metagenome | isolation source: seawater | place: Pacific Ocean: North | collected 2011
CTAAGTAATTCAAGTATTTCCCGCGCCATTATTCCTTGATTGTTAGGCTCCAATGGCTGCGACGAACCAGTTATAGTAAGTATATACTCACCATTCGCCAGTTTGATTGTTCTTACCGATAGATGGGGCGGAGAGAGTAAACCGTCATCATCAAGTGTCGCCAGCGGAGGTAGGGCGGTATGGTGTAGCCTAGCAATCTCAATAGCCTCATTAGTAGAATTCAATGCATCTATCGCGGCTTTTCCAATGTTGCCAACACCGGGCAGAGAGAACATACAGATTTTAGCACCCAGCATGGTATTATTGCCGTTGCGCCACTCAACCAGCAGACTCATACTGGATGAATCATTCAACTAGCAGTATAATGTTTGACATTTCCAAGTATGATAATCATCGATTTGGTAACAAAATTACCAAATCCATTATTCCTCTTCTAGAGAATTCTCCCTTAACTTTGTAATCTTGTCTAGTTCTGGTAGTGATTCAAGCCATGCCTGTGATTCCACATCATACATCTTTCTACGGATGTTGGCCCTTTGGTCCTCGGGAGACCACTTTATTGGCGCAGCAGCATTAGCTATCTCATCACAGTGAGGGCAGTCTCGTACAAGAGTCCATGAATTGCATGTACTGCAATGTTGTAATAACTGCCTTGCCATGTACTGCCGTGGTAGTTATCGTTTATGATAAAGACGGTACTAATCACGGTAAGTCGTTGCTTGACCGCCATTTTCTTCCATGGCATTTGTGATTGATGCAGTAACTTCGCCCCACAAATCCTCAGCGGTTTTGAAGTCAGGCGCTTTCAAGACAATTCGATATTCTGGTGCGCCATCATAAAAACACATTACGGAAATCTCATCCTTTTCTGAGGTGTATTGTTCGGCTGAAATCAAAGCATCCCGAATTACGCTTACTCCATCGTCAATATTTATTGACAGATTTAAACTGCCTTTAATCTCAACGAAGGGAGGAATGATATTCTCGATGGCAATCTCAGTGAATTCGGTTATCCAGTCCCCCTCAAACCCCGCATCAATGATAGAAGATTCATTCATTGCTGCTTCCTCGAATCCGGCATATAGAGTACCGAAGGTGGCCGCTAATTCTTCACCAATGGAATCTCGCTCTGCTTCGGACCAGCCAACCTTTTCTCCGCATACCTTCAGAAGTTGCAATGATCGTTGTTCATTTTTCCACTCTTGCAGTCTGTCTCTCCGACGCTCCTCAGAAACAGATTTCAAGGACAATTCCAGTGACGAACCATCTTTTTTGGTTCGCATTACTTTGCAGATTAATCGTTGTCCGTCTCGGACAAAGGTACGGATATTCTTAACCCATCCACTGGCAATTTCACCGATGAAAATGAAACCTTCAAGCCCGGGGTATTCGTCAAAGTCGACGTAAACACCGTTTTGTTTGACATTCTTTACTGTCACAACAACAAGTTCCCCTTCTTCCGGGGTGCTAACTGTGTCGCTCATGGAGGCTCAGCCTCCTCATTCCATTGCTTCTAGCATTGTGCAGCCGACTAATTTGGCTTTTCCGCCGGATGGGGCAGTGAGTGTAGCTCCACAAACAGAGCATGAGATCACAGTTGTTGCTCGAGAAAAAATAACGGATTCAGATCCGCAATCTTTGCATGTTACTTTGATAAAACTTCCAGACATTTACTCACCTCATTTATCCACTAGTTCGAATTTTTTGGCTCTTTGACACGGTGCATAATGAGCCTTGCCGGTTTCAGTGCACCTAAATAGAATGTTAACGCGTTTTGTGGGTTTTTCTCTACCGTCTGGCTTTGGCCTAGGGAAACCACGGTAACCAGCCATAACTTTTCGGAATCGTCGCTGACCCCATTTGAGTTCAGACGCACGCTTTTTCTTGACGCGCTCAACAGTGTGCATGGTGTGCTTACCCGCTGATGGGCTGTAGCGTTTAATTTGACGTGGCATCTTCACCATGGTATCACCTTAAGCATTCGAGCCACTAAGGTCGGGTATTTAGAAACTCCGTATGAATTAGACAATTAAAAAAGGCTACTGAACCATGAATTTAGGGATGAGATAATTAATCCGTTGCTCCTCCAAAGGTCATGGATGAATTAATTGAGGCAGCCATATTATTTTGGCTACCGCTGGCATTCATCCCGTTTGGGGTTTGGATTTCACAAATTAAATCCAAGACTGCGACGTCTAAGTTAGGCTATCTTATTGGGTTCGTTGGCATAGTTTTGGTGCTGTTAAGCCCATGGACAGTACCTCAATCTCCCTCCAGCGCAATTGGTCATTTACTCGGATTTATTGCAGGTCCAACGATTTTGGTAATCTTTGGCTTGTTTAAGATTGCCTACTCGGGAAATGTCCCAGTAGGCAGGCTCAACTCAAGCGAGAAAAATGTTGGAATAGTATTATTTTCCTCAGGGATTATTTGGTTGTCATTGATGCATTGGTGGACGATTACCCCAATAATGAGTTCAGGAGAAGTCAATCGTTACTGGCTAATTTTCCTGCCAAATTTTCTTATTTCATTGAGTTCGCTTGCCCTAGCAGGTGGCCTAGCAATGCTTACTTTTGGCGATTCACGAACCAATGAATCAAGGTATTTGTTTGCTATGTCGGGAGTCTCCTTCATTTTCTTGATTTGTGCCATGAATATTGATTCAGATAATCTTACTGCGCTTGAATTTAGGGAATATGTCTGGTTGTCGATTGCTGATATAATCGGTATCGTGATAGGCTCGGTATTGTCTATTATCTCATTCGCTTCAGTGATATTCGTTTATGAAAAAAGTCTTCCAAAGCCACGATCTATCGACCCACCTAAAAGCGACGAACTGTTGCGGGTTGCTCAGGTTATCGAAGATAATATTGGAGGTGACAAGCGATGACTAGTGACAACAAGCCATCAAGCAAAGTGGTTGTCATTGGATTGCTCTTTCCAATAATCTCAATAATTGCTATTGATTTTACCATGAATGGGAAAATACCAAATTTTGGCACAGAGGACATAAACCCAAGAATAGCTAACTCAGCACTTACAGCATTCATTCTTTGCTCAACCTTTTTGCTCGGCAACATGTTTTTTTATGGCGAGTCGAGAAAACGGCCATTAGCACCAATTTTCGGCATGACAGTGGCGGTATTTGTCGGTGTCCTAGCAACAATTTTCTTCATTAACCAAGGGCCAATGTTACTAGAAGGAAACGGTTCTATTAGAGCACAGTTAGTATACAATATCTCGCACACAATCGTCTCGATTATCGCCCTTGGTTTTTCAGTAATCATCACCCTTGGGGTTTTGTTTTCGACAATAACTCACTCGCCGTCAAAAATCCAAAAAACGTTAATTGCCCTTGAAGAGGAATAGACAAACACCTCCGTTTATTTCATAAAGGATTGGTAGGTGGCCAAGACACTGAGGTAAGCATATGTCGAAGGGTACACCATCCATGGGCCGACGCCAAAAGACTACTCACATTAGGTGTAGGCGATGCGGCAGGAATGCTTACCACAAGCAGAAAGGCGTTTGTGCTGCCTGTGGATATGGCGCTACCGCAAAGATGCGAAAGTATAGCTGGTCGAAAAAATCTCACCGTCCAAAGGCCTGAAATTCATGAATAATCCTCGGCAAAACATAGCAAACAATCATTTGCTAATTGACCTGTGGTGATAATGTGTGTGGCATCATCGGAGTAGTTGGTAAACAGGGTTATCATGTTAATCAACTGATTTACGATGGGTTAACGGTATTACAGCACAGAGGGCAAGATGCTGCTGGTATAATGACCGAGTTTGAAGGCCAATTTAGATTAAGAAAGTCAACTGGTTTAGTGCCGAATATATTCTACTCACGTCACATGCAACGCCTTCAAGGTCACATCGGCATTGGTCATGTAAGATACCCAACCGCAGGGACATCATCGAAAGCGGAATCGCAACCCCTGTATGTGAACTCACCATATGGCTTGTCGATTGCCCACAATGGAAACCTAACCAATGCCGCAGAGTTGCGAGAACTATTGCGAGACAAACATTTCAGGCATATGAACACAAAAAGCGACTCCGAGCTATTACTGAACATACTTGCTGTTGAATTGACCAAATATTCTTCAGACTTGTCGATTGGTGGAGAACCACATCTTGACATCGAAACCGTATTCCAAGCAATCAGCGCGTTGAATGATTATGTCAAAGGAGGATATGCCTGTGTATCAATGATTTCTGGCTATGGGTTGCTGGCTTTTCGAGATCCTAACGGTATTAGACCACTAATATTTGGTAAGCGCGAGTCTGATGACGGGACAGAATGGATAGTTGGTAGCGAATCAGTAGCGATAACCGCGCTTGGCTTCGAAATCGAGCGAGACCTAGAACCCGGGGAGGCGATATTTATCTCCTCATCTGGCCACCTATTCTCTCGCCAGTGTGCAAAAGAAACCAGCCGCAATCCGTGCATTTTTGAGTATGTCTACTTCGCTCGTCCAGATTCAGTTATAGATGCGATTTCGGTGTATGAAGCGAGACTTAACCAAGGGAAAATTCTCGGCGAGAGGATTCTTGAGTCATGGCCAGATCACGATATAGATGCTGTGATACCAATCCCAGACTCAGGCCGAATTGCGGCGCTGCAGATGGCAAATACGTTAGGTGTGCCATATCGCGAAGGTTTTGTCAAAAATCGATATGTTGGTAGAACGTTTATCATGCCCGGACAGGCGCTGAGAGAAAAATCAGTGCGGCGAAAGCTGAACACTATAGAAAATGAATTCAAGGGTAAGAATGTGTTACTTGTTGATGATTCAATCGTACGGGGAACGACAAGCAAGCAAATCATTGAGATGGCTAGGGAATCGGGTGCAGCAAAAGTTTACTTCGCATCGGCAGCACCGCCGGTTAGACATCCAAACGTGTATGGAATAGATATGCCAGCTACGACAGAATTTGTCGCCAATGGTAGGACCATAGACGAGATTAACTCCCACATAAATTCAGATAAGTTGTTTTACCAATCACTCGAGGATTTGGAAAAATCAACGCTGATGGTCGCACCTGGAGATATTGTGTTTGATTCAAGTTGTTTTGATGGCGTTTACGTTACTGGCGATATCACTGAAGAATATCTGCAAGAGTTACATGAACGTCGAAATGATGGGGCAAAATCATCGATTGATGATGATGATCAAGTCCTAGATATCCATAATGACGCTAATTAGCTGCGATCAATAATTAGCAGTTCACCCAGTAATCTAATCACCAAATAGTGAACTTAATGATGTACAGACCTCACGTTGGGCTATGCTAACTCATGATGTTAATGTGGCTGTTAGTCCCGAAACAACGGTTAGTGGATTGGCCGCATCAAGCGATGGCAACGTGCTTGCTTGGTCCCAAAATAATGGAACATTAGGCGTTATAGATGACCAAAACCAGCGGCATAATATTTCTATAGAAGGAAATCCTGTAGGCATATTTATCTATGAATCAAAACTATTGTTTGGTGATGATAATTTTGGCGTAAAGTGTGTTGATTTTCAATGTAATCAAATCTGGGAATGTGAGGTTCCTGGTGGTGTTTCGCGCATCGAAAAATGTGTAAATTTTATTGCAGTGATAGATAATTTGGGTAGGCTAACGACCATTTCTTATAGCGGTGAAATATTATATTCATCAGATCAGTTTACCTCGTTAATCAACCTGCTGGCTTTTGGTGTTGGCGTTGTATTAGTACAAGAAAATGGTTCAGTGCATTACTTTGATGGCGAGCAGTCAACTTGGCACAGACCTCCAAGAGGTGAGGTTGGTGAGTCTATTACTGCGGTTGGATGTACATCTGCTGATAAATTGATTATTGGTAGAGAAGGTTATGCGCTTGTTCCAGGTGAGGAAGAAGCGCTGGAAGTTGAGTTATGGGACGTGTTTGAAGGGAAATTGTTAATGAGAACGGAGGTAAAGAACAGGCTACTGAATTCATCGGCAAATTCGACAGTTACATACCTCGGTTTTGATGATGGTTCAATTCATCAGTTGGTTAGTGAACCAAAGAACTCATATGCTATATCTGATTGTATTATTGCCACAAAATACCCGATTAAAATCCTCGAGACAACCGATGACTGGGTGATTGCTGGTTCGTGGTTTTACCTGCATGGAATAAACACTTCAGGGGAGCATTGGATGATTGAGCACCAAGGCATTGTTCAATACTTAGCATATTGCAAGTCAGTTAAGAAAATTTTCTTCGCAGGTGATGATCAAAATGATTTTACTAAACCTGAGCCGATTGGTGTAATTGATTTAGCCTCTGACCTGGTTGAGCGTGATAAATCTGAACTTACGGCGTGGTTTGAATTTGCTGAGCAAAATGCCATGCTAAGTGCCGATGAGATCTATTCAGAAGATGATAAACTGACCGCTCTAATGGGTACTGAATCAGCCGCCGAGAACCACCTATTAGGTGGTGATTTAGACAATATTTTATCCGCTTTGGAAGAGAGTAATGTTGCCGAGGATAAGGGTCCTGACAGTACTGAAATTAGTGACATAAATCTAATGGCTGAATTGATGGATGACGTAAAATCAATCCAGCGACCAATCGCACACGCAGGTGACGATTCCTCTCATCAATGTGGTGATGATGGTTACTGCATAGTTGTCCTAGACAGTGGTAAATCCAGCGGTATCAAAGGAAGAAGTGTTAGTTACAGTTGGGTTGAAGAAACCGGAAAAGAGATTTCAAACCTCGGAAAGTTTCGGGTTAAACTCGGTCGTGGAAATCACCGTTTTGAACTAAGAATTACTGACGATGACGGTTATTCAACCTCGGACTCAGTCCAAGTGGAAGTGAGATGAATTGAAAACTAGAGATATTTGGGTTGAGTCTTTTATTGTCGGAGCTCTATCAATGCGTTGTTCAGTTGTTACTGATTTATCGACCGGTGATACGATAATCATTGATGGAGGCGCGGAGGCTGACCGCTTAATAGCCTGGATCGATGGATTTTCTGGTCGCGGTCCCGATTGGTCTAATGGACCAACTGACCAAAGCCAACTAGCATTACACGGGATTACCGAAAGAAAAGTCATTGCCTTAGTCAACACTCATGCACATTTTGATCACTCAGGTGAGATACCTCTGCTGTTGAATAGATATAATGTAAGTTGGTACTTGCATGAAGCGGATTTCTATCTTCAAAGCCTAGTCCAAAATTCCGCTCGCCGTTACGGTTTTGAATTACCACAGCCGGCTGTTGCTGATAAGAAATTGCATGATGAAATGGAATTGGTGCTCGGTTCACTAACATTTACTGTTTTACATACACCCGGACACACTCTTGGTGGTTGTTGTTTACTTCTGGAGTTGGATGACGGACCGGACCAACTATTTGCTGGAGATACACTGTTTGCCGGTTCGGTTGGTCGAACGGATTTACCAAATTCAGGAGGCGATTTTAGCGTATTATCTAACTCGATAATTACCAAGTTGTGGCCCCTAGATGCAGATACCGTCGTTTATCCTGGTCATGGTCCAACAACGACAATTGGAGTTGAGCGGAGCACTAATCCATTTGTCGGCAGTAGCAGCCCAGCCTCAGGAAAATACCGTTGATTATGCCAAGAGGTTGGATAATGAACTGCTCAAGACAGGTAGTGCCTCTTCCCAGGTAGCGACAATTCCGTAGTCAGCGTGTTGAAAAATTGGTGCGTCAGCATCTTTGTTAATCGCCACGATGTATTTTGATGAGCGCATTCCAGCTAAATGTTGGATGGCTCCAGAAATTCCTACTGCAATGTAGAGGTTTGGGTTGACGGTTTTTCCGGTTTGTCCAACTTGCATAGAGTGTGGTATCTCATCCCAAGTGTCCACAGCGGCTCTTGAAGCACCTACTGCGGCACCTAGTTTGTCCGCTATCTCCTCAAGATGGCTGAAGTTTGCCGGAGTTCCCATGCCGCGACCGCCAGAAATAATGATGTTCGCTTCGGAAACGTCGAGTCGTGCTGACGCCCGCTGGACCATTTCCTGCAAAGCAGTAGTAACATTTCCTGTAGTGTCTATGACCTGAATCTCGCAGTTTCCAGAATTGTCAGCAGGTGAAAAAATGTTAGCTCGAACGCTGATAACAGAGTTACCGTTGACAGAGACTTTTTGGATGGCTTTTCCGGAGTATATTGGCGTCGATAAGATTCCATCTTCAATGGCAATGACATCCTGAACTACTGAAACAGATCGTCTAGCGGCCAATCTTGCTGCTAAATCCTTGGATTGGGCAGAGGCAGAGGTAACGATAACCCCGCTTGGTGTAACCGCATCGAGCGCTTCTGACCATGCGGATGCATCATAGTTAGAGAATACGTCTGATTTTGCTGCGATTACTTTACCAACACCAGAAATGCTACCAGCAGGGTTTGCTACTGTTGAGTCAGTGCATGGAACTACGACCGTGCAATTACTGCCTAACTGATTAGCAGCGGTAACAAGTTCATTGGTTGCATTACTAATTTGTCCTTTCGATAATTCTGCAATTACTATTGTATCTGTCATATTTTCACCTCAAATTATGTTTGCCTCATCTCTTAATAGTTGGGCTACTGTGTTAGCGGAATCTCCACCTTCGAACTGTTTGCCTGCTGGTTTTGCTGGGGGCATTATTTGTGACACTATGGTCACACTTGCATTTGGTGGAGATATTGGCTTAACCTCCACTTGGGCTCTTTTCGCCATCATTATCCCCTTAACATTAGATTTTCTTACCTTAATTGAACCTTTGTCACAACTTACAATCGCTGGCAGATTGACAGTAACAATCGCATTACCTCCCTCGCTTGGGTAACTTACTGTGAGTCCGTTTTCAAACTTGATATCAGTAGCATTCGATACTGAGCCCCAGCCCAGTTTTTCGGCAAGTCCCGGGCCGGTAGATCCGGCTCCCGTATCCGCAGCAGCTTTACCACAGTAGACTACATCAAAACCTCCGGCAGATATTTCTTCTGCAAGCACTGATTGCAGTCCGTTGGAATCCATGTAACCATCATAATCAAGGCGTATGATGTTGTCAACGCCGAGCGCTTTGACACCTTTCAAGACTTTATCTGCGCCGGCACCACCAACGGTGATCGCAGTTACGGTCCCACCAGCGGATTCTTTGTGCTGTAGCGCATTTTCGACTGCAAATTCATCATATGGACTGATATCCATTTTAACGCTGGATAGGTCTACTCTGTCGCCAGCAATTTGTATCTTTGAGTTTGTATCTGGGACTTGTTTTACCAGTACTGCAATATTGACCATTTTATCACCTGTGTCGTTTGCTGTGTAATTCAATTCATGAACATTTGTATTCAATTATTAGAGCAAAATATGTCGTAAGAGTTACTTGCGGTTGATAATTCCGGTAACTTCGTCAAGCAAATTTGGATTCTTGGCAAAATGTTCTGCAACAATTTCGAGGCCTCGCGAGATACCGTCCGCAACGCCAAATTTAGCATCAAGGGGATGAATGGTGCCGTCCATAACTGCAGTTTTGAATTCAATCAAACTCGTCCATGTTGAGGGTTCACCAAACTTTGGATTGGGGGTTACGACAATTTCGCCAAATTCAGGCAGTATTACATGCTCTGCCAGTTCATATACGGGGGAATTCTCGTCTTCTATATTCAGGTATGCGTGCTTCTGCATCTTCTTTCGGAGTTTTTTCGGCTCATCATGAATCAATATGGCGCCGTTGGGATCAGATTTGCTCATTTTGTGGTCAAAACTTTCCATTCTTGAACCGCTTGATTTTAATGAGGAAATTATTGGAGTATGCAAACATGTTGCTTTATCCCAGCCGTATTTTCCTGCAACATCTCGCATGAACATATGTGCTTTCCTTTGGTCCATGCCACCAATTGCAATGTCAATATCAAGCTCAAAAATGTCGCTCGCCTGCATAGCGGGATAGAAAAATTTCGATAAATCATGGTCCGACGATGCTTCGTCGCGACCCATTATTGTGAAAGTCTTTCTAACCATTGCCAAGGTAGCGCCTTTGGAACATCTGAGTACTCGAGCCCAGTAATCCCCATTGTCCATGAGTTCTGAGGCGTAATAAAATCTCAGTTCGCCAGGCCCCTCTCCTTCTGGAGGATAATCTAGCAAGGCTCGAAAGGTATCTTCCATGTACTTCGCAGTCAGCTGTATATCAGCCATATTTCCGCGGAATTTGTCGTTTATCCAAGCGTGCCAATCAGCTAAAAAGATTAACACATTTACTCTGGCATCTAACATTCGCTTTAGTTGCAGGGCAAGGACTTTCCATCCAATGTGAGCCTTGCCTGACGGCTCAAACCCAACATAGCACCTGAGTATTCCATCGCCACGAGCACTTTTACCATCGGCCATACAATCAACCAGGTAGTCTAATCCGACAGTTTCCTCC
>MDTC01106254.1_pt1 | contig 10417 bp, 4 predicted proteins | sample 811181 | NCBI WGS metagenome assembly MDTC01 (sample SAMN05326644, study PRJNA326480) | marine metagenome | isolation source: seawater | place: Pacific Ocean: North | collected 2011
CGAGGTAAGATTTTACCTGTTTCTGTAACAAAACGAGATAAAGGATCCACATCATTGTATTGAAAATCCATCGGGTTTCTTGAGCGATTTAAATTAGAAGTTTTCTTAGACATTATTTCAAAAACGATGAATCTCCCATTTATGCAAGCATAAAATACCTTTGTTGGTCGCTTTTTCATCTATTCTATAGATTTATTGCAAATATGTGCAATTTTTACTTGAATAGTAAATTTTAAACCTTTTAATATATACTTTTTACTTAATTCCCGCTTTTTAACCCCTTAATCAAAATGATTCGATTACGTACTACTATCTTTTCGTTATTTTTATCTGTAACGTTTATTTCCTCCTTTTTGCTAACACATGCTGCAGAGGTTACCATCCCTTCTTACGGTAATTTTGGTGGAGTTACTACTACTGGAGATTTATTTGAATTTCCAGATGGAGCAAGTGATTGGGGAGGCTTTTCTGCTACTAATGAAGGCGGAGGTGACCCATATTTCCCATTTATTTTTTCTGAAGACGGACAAGTCACAGTAAATGCCGCAGTTCCCGGTGGTGGTATTGCAACACTTCGTTTTGTTTTTGAGTATTTGCCACATCCAAATAACACCCCTAATTTTGAAGTAAGTATTCAGATCAGTGGAAGTACCATTCAAAATTATTCAGCAACGCTTCCAGCGCAAGGTGATGGGACTTACTCAAACTTTGTATTTTACATTGTTGAAAGAGACACTCCAGTCCAAATTCAAGACATTTCCATTTCTTATAATGAATCTACTGTAGAACCTGGACTAGCAAGTGAAACCACTATTAATCAATGGGCAGTATTTAATGGAACAACTATTGCTGAAGGTGGTATTTTTGAATTTCCAGATGGAGCAGCATCTTATGCAGGCTTTTCTAATGACGACAATACGGCTTATCCTTTCTCGTTCAGTGATTCAGGTCAAATAAGCTTTACCGCTTCTGTCCCAAGTGGTGGTACCGCAGATGTAAGATTTAGATTTGAGAAAAGTCCGTGGCCAAACGTAAATCCAGCATACGATACTGAAGTAGTTACTTTATCTGGAGACACTTCAACTCGTTACACCATTGATATACCGTCACAAGGAGATAACACGTTTTCATCGTTTCTCTTCTACATTAATGATAGAGATAAACCAGTGCAATTAGGTGATGTGATCATTTCAGATGATGCCGGACTTCCTAGTGTCACGGAGCTTCCTGCAAATGGGGCTATCTTTACATTTGAAGAGGTTTCAGGAGGTACAGCCACCTATTCATTCGATACTGATCCGGTGGGAGTTACTAGTACTGAACCTCAATCCTTTTCAATAAGCATCCCAGCCTATACAGATTTATCTGCAACTTTCGAATCTGTAATTTTAAGAGTGATTGGGGACGATCAGCCTATTGCAATTAATGACATTACTCTAACTGCAGGCGGGGTTACTTATGGAGGTGATGATAGTGACACATTAGTTTTTGATATTCCTTTTTCTGGTGTAGCTTATGACCCTAATGGAAATGTGTACACAAATTTATCCACTGCTGACGAAGGTGCTGGGTTTGTTTTGGAAGGTGCTCCACTTCCAGAAAATGGATTAGTTTTTTCGGATACTGCAACCCTTACATTTACTGCAAATTTCGTTAATACAGCTGTTACTCTACCACCGGAATATGACGGAGAAACTGCCTTCTCTAATGGAGTAATTAATACAAGTGTAGATACAGGAACAGGACGCGATGATGATCCAGCATATCGTTGGTCTGCCTACGTGGAATGGTTTGAACTAAGTACAGGAGATACGAAGGGTTCAAGTATTAACCAGTCAGCCTGGGGACAATTATCAGATCTACCTGCGACTTGGAATAATGAGGTCTTAACATTAGCACCTAACACTTCGTCTTATGATACTTGGAGTGAAGCGGGCTCTGATGATGGTATTCACTTCCTTGATCAAACTTTGAAGATTGAAGGTACAGAAGGAACAAGTGCAATTTTAGGTCAAACCGTTTATTTCAGCGGTACTGTCGACAGTTATACTTTAGACTCTAGATATACGGTCACTGCTTTCATAAAAGCTATTGATCCGGTTAGTAATTTTGCTACAGTGGTTATCGACGAAGTAGAGCTATCAGGAGCAGGTAATTTCGCTATATCTGCAGATTTACCATTAGGTAATTACGTTCCACAATTAGGATTTATATTATCTGGAAGAAATGCTAACCCAGATACAGATTGGGGGAATATACAGATTAGTAATCTAGTTGGTACATATGACGATTCAACCACAATACCTGAAGGCAATTTTACCAATGGATCTAATGCGTACTGGGGCTTTACTTCAGGTGCTGAATTTAATAGTGAAGCAGGAGCCGGAGCAATTCCTGGACAGGTTGTTATTACGAATACAGAAACTTATAGAGGAACTCATTACATCGCATCTAATCAAGGTGCATCTGCAACTATTGACACTTTCGGAATGGAGGCTGGTAATACATATGACGTTTCTTACTACATGAATCGTATATCTGGTAGTGACTTAGGATTAGTACAGTTTGTCTTCTATGTAGCTGATACAGGACAATGGGTATACGTACCAGCAGATAGTAGTGCAGATGTTCATGCGGGAGCAAATCCAGCTAATGGTTCTTGGATACAATATACACAATCGATTGAAGTTCCTGAAAGTACTTCTCATGCGATACTCTATATAGTGTCTGGAGCAAATTCATCAATTGCATTTGATCAGATTACTGCTGTACTTAAAGAAGCAACAGTAGCACCTATTTTAAGCATCAGTTCTGATAGCACAGATGTTACTCTTCAGTGGTCTGATTCATCCGGATTCCAAATACATACTTCAGATGATTTGGATTCATGGTCACCAACTGGAGATTCAGAGAGTCCTTATACTGAAACTATAGGAAGTACTAAGTTCTTTAAACTCTCCAATGATTAATTCATTTTAAATATTAACAAAAAAGGCGATGTTAGTACATCGCCTTTTTTATGGAATAAGATATGTAAATTGATAAATTCTAAGAAGTCGATTCTATACGCTTTTCTTCCATTAAGCCGAAAGTGCAAAAGCTTGATCTTTAATAATTAACTTCTTTATCCAAATATTACTTTTACATAATTAACTGTATACAAACAGTTAGTGAAAAAAGACGATTCTAACTGCCTCTTACTATAATTATATTGTATCAATGAATAAATTCTGTGTACACCTATGTCCTATTCTTAAATTATACTTTAAAATCGGTAATAAGTATTAAACCTAGCTAGGTGAATCTCATCTTATTTTTTTTGTAGAACAAGTTTGGGAGTTCGACTTTCGAAGTAGATGCCCCAGTTTTTTTCGGCGGCATTAGGAGCATCACTTTTACCTTTCCAGGGCTCATCGAAAGCTTCAAAAAAGAATACGGATACATTATTAGCCTTAGACCATGCTTTGAAGGCATCGTAGTAGAGCTTCTGATTGGCTTCGTTTGATCTTCCCCCGAATTCTTCAGCTGTTGTAGCCCAACCTGCCTCTAATATAGCAATTTTTGACTCTGGGAGTGCCTCAGTTACTTTCTTAATCCCATTAATAGTAAAAAGCATTCCCTTTTCAATACCTTCACCTTCCCAAAGTGGGTAAATATGCACCCCCAAAAAATCTACTTCTTTTGCTAACTTTGAACCATAATCTCTCCACCAATAATGTGTTTCTGCGACAGTAACTGGTTGTTCGATGTTTGATTTAACATCTCTTACAAACTGAATGACACGTTCTTCAGACATCATGTGATCATTCCAACTTACAAGGGCTTCATTGCCTACATTTACAGCAACAATGATATCTTTATATCTATTTGATAATTTAATAGCTGTATTAACTTCTCTCTCATTGTTAATACGATTTTTTGCTAATTGTGAATCTGGTATAGGATCTGTTAGCCAGCTGCAGCCTTTATGATTGCTTATTTCTGCATCAAGCCAAATACCCAATAAAACTTTCATTGGGAATCTATATTTTCTAATAACCTCTAGTGTCATTTGGGTATTAGTGTCACAATCATACATACGAACAAGTTTGAAGCCTTCATTGAGTAATATATTCAAGTCCTCAATGATTTGAGCTTCACTTGGGTTCTTAGAGCCATCTCCACGATCTGGATGTTGTCCTTTTCTAAAACCTGAATATGAAAGCGCCCAATGCTCATCATGAATAAGATCATTGGGTGACTGAGGAAGAGATGGACTTAAAATAGACAAGCTCAATAATAATAAGCTTAATTGAATCATAGGGAAAGTTATGGTCCTGATGGTCCTGATGGCCCTGATGGCCCTGATGGCCCTGATGGATCTGATGGATCTGATGGCCCTGATGGATCTGATGGATCTGATGGATCTTGTTCTTCTTGTATATTAATTTTAAAAAATAAGTTATCTGAATTAGTATTTATTTCTGTGATGTTTTCTATGGATGGGTCGAATATACTTGAATGGGTGGAATTATCACCACTTTCAGTTTTCCAATTATACCAGTTAACCAAATTATCGCTGACACTTATTGAATATTCGCGACTTGATTTAGTGTTATATTCTAAATTATAGAGTCCAGAAGTATTCATCGATCCTTGCATATAAAAATAGTCGCTAGGATCTGTTAAAGATGTGCCTGCTATCGATTCAAAGTAATCACTGGTGCTGTCGTTATCAGAATCATCACTATTTAAATTTGAATTATAAATAACGGCTTCATTGTAATTATTGAGACCATCCCCATCATCATCATTAAAATCAGGATAGGAAGAAATGCTCAAAGATTTATTTTCATCCATAACAATCGTATTAGAAACCCAATCCGAATTGCCAAGTACGTAGCCTGGAAATGGTGTGGCTTCTACTAAGACAGGTGTATTATATTGATAGTCTTCTTCGTCTGGACTTCTAGTGACCGAAATTTTCGCAATGTCATAACTCAAATCTAGAGTGAATCGTTCTAACCCACTTACTTGATAGGTGACGCTTTTAACTACCATCTCCGCATGATCAAATTGTGAGGGAACTTCATTATCACTTCCTGAATAAACTCCTCCTAGTGCTATATTCATAATTAGAAAATATTCTTTATCTCCTGAGCCAAAAAGCTGGGGATTTTTATTTGTAGTGGGATACCAAAATTCCTTGTTGAACATACCATCACTATCGTAAAAGCGAGAGCCGGAAATATACACATCGTTCATGAAGATTTCGATCTTATTGGTATTTATACCATCATCATATCGATAAATATCTACACGCCATTTATGAAACGTAGTATGCATTTCGTCATTGTCGTAATATTCTGCTGTCTGCCAATGATTATAGCCTGAAGGTTGGTCTTCGCCGTTCCAATGGTAGGCAACATTGGCTTGTGTTTCATATCCTGATGCGCTCTGTTGTGGTGGTTTTGTAGGCGACCATTCCATGACATCGATTTCTGCACAAAAAGGCCAACCGACCCATTGATTATTTAGTTGATCATTGCCCATAAGCCATAGTGCAGGCCAGAGTGGAACATTGGGTACATAATTACCGCTGCTATTTTTAGCCATAGGTAGTTGTGCTTCAAATTCAACACTAAGCTTTTGTCCAGAACCTACCTTAATTCCGCTATATATTTGGGTATTCACTCTTGACGAGTAATATGTATTTGATCCGGTTCTATCGATTCGTAAGACTAGATTATCACTATTATCGATACCCACTTTGCCTCTCACATAGTCTTGAATTTCTCCATTATAGGGATTATAATTAACCTCTTGTTGCCAAGAGATTGCTTCACCGGTATTTGAATTTTGCCCAAATGTAAAATTATCATTACCATATGAAACAACATTAGAGGGTGTGTAAAAATCGCTATACTCTGAGGGCAACCCGTAACCAGAATCAGTCACAATAAATGAATCAAGAGCTACTGAGTCGTCGGCATCCAGAAGGATTGCGAATTTCAAATGTACATTACCTGAGAATCCTCCTTCACCCCAACTTATAGTGTTTGAACCTTGAACAATATCTACTGGGTCAGTGGCATCCCAATACTCTATATTATTAGAGGGATTAAACATAATGATTTGCATTTTTGGGTCTCCAGTCAGTGAATTAGCATCAATTGTGAAAGCTACGCTATTACCTTCAGCAACATTAATAGAATAAGCGTACTGATTATTTCCAGAACTATTTCCAATATAGGCAACATCTGTGGTGCCACTTATCCCAGTGTTAAAATCAATTGTAATTGGAGAATTAATGGAAATACTTTGCCCAAGTGCTAGAATTGATGAAAATAATAATACAATTAAAGTAAAAAAAAGGATTTTGATTCTGTAAAAGGATGAATGTGATCGGAAGCAGTCCATATGATTATGATTTTAGTGAGTAAATAAAATATGACGTAATCAATTTATAATAGACATCTACTCAGATTACAAAACTTATTTGCACAAATTTACACAAATACATTTATCCTTTGTAGAGCGTTATCATTTTATAAGTATGATGTCGTAGAGTTGCTATTGAGTAATTAATTAAAATGATCTCTATACTCCTAAAGACTGGAGGTACGAAAATATTGCAAAAGCTATAAAAAATTATAGCCTTGTAGATTACAATAATATCTCTTTTAAACTATTCGAATCTAATTTTTCATTTGCATCTATAATGCATAGAATTTTACGCCCAGCAGTTATGCGCCAATAGGAAGAAAAGAAATAATTGATACTCTTGTTCTTATTCTGTGCGGCAAAGACGACTTCATCTGTGAAGGAGCCTCTTTTATTTTTGCTAAGAGGGATTAATTTACGGCTGTTAGGCTGTAATTCAATAATATCATTCCCTAATTTTGCGACCACTTTTTTATTGGATAAATTTAGGATCATGCAAGATACAGCGGGGAATGATACTGAATCATTGTTCATGAATTCATGATTAATTTTTTCGGGATCATCTTCATCTCGAGTGATAAAAATAATAGAATCTCTCTCTTGGTTATTGAAAGATATTCGAAATAGAGGTCTTTTTGATGAGGTTCCTGTGTCAGTATTAATTCCATAGAAATGAAGTAAATTATTTTTGGGTACAGGAAAACTTCTGTTAGGATAAAACTGCTTTACGCTCAATGTTTGCGAGGCACTCTCATCTTGAAACTTAATGGCTTCAATCTTCCCGAAATTATCAAGTGAGATTATGGTAAATTCCCTAGCGGTAAGAGTGGTGCTTATAAAACAAATGGCACTACAAATAAGTATATTATAAAACTGTTTTTTTATGCTCTGAAACATTTGGCTAAATCTCATCAGCATTGAGCCATCTAAAGCTGACGACTTCAAATTTTCTATTAAAGACGTCGGTATCTTTATCGTCGTATTTTGCATTTAATAGGGACTTTTCTTTATCGACTAAGTCTATTCTCCTCTGAACAATCGCTTCACACCAAACTTTAGAATTGGTTTCGCCATTTTTTTGAGTATCTCCATAAGCCCGTATGATAAAAGTATCAGATCGTGCGGATAATATTGGAGTTAATGGACGCATTAGCGATGCTTGTGTAATGTATCCCGGCAACCCTACGTTGGCATCTCCTTGAAAAACATCAGGCGAGTCAAAATTTGCACTCTCAATCCATTCTTGGCTTCCAGGATTTTGGTCGAATCGTTCCGTTAAAGCAGATGCAACATTCTTATTAGGGGACTCTAAATTAATATAAGAATTATCTATCGCTGTTTGTATGGCACCTTTTAAATTATAAGGAGGTCGCACAGAAATTTCTCGATTAAAAAACTGTGAAAGCGATAGAAATGGACCTCTTGCCTTTATTTGGGTTACGATTTCTTCAGCTAGTTTGACGATCTGTGAATCTTCAAGAGACCGATAGTGGGACCAAGAGTTTTGAATTATACTCTCTTTTGAACCACCTGTGTTTCCCAGGGATTTCTCTGCAGGTATGGTTTGACTAAGTATGGGAGTGTTTTCTGTATTTGTACTATCAATGTTATATTCTCCATAGTCGGAATTATCATAAAGTACCTCTTTACCTCTTAAAGAGGATAATTGAGCCACCCAACTATCAACTGAGGTTGAGTTAATATTGAATGCACCTTCAATTTCAATGAAATTTGCTATTTTATCAAAGAGATTGATAGGGTCAACATTGCTGTAAGAAAGGATATCAATTGTCTCATTAAAAGACAGGCTACTTGGGGCCTTGAATATATAATTTGAGTTAGGTAGCTTGCTTTGTTGATTGACCCAATCATTTAATAGGTCACCCATCCCAGACATGTCATCTTTGAAGGGGCCACTCGGGAAAGCTAACCCAGTAAAGAAATACGAATCAAATAATATTTCATTTAAAAGGTAGGATCGATCCGATGCATTACCTTTGTAGGTGTCATCAGGATCAACGATATCGTTTAATGGAATAGTAGGATGAGCCCAACTATTGCCTACAGGCATGTTAAAAGAGGGTGCCATGGGACGTTCTTTTTTGCCTCGGAACATAATTTGGGGCTCAGCCAAGGTAGGTGTTTCGTAGTGCAAACCTTCTTTCGAACCAAGATTTCGTCTTCCTGAATAATAAGCAAAGTGATCATTATCTCTTCCGAGGGGTGCATGGTCTAATTGAGCTAAGGATAATAAAGGAATGAGTGGAAGTTCTTTTGAAACACATTTCCAAATAATGTCACCTACCATTGTCTCAAATCCTATTTGCTTATTATTGGCATCACCTCTGTAAGGAATAAATTCTGAATCAAATCCTAGATCTTTAACATAAATACGGAAAGGTGATAAGGCTAGAGAGGTGTCATTAGATTCATCATCATAATAATAAGTATTTGATGGATCGATAAAGAAAGCGTGTTTACCAGGTGTGTATTCTTCAGTAAAACCTCTTATATCTACGTTAAGCGCTATTTTTGGAGAGTAGTGTATCCCATTTAAATCACCATTATCTTCGACAATGCGATGGAGTTGACTCCATTGCACATCAATCGACTTACCTAATTCTGATTGATGGTAACTTCTGTTACCAGTTGGGTCATCATTATCAATATTGAGTGCGCCGATCATGCGTCTTTCAAAACGTTGATCTTGAGCATAAATACTGTAGTCAGGATCGAAATTCTTCCAACCTGCCCCTAGTGAAAAGCGACTGATAAAAAACTGGTTTTTGAGTCTGATATTAAATTCATATGGTTCGTATGTAATTATTCTCCCTACCTCTTGATCATTTGTTGAAGGAATGTAATTAGTGACTACTTTTTTTAAGTCAGGTTGGCTCTCTTCACCTAGATGATTGATAATTGGTGTGAATAAACCGGTAATTGCACCATCAGCATACTCTTCGTCGATCTGGTTTGTTGATTGCACCCAATTGGCAACGTCGATATTTTGCGGATTTCCATAGCCAGGCGGCATTCCCTCGAAAACGGATGGGTAACGATGCTGCCAAAAATTAAAATATTGCATTTTATTGTAATCAAGATCGGAACCGTCCATTGCAGGGATTATCCGGTTAAACCTAAACTCCCCAGCAGGAATCTCGAAAGGTTTGCCACGAGTGGCTTGATTAAATTGATTGTTAGAAGACCACATTGCTAATAATTCTTTACCCAAACCAAATTGAAAAGATCCAAAAGCATTTAAATCAATCCAATTATCGCCGTCATCAAGAGTAAATTCAATATCAGGCGGTCCATAAAAGTACTCATAAGAACCGTGGTTTTCTGGATGACTATCCATGACAATTTCTATATTATATGGGTTCCAAAGATAAAATATAGGAGTCATCATTAAATGTAAAACCTCTTGGTTATTATCTTGCCCTTTGGCTACTTCATCAATGTTCAGGCCAGAACTTCTGGCGGCATCAGTTACGGTAATTCCTCCTTCAAGAGCAATGTTTGTATTTCTCCCTACAATGTGCATCGTGAGCGAGGTAAAAAGGTTTATTCCTTGAACCGGAATATCTAAAGAATGTTCAGACGGTAAATTACCATTTAAGCTTATGGTATTTGTGAAATAATCATTATCTGGGTTAATATCATTAGTTTGGGCAAATTTGAAGAAAACCTCAACGGAACTTCCATCTACTACTAGGGCATTTAGCCGTATACTACCGTCTTCAATGAATATAAAAGGATAAGCTCCCATTTCTTCAGCTTGGAAATCTTCAATCCTAAACCCTGCAGATTCTTCAGCGGTATCCGGGATGACAAAATAATTATCTTCTGTAATCTCTGCTCCTCCAAAAGGTTCCCAATTGGTAAAGGTAGTGTCTCTAGTAGTGCTTACAGGAGTGACATTAGAACCACCAGGTCCACTAGGTCCACCAGGTCCACCAGGTCCACCAGGTCCACCAGGTCCACCAGGTCCACC
>MDTC01243606.1_pt1 | contig 10417 bp, 7 predicted proteins | sample 811181 | NCBI WGS metagenome assembly MDTC01 (sample SAMN05326644, study PRJNA326480) | marine metagenome | isolation source: seawater | place: Pacific Ocean: North | collected 2011
GAAAGACAATCTATTTCAGAATCAAGAAAAACAATATTGTTAAAGGATAATAACTTTAATTTTGCATTATCAGACGCTATCGGATCATAGGCAAAGATTTTCTTTACATTGGGTGCAAGCTCTTGAATAATTTTAATTGATACAGATTCCCTAATATCATCAGTGTTTGGCTTGAATGCAAGCCCCCATAATGCAATTGATTTGTTTTTTAATTCTGATTTTGAATATAGTTTTAAGATCTTGTCTAAAAAATAATACATCTGAGTCGAGTTAATCTTTAATGTAGCTGATGCCAAATCAGACGATAGTTTCTTTTGTCTAAGAACATACTCCAAACCTTTAACATCTTTTGGGAAACAAGATCCCCCAAAACCAATACCAGCATTTAAAAAATGTGGGTTAATACGCTTATCAAAACCAATACCTTTAGAGATCTCATTAATATCTGCGTTCATAACATCACTCAATCTAGAGATTTGGTTAACGAAACTTATCTTCATTGCTAAAAAGGCGTTGGAGGAGTACTTAATAATTTCAGCAGATGCTTGCGAAGTTACTAAGATCTTTCTAGAAGATCTAACTAATTTCTTATAAAGGCCTTTCCCAATTTTTATTGCATTTGAATCGTCGCATCCTAATATAACTCTGTCAGGTCTCATGAAATCAGATACAGCGGAACCCTCCCTTAAAAATTCAGGATTAGAAGATAAAATTATTTTTTTTTCTAAATTATTTTTTTTTAATAATTTAGTTAATGAATTGATTGTGCCTGGTGGAATCGTAGATTTTATAAAAATATATTTTTTAGCCTTAGTGTTTTTGATGAATGACTTCTTGTTCTTTATTAACTTTATTAAATCGTTAAAGTAATCTTTTATATATTTCAACTGAGGCTCTCCACTTGCCTTTTGAGGAGTTCCAACGCATAAGAAATAAACATCAGAAAATGAGATATTGGCTTTTAAACTTGAAGTAAATTTAAGTTTTCCTTTCTTAATTGATGCCAAAGAGATCTTTTCCAAATTTGGTTCAAAAAAAGGAATTCTGCCTTTCCTAAGAGCACTGATCTTTTGATTGGATATATCGTAAGCATTAACCTCATGACCTAAATCTGCAAAGCAAGCTGCTGTGACCAGTCCAACATATCCTGTACCTATAACTGAAATTTTCATATAAATATAATTATATTATTTATATTCACTAAGATGTCATCTTTAATAACCTTACAAAATCTTCATTCGTTAGAATTCATAAATTGTCTGTATAAAATTTCATAGTTACTATTTTTTTTAAGTCTTAATGAATTAAAACCTCCATATTTACAAACTCTATCCAGATTCTCTCTCAGCTCTTCCTTAGGTAGGCCACAACCAAAAATATAGTCACATTTACTAGGATCAGTGAGTTTATTCAACGGATAACTATTCATAATTGCAGCAATATAGACATTTAAGTTTGCTTGATTATTTTTCTCGCTAGTAACAAAGTTATATGCTGAATTTGAGAGAGACTTTCTTAAAGCCTTACTGCCCAATAATGACTTTATTGACTCTTTTAATCCATTTGGTTCGGAGCATAATATTGGTAAAGCGCTACCTTGTTCAAAATCTATATGATTTTCTTCAAAAATATATCCACCAATAACAACTGGTTTCATCTGAAGAGCACACTCCTGAGCAAATACAGGCATTAATTTATCAGAATATGCTTGATCTATAACGATGTCAGTTTCTTCTATAAGTAACTGAAGCTGTTCATGAGGGACACTAGAGACTTCAAGGAAGTCAATTTGATATCCTTCTTGTTTAATAGATTGGATAACTTGCTGAATTAAATCAGATCCTTTTGCATCTCTATCGGAGGGTGCATGAAGTATTTTTAAGGAACCATCATTACAAAAACCTTTAGAGAAATGTGGAGTATCTTTTTTCTTAATGGAGTTTAAATTAATAGTTGGTTTTGGATTTGGTAGGTTGCCCCTATCTATGAATGGTTTTCTAAGAAATTGTGCATGTTTGCTTGAAGCTATAATGGAATTAACATGAAACTCTATCCATTTGTATTTAATTGATTTAAAGAGTGTTTGATAATAAATAGCTTTTGAAGAAAGATTCCTTGCTTTTCCGTTACAGTATAAAGGTCTTGATTCTGATCCTAAACTGACATCAAAAATGATTCTTTTCTTAAACATTTTTAATATAGGTAAATCTAAATTGGCTTTTAAGAATGATTTTCCAAAAAAGAAAAGGAATACATCATATTTATTTAATGCATAAATAAGAAACATTAAAGAAGATACTTCTCTGGCTAGCACCCAAAAGTATCTTTTTACACCATTTTTATTTACCGCTAGAAAAGTAAATCTTTGAATGTATTCAATTAATTTATTATGTCTGCCTGAAAAATTTTCAAAATTTCTAGCTTTTTCAAATAATATTAGTTCAGATTTAAAATTGTGGCTTTTAAACTTTTCTTGAAGATTAGAAAGATAGCCTGCTACCTCCTTAGTGCCGATAAAGATTCTTGTCGTACTTTTACTTTTTTTATCAAATTGTGCACTACTTGACATACAGCATCTGCGAAAAAACTAATTCAAATTATTTAATTGAGACCATCTAATAAAATTAATCCATCTCCAAGTTTGATGAGTATCATTTTTATTATTGCTTATTGAGGCATCAAAGTCTTTTATAAGGGCTGAATGATTAAAAATTGGGACATTTATTCCTGCTTTTATCCATTCTCTAAAAGTTGAATGAGAGTATTTGAGCCACGCATCTTCAGGTGTAGCAAATCCTATCTTGTCTTTACGATTTAATACATTTTCGGGGACAATTCCACGCATAGCTTCCCTAAAAATTTTTTTTGTAATTCCCTCATTGGAAATTAAGTATTCTTCTGGCAGGCTTAATACAAGATCACATAGATCTGTATTTAAAAATGGGACTCTGCTCTCAACAGAAAAATTCATTGAGTTCCTGTCTCCATGTCTGAGAAGCTGCGGCAATCCATTTTCTTGAAGAGAAAAACATAATCTGTCTATTACTCTCCTTGAAGTCTTTTTATAGTTAATGTTATTTAAAAAATGATCTTTGTTTACAAACTCTTTTTCCAAGATCTCGGGATTAATCCATTTGGGATTCTTTCTCAGAAATCTGGTCTTCATATTATCAGTTAATAATGAACCAATAAGAAACTTCAATGCTTCATTCATTGATCTTCCAGGATAACTGCTCCACTTCTGCATAAATGTAACTAATGAAGTTATATCTTTGTTTATAAGCAAGCTTTGAATTCTTTCCACAGGATATCCTCTATATCCAGCAAGCAATTCATCAGCACCTTGGCCTTCAAGAGCGACCTTAATTCCAAAAGATTTTGCTAGTTCGCAAACTTTAAAATGTGCATAAATGCTTGTGCTAGCGAATGGTTCGCCTTGTGAAAATATAAGTTTATCTATTTCTCTTATCAAATCATCTGGACCTGCAACAACTTTATGGCTTTTAGCGCCAATGTAATTGTTAACAGTATCAACCCAGTGTTCTTCAGAAACTTCAGAGTTTTTTGCTATATAACTAAATGTATTTATTTCTGCATCCGGTTCAAGATACCTTACACCACATGCTATAGAAGCAGAGTCAATACCTCCTGACAAAGCAATTCCTATAGGCACATCACTTCGCAACTGAAGTTTAATATTCTGCAAAAACTGCTCACGCACTTTTTCAGTTGCATCCTCAAAAGAAATTTGGTTCTTTATCTTAGTATTTGGAACATACCATTTTACTAATTGACTTGAATAATGATGCCCGAGATCTATCCTTAGGTACGTTCCAGGGCGAAGGTTTTTTACATCTTTGTAGAAAGTCTTATCATCATTATCATAATAACCATAAACTAAGTAATCGTATGATTTTTGGAGATCAGCATATTTTTTTCTTTGATTTAATTTAAATAGAACATCTATTTGTGACGCAAAATAAAAAGAATCCTTGCTAATTGAATAAAAAAAAGGCTTGATACCGAATTGATCTCTTACACAAAACAGCTGTTTTTTTTGTTTATCATAAATTACAAACGCGAACATGCCATCTAGCTTTTGTAAACACGATTCACCCCACTCTTCCCATGCAGAAATTAAAACTTCGGTATCGGTATTAGTAAGGAAACTATACCCCTTGGATTTGAGAGTATCTCTTAATTCTTTGTAATTGTAGATTTCTCCATTGAAAACTATCCTAAATCTGTTATTTGCAGAGGACATTGGTTGCTTTCCTGCTGAGCTTAAATCAATGATTGAAAGTCTTGTATGTCCAAGGAAGAGATCTATATGCTCAAAATCATTTTCAATAAGAAAACCGCTATCATCTGGTCCTCTATTTTTTAATAAAAAAAGTGCGGATCTTATTCTGCTTGGTGTTATGTTTTTTGAATTTGTAAATCCACCTAATATTCCACACATCTTTTCTTACCTTTTGTGGTCAAAAATAATATTTTTTATTCCCTGCAAGTCATTAAAACGTATTAGCTTAAAAAGAAAAATAAAAACTAATACTAATAAAATAAACAAAACTCTTCCAAGTATGTTTTCCATGAATGTAAAGTCAAAAAATTTATAGTATGCAAATACTAACAATACTGATAATGAAAAATTAATAAGATAATTCAGAATGTTGTGGGGAACAAAATAATATTTTTGTGAAAAATAAACGTAGGCTATAAAGCAAATAAAGTAGCTTAATGCTGAACTCAAAGCAGCACCTAATATTCCATAATAAGGAATTAATATTAAATTAAGTACTATATTTATGATAAAAACAAAAATATTTATCATCAAGATAAGATAAGTTTTCTTTTTAATAGCTATTCCGGGCATAAAAACATACATTTGTGAAAACATAAAAGATAGGACAAGAAAGGGCATAAAGACTTTAATCCCGTAAAAGTCTTGTGTTGTTAGTAGAACAATAATTTCACTAGCAAATATTGAGAATGAGACAAAATAAATAATCGCTATGACTACAAATATCCTAAAAATATTAGCTAAATCTTTTGGAGTTTCTTTGAGCTTATAGTTCTTATAAACCAGGGGAGTCAATGAGAGTTGAAATCCAATCATTATCAATCCTGTAATTGAAGCTATTCTTATTCCGACACTGTAAAGACCTACATCATCTAAAGTCATCATTTCATTTATCATCAGTCTGTCTACATAAAGACCAAGTATTGCAAATAAACCTGATGGGACAAGCGGCAAAGAAAAAGTGAGTAATTTTTTTAATATTCTAAATTCAGGTTTTGCAAAGATAATATCCTTTACGAGGAATAAGCCAACTAAAGCACACAGAAGTGCACTAATTGTCATCGCAAGAATAATAGCAATTAGTCCAAATTTCAAAAATATTCCAAATATGATTGTGAAAAAAAGGTTCATTGATGCGTACAAGAATGATAAATACGAATAATGCATGCTCTTTCCCTCAAAACGAAGTATTGTTTGAAAAAAATAGAAAAAGCCATTAAAAAAAATATACAAAAGTGTGAGTTTAAATGCTGATAAAAAGGTTTCACTCTGAGTAATAAACATATTCAATTCAAAGGAAAATATAAAGGCTATAAAAATGCATAATGAATACATAATAAAAGTGAAAATTAACCCTGATGCAAAATATCTCTTCTTCATAGATAAATTTTTAATTTCAGGAGTAAAACGAGCAATTCCTTGAATAATTTCCAGTGAAACTATAAGGATCATGACGTTTCCAAATATTAAAAAAAGATCAAGTGCGCCCAATTCTTCTTTTGAAGAAATTCTCGTATAAATTGGTAATAAAAATATACCAATGCCACGACTAAATAATGAGGGTAGAGAATATATTAGAGAGTCTTTTATAAATAGCTTAATCAAATATCTACACCATTCTGTAATAAGATTTCATGCAAAGATTTGCTGGCTGCTTCCTCTGAATAATTATTTTTTACATACTCATAGCCATTTTGGGCATAATATTCAATTAATTGCTTGTTATCCAAGAGCATCTTTAAGTTTTCATAAATCTCAAAATATCTAGTTATTACCCATGCATCTCTAGGTTGGCATGGTAGCCCACTTTCAATAGCTGGATTTGCAGACATTAAAACAGCACACTTTTTAGCCATTGCTTCAATCCCAAAAACTCCTGGCGCTAAGGCATTAAATTGATTCAAAACAATATGTGTATTCTCTAACTCTTCAATAACCAAGGAATGTCTCTCGTTGAATAGTTCGACATACTCAAATTTATAACCCTCTTTTTTTAATCTCTGTATTGCTGAGTTGACGTATTTTGTTCCTTTAAAGACATTTCCATGTGATTTACTAGAAGCTGCATGAAGAATCTTTATTTCCTCAAGATTAAAGAACTTTTCTTTTATATTGTGAAATTCATTATCCAAAACTACATACGGAGGAGTAAATTGCTCTGATTTTAAGTGAGATGCCTGATCAAAGCGGTAATTTAAACAAACATCACTATACCTATCAGATACTAAAGCAGTTGTTTTTCTTTTTGATTCATAATTCGAGTCAAAAGAAGAATAAAAATCGTAAAACTCGTTACTTGCTATTGAAGATCCATTAATGTTGTAAGAGTCTATTAATTTAGTAAACTCCATCGGTGATCTGATTTCATCGCCCAAAAAAATACAAACAATTTTTTTATTATTTGCCTTCAGAAAATAGAATTCATAAGCTCTATTAATTAGAAAACCTGATGACCATAGATAAATAAAAGTCCTAAATCGTGATGCTAAATACCCCAGAATAATTGGTCCAATAAATATTTTTATAAGTGAATTCAAAATGAATCCGTAATTATTTAAATGTAAGTCATATTTATATCCATAAAAACTATGAGGATCTAAGCAGACAGAAAATGATGAGGGTATAATTTTAGAATATTTATAGAGTACACCAGCTATTTCAGTTACTCCGATTACACATCCTTTTTTTAACCTAAAAAAAATTGAGCAAAAAATAAATGCAAAAAATAAAAATATACACTGGAAAATAGAAATAAGATTAATAAGAGTTGATTTTAGAAAATACAATTTATTCTATAAAACTCTTGATTTTATCCATTACAAACTGCAAGTCTATACCGGTGTAACACGGAAAAGTTATTGCATCTGATTCCAACTTATAAGAATTTGGTTGGATATCATTATACTTAGAGTTATTGAAATTAGTTCCACTAAGGCAATAAGTTCCTAGAGTCGTCTCTATACCGTTCGAATACAAGTATTTTATTAGGTCATTTCTGTTCAAATTATCTGGACTTCTAAAAACTACTGATTGAACATTGTGAATGACATTTGAATTGACATATTGAGGAGTAAAGTTGTATTTGCTTAGATTATAAATATAGTCTTCTTTAATTTTTTTACGTTCTTCAATGACGCTATCAAGCCTTTTTAGCTGTTTCCATCCCATTAGAGCTTGTATTTCTGTCATCCGAAAATTAAAACCGAAATCAGTGAAATTGAGACCTATCTCTGCTTTTGAGGAAGCTCCTGCAGCAAGTTTGACTTTAAACTTGTTGGCATATTCTTGGTTATTTGTAAGAATAGCCCCTCCCTCACCTGTATTAAGAAGCTTCCTTGGATGAAAGCTAAAACATGTGATATCAGAGAAATTACCTATTTTAATTTCGTTTATCTTGCTACCAATAGCACATGCAGCATCTTCCAGCAATGGAACAGAATATTTATCACAAATATTTTTTATTTCATCGATTCCACTAGGATTTCCAAATGTATCTACAAAAATAACAGCATCAAAAGAGGAATCTAATTTCTTATTAAGATCATTAGCGCACATGTTGAATGTAGAGGGATTTATATCAACAAATATAGGCTTAGCATCAAGCTCTTCAATTACATTTGATGAAGCTGGCCAACTATAGTCTGAAACAGCAACTTTACTACCTTGTTTAACACCTAAAACCCTAAGACTTAGTGAGAGAGCTGTTGTTGCAGAAGTTGTTAATCCAACGAAATCTGCAGATGTGTAGGACTTCAGCTCTTTTTCAAACTTGTTAATATTTATACCTTGAGTAAATTGTCCTGAGCTAAAGATTTCCTCAAGATCACCCTGAATGTCTGAAAGATATATATATGGCTTTATAAGTTTAATCATTTAGAGCTAAATTAGATTTATACCATTCAAGAGTCTCATGTAAACGAGTATCAAAATCTTTTGGTTTAAATTCGATCAATGACTTAAGTTTTTTATTACATGAATTGTGACAAAGAACATCCGCCCTTCTTGATTCAAGTCTTTTAAACTCTCCATTGTAAGCAAAATATGCTGCGATTTTACTTATTAGGTCAGTAATCTCAATCATATTATTTGAAGAAATGTTGACTGATTCACCTTTCTCAAGCTTATAAAATACACTTAATGCTGCATCTACGGTATCTTCAACATGAATAAAATCTCTTTTTTGAAATCCACTACCATGTATCTCTGGTTTTTTATTAGTAAGGATTTTCAAAACTGTTACTGGGATAATGCCTCCTAAAGTTTTAGAGGAGTTTTGTCTTGGCCCAAAGTTGTTAAATGGCCTAACAATTATTGAATCAAGATTAAACATTCGGACATAACTCTCCAGAGCTAAATCCGCAGCTGCTTTTCCAGCTGCATATAGAGTCGTAGGATTCTTTGGATGCTTTTCATCCATGGGCTCATATACTGCAGTGCCATAAACTTCAGAAGAGGAAAAATGGCACAGAGTTTCAAAAAGACCAAGCCTTTGACACTCCAAAAAATTAAGGATGCCATTAACGTTTGTAAGGTATGAGTCTTGAGGATTTATAAAGGAATAATTAAGTGGCTTTGTTGCACAATTAAAAACGATATCAATATTATTGTTTTTGAGAATATTTTCTACTGAACTCCTAATTTCAATATCTTCTTTAATTAATTGTGTTCCGTGACGAATAGCGTCTAGCAAATTTGATTCAGAGCCTAGAAACATGTTATCTACTACCTTTATATCGCTAGCCCCTTCAAGAATTAACTTATCTACTAAATGAGAGCCAATAAATCCAGCGCCCCCAGCCACTAAAACTCTTTTATTCTTTATTTGTCTCATTATCAAGATAAATTGATTATTTGCTCTGCAATATTTTGCGCCTTGATGGCAGAATCTATATCTGGAGTATTGGCCTCCTTTGCTCCAAAACAGTTTTGAATAAATGCCTGATTCTCGGTTAAGAGTGCCTCCTGAAGACCAACAGCAATTTCTTCATGTATTGAATTTATTTGATACTCCTGAGAATTTGAATTAACAATTTCAGATTGTCTATGAATTGTAAGATTTTTCTTTAGAAGATCAGCCTCAATAAAGCATTTGGATGTTGTTACTTCGATACATCTAATTTTTTTTTCTGTCATTCTACTTGCCAAGAGTCTTGAGTAGCATCCGCTATCATGATTCAAAATAACATGACATAGTGCAGTATCATTATTTTCCTTAAACCCAAATGCATTTATATCCTTAACATCTCCTGATAAAAACAAAGCTAAATCAATATCATGAATCATGAGATCAAGAACAACGTTTACATCGGTAATCCTGTTGCTTATTTTGTTTGTACGTGTAAAGTCCAAATTAATAATTTCTTGCTTATCAAGAATACCTTTTAGGGACTGTATTGAAGGATTGAATCTCTCGATAAAACCACATTGCACGAAGTTATTGTTTGTTATTGCAATTTTTTTAATTTCTAATGCTTCATGAAGACTTGAAGCAAGAGGTTTCTCAATGAAGATATTCTTAACTTTTGGTGAGCATTTTTTAAATACTTCAAAATGTGTTGATGTAGGTGTTACGATATAAACCGCATCTACATTCTCAATAGCTTCATCTAATTTAAGCGTATAACTTATGTTATATTTTTTGGATAACTTCTTAAGAAGGTCTTCATCTTTATCATATAAGAAAATTATTTCGACATCCCTAATTAAACTAAGTGTACGCAGATGATTCTGACCCATGCTACCTATGCCTATGATTGAGACCTTAATTTTCATTACTTAGACCTTGTTACCTTTTTTATCAACAAACCCTATTACCCGTCCTGGATTTCCAACTATAAGCGCAAAATCAGGTACATCCTTAGTTACAACTGCTCCGGCGCCAATCATTGCATACTTACCGATTGTTATGCCACAAACAATTGTTGCATTAGCTCCTATACTCGCACCTTGTCTTATGTAAGTATTGCTTATTTGCCAGTTATTGTTAAAAGCGCGGGGAACTAAGTCATTAGTAAATGAGGCATTTGGGCCAATAAAAACATCATTCTCAATTGTAACCCCCTTAAAAACTGAAACAGAATTCTGAATCTTGCAGTTATCACCTATTTCAACAGA
>MDTC01248365.1_pt1 | contig 10417 bp, 5 predicted proteins | sample 811181 | NCBI WGS metagenome assembly MDTC01 (sample SAMN05326644, study PRJNA326480) | marine metagenome | isolation source: seawater | place: Pacific Ocean: North | collected 2011
CAAGAGTCCTGCCAGTATTTGTAATGCCCCAGTAGCAATTATCGTCTCCCTCAGGGAAAGAAGATCATTCTCGAGAATTAATCCAGCGGTTACAGTGGATATCCCCATCGTAAGTGTGATTCCTAGCGAGTCGGTACCGAATACCCTACCCAGCCACTCATCCCCGCTTCTCTTCTGCAGCATTGTGGTTGAAAGTACCCAGTTGACCCCACTTGCCGCATGAGATATGAATACATAGAGGAGAATAACCATGGTCCAATCCGAGACTCCAACCGCCATGTAAAATGCACCACTGATTATCAAAACCCCTCCTAGTAGATAGGGGACTAATCTTTCATTGGCCATGAATCTACGACTGATTATCGGACCGAATCCAGAACCGAAACCTCTGGCCATGTACAGTATCCCTATGCCTGCGGCGACACTTCCGAATCCAGCCTCACTGCCTATTAGGATAAGGAGAAAGACCTGAGCCCCACCTCCAGATGCCCACATGGCCTTGGCTAGGACAACTCTCCTGATCGACGGCTTGGACAATATGTATCTCCATCCGGACAATATCTCTCCAAGCATTGCCCCCAGTCCAATTATTACATAGACAACATCAAGTTCATACAGAATCTTTGAAATTGGCGGCCCACTTCCGGATTTCTCCGGTCCCCCATGTGGCAACTTGATTATCAGTGCGATAGCGATTAGGAATGTCACGGAGTCTATCCAAAGTGCTGTTTCTATTCCGTACTGCGAGATTGTCAAGCCCCCTATTCCAGCCCCAATCCCCATAGCTGCTGACCATCCACCCGATGACAGCGCGTTCGCAGAGAGAAGCTCCTCACGACTGCATATATTAGGAACATATGCAGACTCAGCATTGGATGAGATGGCCCTCCCGACAACCATGGCCATACCTAGTAGATAGACAGAGGTCAGGCTATCCAGAACTCCTAGGGATAGTGCCGAGACTAGGATGAAGAATGACCATACATTACCCAATACCATCAACCACTTTCGAGGGTAGCGATCGGCTAGCATTCCCGTTAGAGGCTCCAGAGGGGCGAAAGTGAAACTCCTAGTCGCCAATACCCCGGCAATCGCCAGTGGCGAATTGTCAGAAGCCTCACCCGCCAGTAAGAACAGTGCTATCATGGAGAACCAGTCCCCAATATACGAGATTTCATTGGCAGTGAACAGTCTTCTGTAGGGGGCATTGGACCTCAGTAGTCCGATGTAACTCACCCCTGTCATGACCATGCGCCAGCAGTCAGCCCTATGATTATCGCCCCCCAAAACTCAAGACACCCACACTCTCCCCGCGAACGCATGGAGAATAGACTAGTCTGGTTAGACCTAGAGATGACAGGGCTAGACCCAGTGGAGAATAAAATCATCGAGATAGCCACCATAGTTACCGAGGGCGATCTCACGATAGTCTCGGAAGGCCCCTCTCTTGCCATATCTCAGCCTGAGTCAGAGTTGGAGAAGATGGATGATTGGAACCTCACACATCATACTAAGAACGGGCTACTAAAGAGAGTCAGGGCAGATGGGGTCTCTATAGCTGAGGCTGAGAGACTCACTTTGGAGTTTCTGATGGAGCACTGCTTGGCGGGCGTCCCCCCACTTTGCGGCAATACCATTGGTCAAGATAGAAGATTCCTTAGGAGATATATGCCAGAATTACATGAGTTCTTCCACTACAGGAGCGTCGATGTCACTTCCGTGAAGGAAGTTGTCAGGAGATGGTATCCCAAAGCACCGAGATTCTCCAAGCCCTCCGGGCACAGAGCTCTTGATGACATCAGAGGGAGTATAGAGGAGCTATCCCATTTCAGGGAGCACGTCTTCAAGGATTGAAATCACTATTCGATAGGAACTCCATTGGAGTTAGTGATGATTAAATTTATTCCCAGCCCAGTTCTATGGAATGCTATTATCTCGAGACCATGTATCCTGTGGCCCGTTGCCGCTCTCCCAATTACGGGAAGATCGTTCAGCAAGATATCTCCGGAGTATACCGAATCTTCCTGTGACAGCCTTCTTCTCGTCCCTCCTACCTCATCGAACCATGGAAGGAGCCCCTCGGGAGAGAATCTCACTCCAAGGATCATATCACATCCCTCGGTCCATTGGGCCGCTTCAGCATCAGCTCCGCTTGGGACAGCTACAGCATTTGGGTGCGAGTGTATCCAGTGAGTAAACCTCCCTCCCCTAGATCCCCTGTCTTTTGCAAATAGCCCATCAATCCACTCCTCGGGGACGTGATGTACTGAGAAAGAGTCCCCCCTATTTACAAGATGAGGATTTCCAAGAACGAATCCCTGCCCTGCAAAGAGTCTTGCTTGGAAATCAATACCAGAGAACCTAGTGTCAACCCCCTCCGGGTGCGGTAGATCGACATCAGGATCAATCCCGACAAGTATCTCGTCAGGAAGAGATCTGAAAGTCCACTCGATAATATCTGAGAGGGTCTTAATTGGCATCAGTAATATTGCGGCATAGTCATCCCGGGACTCCAGTGAATGCCTATTGTAGGAGGCCGCGGCACCCAATAGCCAGTCCTGAGCCATATCCCTGGGAGAAGGCCACACAACTTGAGTTCAACGGACTAAAGTATATTCACATCCAAGACTACATGGTCCCATCTGGGGGCATAGCTCTTCACTCTATTAATGCCCAGAATATCTGCTCTTGACCCCGGTCTGTAGTCACATAGCTTCGTGGCCACCCCCTCTCCCCATTCCATGTATCTGCTTGGCTTCGCCAAGCCATGGACATGGATTACTCCTCCTGATTCGGAAAGAACCTCCATTGCCGCTCCAAGACTCTCTTCTGAAGAGGGAAGAAGTCCCATTATCACCCTGTCAGCAACCTTTCCTATGGATTTACAAGTCTCTCTATTATCTCCATGATGAATCGTACATCTAGACGTAACCCCATTCCTTTCAAGACTCCACTTAAGTGAGTCTATGGCAACCTCATTCCATTCGCAGCAGTGGACATGACTAGCTCCCGAATGCAGGAGGATAGGTAGTGAATAGTATCCTATTCCCGAGAATAAATCGACTATCACTTCACCTTCATGAGGGACATCTCCCATCCTCCTCCTCTCGTTCACATTCCCTGCAGAAAACATACATTCGGTAATATTGTAGCCATATTGAACACCATTCTCCTTTCTAACTACCCAGTCATCATTCCCCAATAACATTCTTACCCCACTATCTCGAGTACTCCCACTTACCTCTCCCATAATTCCTAATCTATCTACCTCAAGACCACTAGCTACTGCTTCCCACAGGCCTCGATCAACCACTCTCTCCCATTCCCCTCCTTCGAAAGAACCGGAAGGAAGTATGGCAATATTGGAGAACCTCTCCCACTTTCTGGGAATCCCGGATGGTGGCTCATAACCAAGAAATAAGGTAATTGATTCTCGTAGTCGTTCATGAGGCCCCCCTCTACTCATGTAGCTCCGAGTAAACATCTCTGATTCAGACTTATGGTGCATTACACTGTCCAAAGGATATGCGTACGTGCATCGCGATAGTTGTTATTCTACTATTTGCACCGTATGTCCATGCGGCCCCCCCACCAGGACAACCGGATGTTTCCAATTCTATTTGCTCATCTTGGAACAGTAGTGAAGGGATCTGTGATGACTACGAATCTTCTCTGGATCCAACTCCCGGGCCTGAGTGGTTCAGAACTTCTGTAGATGTGATTTCAGAGGATGCAGAGAGAGTAGAGATGACTGTCAGACTAGCTCTGTATGAGATGTCAAGAGTGGATCTCAACCTGGAAGATCTACCACTAGGCGGAGACAGTACCCCGATGGATGGAATTCCTGCTGACTACATCAGGAACTATCAGGGACTTTCCAGGGGCGGCTCTACCGTTTCAGATCTGATGCTGAATAAGGTGGAAGAGACTATTGAGCAGTACGTAGATGCGAACTTCCCTCATGCTAATGCCTCTACAATCACAACAATCCCTGAGATTGACTTCCCTTCATCCGAATCATCAACTACTTGCGTCTATGATCCAGGATTAGACTCTATAGACGAAGTAATTGGTATGGATAACGACCCCTTTAATCCCCCAATATGCTTCGAGACCACACTTTTCTTAGAGGTAAACGCTTCTAGTATGGGCATGAAAGAGGGTACTTCAGATTTGAACAGGATGATGGAGGGACTTCTTATCATGGGGGCAGAGCTCAATTCTAAGTTCACAGTCTCAGCACTTCCAGGGCATGCAATTGATCTGTCCATATTCCCCCCTCCATACGCCATGGCTGATTCGGTTGATTTACCAGGAGAGATTCGTTCTAGGGATCTCGAGGGGGAATTACAGACTTTCTCATTCATGTCTCTGGATAACTTAGCTTCGCCTGCCTCAAACGGCCCTCTGACGATGGACCTGGACACTATACTTTCGCATAGGGAAGGTAACGTCCAAACAGTGCAGATAAGCCCAGACGATGTAGGCATGGATATCAAAATCAGCATAGATGCAAGAAATCCGTCTGAAACAATCATAGAGCTTTCACTAGGAATCCATCACTTGGATGAAGATACCCTTTCCAACTGGGGGGTCGAGTTCTACGAGGGAGAAGTAGGACTTCCATGGGTGACCTCAGATGGAATCAGAATGCTGGATGAAGAGTTCGAACAAGATCTCGAACCTGTATTGGATGGGATTCCAATAAGTGAGATTTCAGACTCCTTCTCCCAAGCTCTAGGAATTGACATTAACTTCGGAACTCCGATTTTTGCAAATCCCACAGAAGATGGCGGACTAATGTTCAGGCACACTCCAGGAGAAACCTGCTCAGAATCTCTTGAAGTGAGATACTGTATCGAAGGAGCAACAGCCATGAGTGGTGAATGGCCGGTTCTCGTGCACAGTTCAACTCCTCCAACGACAGCCCCGTTATCTTCTATTCTGGACAAAATGATACAAAATCTCGATGGAGGAATCTCGACATTGGATCTTTCCAAATCAACAGATACTGATCTCGCAAATCTACTGAGACTAATGGAAATTGAAGCGTCTATGGATGCCAGTTGGCTCAGAGCGGCCGTCCCTTCGCAGCTCCCCAACTCAAATCTAAGCGTAGAGATAATTCTCCCAGAGTGGATAGACTCAATGAATGGAGATCCAAACTCCATTATTCTAGAAGTTCCAATCTATGGTGCCGATCAAGATTTTGAGATCGGGCTATCTAGCTCCAATCCCTTCGATTGGGGGAATGCTATTTGCAGGGTCTCTGATCCATGCGAGGAGGATAGCCCAGACCTGATTTGCGCCCCTACACAGAAGACATGTATCTCTTTCCTAGTTGAGGTGGATGTTTCTAAAGTTTCAATCCATGAACTGAGGGGCTCCGTATCGGTGGATTTCTCAGCTACAATATCCCTTGAGATATACAGACTAGGGCTGGATCCAGAAATCGATGGGCTTGAGCTGTCACCAATCCCTTCCGACGCAATAAGAAGGATATTGGTGATGGGGGACAGAATGAATGGCGGTCTACTGATGGACTCAGGAATAGACTCAACAATAGATATTGGCCTAGGTGAACCAATAGAATTCGAAGTCTCCAACAACGGTCTGAAGAAGCTCTCTGAGACCCTGACTGAGAACTACTCAGAGATGATAGAAGACTTCGGTGAGATAAAATTTGATTCTGAAGATCTTGGATTAGAGGGGTACTCCCTCTCAGCGGATATCTCAACGGTACCATTCCAAGCAGATTTTGGAGTAGTTTCTATCCGGGACGACCCTGTAATGCGAGACACAGAACCGGTGAGGCTAGCCACTAGGATAGACGATGCGAAGCTAACCATGTCCCTCAGAAAGAATGTGATTAACGTAAATATTCGATCTACTTCTGTAGCTCTAGCCCCATCCATGATAATGGCATCTGCCCTTGGAATTCCTGTTTTCACTGACTCAGGTTTAGACTTCGATGATCTAGGAATACAGCAGAGAGTAACTCCCCTAATGGAGCATACTGCCTTCGGCACGATTAGATCATCAGCACAAATTGAGGTATTTTTGCCAGAATCAATAACAATAACCTCATTCCACAGTGAAAAGGGACTAGGTGAGTTATCCGAAGACAATGGCAGACAGCTCCTTACTTATTCGTTACCAACATGTCTTACTGCAGTAACATGGGATGAGTGTAGTAGCAGTCGTAACTCTGACATAGTAACCTATTCGATCACTCTTTCATGGATTTTCGTGATTGGTGAGCTGGCCCCATATCTCTTCTTCGTCATTGTATCACTCTCACTCGTGATTAGTAGGTCAAGGAGAAAAAGGAGAGAGAAGAAGACGGCCCTACATAGAATTTCAAAGGATCAGGAAAGTATCAAGATAGAGCAAATAATGGATACAGAATTCGGGAAACTACCTGAAAATATTTCCCTGGTAGATGAGTCATACTTCGATCAGGAGGAAATCGATAACACCGATAGTGAATGGGGAAGCTAGTACCTGAAGTGCTCTTGGATTTTCTCAGCCATCGATGAACCAATACCCGGCACTTCTCTTAGGTCCTCCAGACTCGCATGCTCTATCCCCTTGCTCCCTCCGAAGTAACGAAGTAGGGCTTGAATCTTCTTCGCCCCCAGGCCATCAATCTCCTCTAATGGATCACTGATTGAACCCTTCCGCCTCCTCTTACTGTGAAACTGGTTAACGAATCTATGTGCTTCGTCTCTTGAATGTATCAATACCCTCCCTCTTCGATCCAATCTGATGGGGTCCCTACCTTCTATGAATAGGGTCTCCTCTCGCTTGGCAAGTGCCCCAACAACAAATTTCCCATCCGCATTATTCTCCTTCAATGCCCTGTTAATGGTCGAGAGATGAGTCTCGCCACCATCCAAGAGTAGGAAATTAGGCCATTCTTCCTGTCTCTTCACCCATCTTAGGACCGACTCTTTCATCATTCTAAGGTCATCAGCAGAATCTCCTTTTATCTTGTAAGTCCTATACTCCTTTTTCGAAGGACGCCCATTCTTGAAAACAACAGATGCCCCGCCTCTCTCAGCTCCCATTAGCTGCGCCATATCGAAACAAACAATATGATTCAAGGACTCCATTCCGAGAAATTTAGCCCCTTCGTTCGCCGCACGTTGCTCGAGGCTCCCCGAACCGCTACTTTGAGATCGTGTTATCCGAATCTCTGCATTCTGATCCGCCATCCTCCTGAGTTTGAACAAATCCCCCCTCTTAGGAACTCTAGAGGTGAAAGAACCACCTCTCCTACTCTTCAACCACGCCTCGGTAGAATCACCTATTGGAGTCGGAAGTAGCAAGACCTTCGGCGGTCTTCTATTTGCGTAATGCTCAACTAGAACAAGAGAAACCGACTCTGAAATATCACCCTTGTGGATCAATGGATACTCTGTCTTTCCCTGCACTACTCCATCTTTCGCATGCAGGATTACGACTATAGCCGAATCTCCCGAGGAAGCGAATCCGATTGCATCACAATCTTGGTAGAATCTACTATGAATAATCTGTTGGGACAGAGTACTCTGAACGGAGGAAATTATATCTCTCACATTGGCGGCCTTTTCGTAGTTCAGACTTTCAGACGCCTTATCCATGTCTCGCTGTAGTGACCCGATGAGTACCTTGGCGTTCCCATCAAGAACTCCTTTTACGGCTTTGACAATATCGGGATAACCGTCTGGATCGTAGCACGGGCCTTTGCACAGTCCGATATGCATTGACAAGCAACCATCTTGGCCTTTGCAGTCTTTGTCCCTTATCCCAAACTCAATCCTGAGTAACTGAATCACCCTCTTAGCAGCCCCTGCATCTGGAAAGGGCCCCCAAGATCTAGACCCCTTTGGAGGGTGACGTGTGTATAGGATCCGGGGAAACTCCTCTCCGGTTAGTGAGATGAAGGGGTATGACTTGTCATCTTTCAACCTCGAATTGTACTTCGGCTTGTACTCTTTGATGAGATTCCTCTCTAGAAATAGTGCTTCCGATGGACTTTTTGTTATTATGAAGTCTATATCATCAGCTTCCTCAATTAGCAAAGGCACCATTCTACGCCCATCGTTTCCAGAGAAATATGAAGACACCCTCGTTCTTATTTCTGTGGCCTTGCCAACATACATCACTCTACCGTCATTTCTCTTGAAGAGATAAACTCCGGGCTTCCGCGGAAGGTCTAGTGAGCCCCTATCAACTGGCATTTACACTGATGCGCTACAGGTCAATGCCCATGAACCCGTGCCTTGCCTCAGAGCCATGCTCACTCACTCGCAGGCGAGAGTCCTCGCCCGACTCGCTGAGTTTGGAGAGCACCTAGACTCAGCATGGGATGTTCCACGAGAGCTATCTCTGCCCGGTCTAGCAGAGTCCCTGGGACTAGTTCGTTCGGCTCTACACCAACCCCTTTCCGAGCTAGAGAAAGAGGGACTAATCTTCACCAGGACAGCCCATGTGATTGGAGGGGGTTCTAGAAAGAGAACAGTTGTTCATATCACTGAAGAGGGAAGAGAGGTAATCCAAAGAGAGAAGCCTGCATCCAGAGAACCCCTCAACAGGATAATTGGGCCAGCACCGAATGCTTCACAAGTCCATGGACGATCCTCGGAAATCGAATTATTATCAGAATATATAGTCGAAGGAAAATCAGTAGTTCTGAGTGGTTTGCCAGGAATAGGAAAGTCAACTCTAGCCAGGGCAATAGTCTCTCATTTGGAGAGTCTTAGATGGAAGATTAGGTGGGCTAAATGCACCCTCAATACTGATGTTAAGGCCATAGGAAGTATGTGGCTTGGAGGGAGCTCACTCACATCGGTGGAAGCTATCATTGAGTCCACTAGTTCCAAGAAAACCCTTCTCGTACTTGACGAGGTCCAAGAATTACATCCTAGGCATTCCAATCCAATAAGTAATCTAATTTCTGAAGCATCCGATTCATTATGTTCGGTGTTGCTCGTGGTAAGGGCCCCCAATCCATTGAATCTTGAGGGAGACTTCATTGAGCATCGTGTACAAGGACTAGATCTAGAATCCTCAAAACTCCTCTTTCCAGAAAATATCGATGATAATCTAGCGACTGACGTATCGGACTCTCTTGGAGGGCATCCGTTAGCAATCAGACTATGGTCTCCAGAGGAGGGAGTTCCCGAGAAGTCCGAAGCAGTTCTCAAGTATGTAGAGAGAACCGTGATCAGTAGACTCTCCGTAGAAGGAATTGACTCCCTTGACGAATTATCTCTGGCTCCCCTGCCTCTAAGAGTCAAAGAGATGAAATTTGAAGAAGGAGTTTCCGAATTAGATGACTCAGCAGTATTGAGATGGTCCAACGGACTGACAGAACCGCATCACTTAGTGAGGAATGTCAGAAGGGCTTCTTGGGACAAGGAGAGAACTTCCAGTATGCACAAGAGTGCCGCAAGAACATGGTCCTCTTTGCAGGGGGTCAGAGCCAGAAAGTTCGAGGCACACCACAGATCAATGTCGGGGGAAGAAGAAGATATACAGTGGATTGAAAAGAACATAAATCTAATTTCACGGTCAGATAGTGCCACTGCCGCCGTGATTTTGGAGACTGCACTAGAGATCAATGAAAGCCAGATAATGAGGGAGGAGGCCGCCACAATCGCTCTCGATAGGGGCGAGAGTAATGAGGCAAAGATCCACGTTGACAAAATTGATGACTCCCGTTCAAGAAAGATACTAGAGTCTCGAATAGCAAGATTGAGCGGAAAGCAACATTTAGCTCGGAGATTAGAGGAAGAGGCAATTATTCTGTCAGGACCTAGCCAGCGCGCCAAAATGGAGATTTCTTCAATCATCAGAAGGTTTGACGATAGGATCCCGGGGAAATTAGATAACTCAGAATCAGAGAAAATCCTACAGATAATTTCTCATGTTGAATTAGGATCTATTTCCAATGAAGAGAGAGAATCAGCTATCCTATCTCTGGAGCTAGTCAAATACAGTATCGCCCTCAGTGATTCAAATCTTAAAGAGGCTTCAAAGGCAAGAGCCGAAATTGAATCTAGACTTTCCCAAGACGATGTCTTCTTGGATATCCTAGACCTCAGAGCAAGATTGTCCTCTAGGGTCAATGGCAATGCTTCTTCCAGTTCTATTTCATGGTGCAAAGACCTTATTTCCAAGCTCGATGAGCCAATAATTAGGATCAGAGCTATTCACTCCACCCTTGAGGCCGTGGGAAATGAATTCCCAAAATGGCTCATCGAGGCTCATCAAGAATCTTGTAGATATCCACTTAGGGAGGACATACCCTCTTTCAGAAGAATGGCCGCACATAGGTGGTATTGGAGAGGGGTCCTAGACCCTGTAAATCGAATGTCTCACTGGACTGAGGCAATAAGTAGATTCAGGGCGGCTGAATGCATTAATGCGG
>MDTC01090546.1_pt1 | contig 10416 bp, 6 predicted proteins | sample 811181 | NCBI WGS metagenome assembly MDTC01 (sample SAMN05326644, study PRJNA326480) | marine metagenome | isolation source: seawater | place: Pacific Ocean: North | collected 2011
CTCAGAATATTTATGCCCGAACGATATAGTGCTGTATACATTGATTGCTGGAATTAATCCAGGTCCTGCACCTCCAAATTGACTTTGAAGTCTTTGGCGTATAAATGCCGTCATTCGATCGCCTTCAATTTGAGAATCTCCATAGTGGAAAACCGAAAGCTTTTGTTTTTTTTGAGCGATATATTTGAGTTCGGAGAAGAAGGAATTCAGTTGTTTATTTGCGAAATCATTCTGTTCTAGATGTGTTTGGCTCGCTACGGCAAGAACTGTGCTCTTGGTCGGAAGTCCCAATTCAGTTTGCACAGAATCAAGCTGTATGTCGAAGGTCTCATCATTGATGTCAGAAACCACAACCTCTTCTAAAAAATCCAGGTCTAGTTTTTCTTGTTCTTTCGGTGTTAGTAGTTTTTCCCAGGTCAAGAACTTAAAACGTTGACCGAAAATGACATAGCCATCACTTGGTGCAAAATAGACAAGAGGAAGCAGGATTACGCAGGTCAGTAAAAGAAAAAAAAGTACATTTATTGGTTTATATTCCCTCATTCAAAAACCTTTGCTAAACAAATATAGTTTTTATACAAACATTATCGATGAAAGAAAATAAACTCGGTAGCGAAACTTCTCTATACCTCTTGCAGCACGCTAAAAACCCTATCCATTGGCAGCCTTGGAGTGATGAGGTTTTGGGCGATGCAAAATTCGAGGGCAAACTTGTGATCGTGAGTATTGGCTATTCCGCATGTCACTGGTGTCATGTCATGGAAAAAGAGAGCTTTGAAAATGAGGATGTCGCGCGTTTCATGAATGCCAACTTTGTAAATATAAAGGTAGACCGTGAAGAGCGTCCAGACGTAGATCAATTGTATATGTCGGCATTGCACTTAATGGGAGTGCAAGGTGGCTGGCCTTTAAATTGTATTTTACTTCCTGACGGAAGACCAATCTATGGAGGTACATACTTTACACAGCACAAGTGGCTTAAAGTTTTAAAATCGCTTGTTGAAACATATAAAAACGAACCGAAGCGCGTTGAGGAGTTTGCGCAAGAAATGCAAGACAATCTTGAGGACAAACATTATGAACGTGTGAATCACCAAGAGAGTGTTAACGAAGAACGTTTAAATGATTGGGTAATGAGCCTGAAAGCCTCATTTGATTCAGTTTATGGCGGCTATGAATATGTTCCTAAATTTCCGCTACCGAACCATCTTGATTTCATATTAAGCCATGGGTATAAAGAGCATGATATAGTCCTTAAAGATCACATAAGGACGACCCTCTTTTGTATGGCGAATGGAGGGATATATGACCATGTTGAGGGCGGGTTTGCACGGTATTCTACAGATGCCTCCTGGAAGGTGCCACATTTCGAAAAAATGCTTTATGATAATGCTCAGTTAATGTCGGTATACAGCAATGCAGCAAGGAATTCTTCAGAAGCAAGTGAGTACCGGTTTTATCGTTCCATTGTGGAGGAAACTTTTGGTTATTTATTAGACAATCTAAGAACACTATCGGGCTCCTATTTATGTGCTCAGGATGCGGATAGCGGAGGTTCAGAAGGAGGTTATTATTGTTGGACTGAATTGGAGCTAAAAGAACTTCTTAAAACCGATTATTCTTGGTTTAAAGACCTTTATAATATTCGACCAGAAACGTGTTGGGAAAATGACTTGTTTATTCTTCAAAAAACAGCTTCTATTCATGATTTTGCACGAAAACAAAATTGGACGGAGGATGAAACGTATGCTAATATTAATCGTATCAAGTCGATTTTGTCAGCGCGCAGAGAAAAGCGAATTAAGCCAAGTATTGATACAAAATCCCTAACCTCTTGGAATGCCTTGTTGATCGATGGTCTTTGTCAAGCATATCTTGCTTTTAACCACAGTCAGATGTTAAATGAAGCGAACTCAATTGCAGATTGGATCCGTAGAAAAATGACAGGAAAGGATGGCTTAATTGCACGAAATTTTGCAAAGAATAAGGCAAATATCAACGGTTTTTTAGACGACTACGCTTTGACAATTCAGGCATTTATAAAGCTATATCAAATCAACGGTATGCTTTCACATTTAGAATACGCCAAAGACCTATGTGAGACGGTGATCAGTAAATTTTATAGTGAAAAACAAAAGCTTTTTTATTTCACACAAACTGATTCTAGATTGATTGCAAGAAAAATAGATATAGATGACGATGTTATACCTTCTTCGAATTCGGTTATGGCACACAATCTAAACACCTTAGGCATTTATTATAGATTAGAGGATTGGCTTGATAAATCTAAACTGATGCTGGCCACGGTACAAGGATTCATTAATAAATATCCTAGCAGCTATGTAAATTGGATAGCGCTCTATGAAAGGCTTCTTAGTGGGAGTAAAGAAATAAGTGTGCTTCTATCTGCACCTCCGGAACATGCTGAGCTTTCAAAGCTTATTCAAAACAGTCATGTAATAAGCTATCACAAAGAGCTTCCAATGTCTCAAGGACAAAAAGAAAATGGAATCTACCTATGCCAGAATAAAAGCTGCCTACCGAAAATGTCTTCTATTCATGAGTTACTAGAAGCTTTAGATTCTTAGCCCTTTCTTTGAATAACTTTGAGCGCAGCGGTATGAATATGAGAAGCACCGAGTCCATATTTCTCCATAAGATCCATGGGTTTGCCACTTTCTCCAAATGAATCATTCACTGCAATGAATTCTTGAGGGCAAGGTGTGTTTGTTGCCAATACACGGGCGACAGCCTCACCAAGTCCGCCATTGGCCATGTGTTCCTCTGCGGTTACGACACATTTGGTTTTAGCAACAGACCTAAGTATCGCCTCTTCATCTAGTGGCTTTATTGTATGCATATTGATGAGCTCTACAGAAATCCCCTCAGCTGCCAAAAGCTGAGCTGCTTCTATTGATTTCCATACCATGTGACCACATGCGATGATGGTGACATCAGTTCCCTCTTGAACGATGTCTGCTTTTCCAATTTGAAAAACAGCATCTGGCTTTATAAAAATCGGCATTACAGGCCTTCCAAATCTTAAATAAACTGCACCTTCGTGGTCTGCAATTGCCTTTGTAGCTTGCTTCGTTTGATTGAAATCTGCGGGCACTACAACAGTAATGTTTGGAAGCATTCTCATCATTCCAATATCTTCAAGGATTTGGTGTGTTGCACCATCTTCTCCAAGTGTCAAACCAGCGTGAGAAGCACATATTTTTACATTTTTTTGAGAATATGCGATAGATTGTCTGATTTGATCATATACCCTTCCGGTAGAGAAGTTGGCAAAGGTTCCCGTAAAAGGAATTTTACCACCAATGGTCATTCCTGCTGCCATCCCCATCATATTTGCCTCAGCAATACCCACTTGAAAGAAACGATCAGGAAAAGCATTTTGAAAGGCATTCATTTTTAATGATCCTGTTAGGTCGGCGCAAAGGGCAACAACATTTTCATTCTCCGCGCCTAGTTCAGCAAGTCCCTCTCCAAAGCCAGAACGTGTATCTTTATTTCCTAATATCTCAATACTCTCCATAGTTATAATTTTAAATAATTCGTATTCAATGTTTTAATACTAAATGTTTTTTCATTTGTGTATGCGCTGCTGAATTGGTCCTTTTCGCGGAAAACAATTTTATATTCTCCAGGTTGAAGCTGCCATGTTTGTGTCCGTACTTTTGGGTTTAAGTTACACACCCATTCGTAATCGTTATTTGTTCGTTTCACAAATATTTGGCCGACGTATAGCTTCACGGTTCTAAGGTCTAATATACCCGGTGCGGGAATATCAATGGTGCTGGTTTGATATTCTTTTATTTCAATTGTTTTATAAGTTCTTGGCAGTGTAAAAATCTCTAAGTCATATTCTCCAATCAAATATTTCTCTGAACTCCCTAGGTCTTGATGGTTTATGGTCTCTTTTTCACCTCTCTTTGATATACGTGCTTGATACTTTGTCTTGTAATTGCCTCTTGAGCTGATAATTTTTAAATAACCTTGAGCAGCGTCTACCTCGATTTTATTGTGGGTATGCTCCTTAATTTCTATGTTTTTCTTTTTTATTTCGGGCAAGGTAGCTACCGTTAAATCGTATTTGATTGTCGGATTTAATACCAAGGTATCAGGGTTTTTATAGCGGTTTAGGGTATGCGTATACGAGTAGAGTAATTCTTGGCTTCCTGCACGATAGAAAAACATACTTACATCAGTTTCTTTAGGTTTGAGCGAAAGATCATTTAGGTTAACCTGAACCGAAGTATTAAGGAGTGCTTTATCAATAATATTGGTCAATACTGATTTGAAGGTTTTCTTATTTTCTGCCTCAGTAAAAGACCCAATACAATTAAATTTTTCAAGGTAAGAAAGGTCGAGTCCTATTCCAATTACAAATGGGGTCACGTTTACTTCTTTTTCTTTGAGTTTTTTGGCAATTACGCAGGGGTCATTATCACATGATTCCAGCCCATCTGTAATTAAAATAATGAAGTTTCGCGCATCACTTGTAGGGAAATCACCTGCTGCTGCTTCTAACGACCTAGCAATAGGTGTAGCTCCTTTTGCATTCAAATACTTTACAGTTTTTTTGATTTCATCGATGGTATTTTTCCCAAAGGGGACCTCTAGTTTTGTATCGTTACAATCTTGAAATGTGTTGTTTACTAATGATTGATGTCCATATACCCGAAGGGCAATTTCTAAATCAGGTATACCTCTCAAATCTTCAATAGATTCATTTAATATTTCCTTAGCAGATTCCATCCGGGTTTGATTATCCCATTTTAGATTCATACTATTTGAAGCATCCAAAATAAAAAGTATTCTTGTCTTCTTTTGACTGTATGAAGCCAATGAAGTAAGAATAAATAAGATACTTAAAAATTTATACACTAATAATCGCCTAAGGTTTCTTCAAGTTGGCTCAAGGCATCACTCAATTGTTCTTCATTTGGTGCAACACCATGCCATTTGTGCGTTCCCATCATGAAGTCTACCCCCATTCCCATTTCCGTCTTCATAATAACTACAACGGGTTTTCCATTACCCGTTTTCTGCTTGGCTTCCGTCATGGTGCTATGAATGTTTTCAAAGTTATGTCCGTCCATTTCTAGAACATCCCATCCAAAAGCTTGCCACTTTTCTGACAAAGACCCTAAGGATAGCACGTCATCGACATCTCCGTCAATTTGTCGACCATTAAAATCTATCGTTGCAATGAGGTTATCTACCTTATTCGCTGCCGCATACATGGCTGCTTCCCAAATCTGTCCTTCTTGAAGTTCCCCATCTCCATGCAGTGTGTAGACAATCGATCTATCTTTATTTAATTTCTTTGTTTGTGCTGTTCCTATCGCCACAGATAGGCCTTGACCTAATGAACCAGAGGCCATTCTTATTCCTTCGAGATGCTTATCTGTTGAAGGGTGACCTTGCAGACGAGAAGATATTTTACGAAATGTTGCCAACTCGGGTACTGGAAAATAGCCTTTACGCGCTAAAACACTGTACCAAACAGGCGAAATGTGCCCATTAGATAGAAAAAACACATCTTCATTCAGCGCATCCATTGTGAAGTTCGATGAATTCTCATTCATTGCTTCGAAATATAAATAAGTTAGGAAGTCTGCACACCCTAAAGATCCTCCGGGATGACCTGATTTTACGGCAGAAACCATTCGTACTATATCTCTTCTTACTTGCGACGAAACTGCTTTTAAGTCCTCTTTGTTCATGATTTTATATATTGGATAGTATTGCTAACTTTACAAAACTAATTTTAATTGTCATTTGACTCGAAAAATTCTTTGAACAATAGGAGCAACTTTTCAACGATTTAAAGGTCTACTATGATGAAAACAATGCGTTTATGAAATTATTACTCTCCTTCACCTTATTTGTATGTCTCTGTTTTCAAGCTTCTTCACAAGAAATTTCTAATAAACTGTTGCTTAGTTACAGTCGAAGCGAGCTTGAACAAATGAACCAAAACTCTCCTGAAAAATATCAATTATTGGAATATGCTTTGGAACATGGACTCACCGTTGAACCCTATGTTGAATCAAAACATTTTGAACTAGAAAAAGTAAGTTTTAAATCGAAAAGTTTAAAGCCAGCTTTTACAGATTTTGGACTTAAAATAAAAGACAAACGTCAAAATTTCTATTGGAAAGACAACGACGTTGTAATCTCTATCATGTCTTATGGTGCTTTGAAGCACCTAAAAACATTGAAACGATGATAAAGAATTTATTCCTTTTTATTTGTTCATGTTCATTTGTGAGCATGTCTTTTTCTCAATTGATTATAATGGGCGATCCGGATTATCCTGAGACCAACCCTATTGATTGTAATACTTTAGGTGCTACACAATTCAATTTTCAGGACCCTGGAGGCGGAGGTAATTATCCACCGAACTTCAATGATACCATGGTTTTTTGTCCTGATTTGAATACGGGTACTAAAGTAGGCTTGCTGTTCACGCTGAATGCAGGTTATGAATTTGATGTCGATCCCTCTGATTTTATATTTGTTTATGATGGACCTAATACTTCAGCTCCTTTGCTCGGAATTCATAATTCCGTGACTGATCCGGGTGGCGTAAACCATGAAGCAAGTTGGTCCAATACCTCTGGTTGTTTAACTGTTGTTTTTCAGACTGATGGGGCTAATGAGGGAACAGGATGGATTGGAAATATTTCATGTGGAAATCCTTTTCAACCTTTCGAAATGCATATGGAAGCGTTTATTAACGGTACCGGTCCAAATGCCCTCAATCCTGCGGATACGGGATTTGTAGATGTGTGTTTTGGAGATAGTATTCTTTTTGTAGCGAAACCTGTTTTTACGAACTCACTCGATTCAACTGGTTACGGCTACTCACAAAATATTGAGACTAATATTAACTTCGAATGGGAGGCGACAGATGGTGGTACATATCCTAATAATGACTCTATTTGGTTCACACCTCCTGATCGATATGGCTACTTAGTAGATCTAAAAATAGAGGATAGTTTTCCATACGCCCAAATGATGCGTAGTAAAGTTCGAGTATCTACAATACCCCTTTTCACAGGTACAGGACCTCTTCAAGACAGTGTATGTCTGGGAGCAAGTACGGTTCTAATAGGAGGCGTTACCAATCAAGATACTGTAGGAGTTCAAATACCTAGTGGTTCATTTAATTTAGGTGGTTCATTTGCGGGATTAACTGCACTTCCTGATGGCAATGGTGTTCAATATCAAAGCCCAATTACAATAAGTGGATTTCCAAACGATGCTGAAATCCAAAGTGATCAAGATTTGAATCAGATCTGTATTACTATGGAACATTCTTGGCTTGGCGACCTTGAGATTTGGTTGCAATGCCCAAATGGTTCAATCGTCGAATTAGTTAATTCTTATTCTGGTGCCATCGGGTCTCTTCCGGGAGGTAATTCTGGAGGAAGTATATTTCTGGGCGACCCTATTGATGTTACAACCCCAGGAACACCTGGAGTAGGGTGGGAATATTGTTTTAGTTCCGTCTTTAATGATATTGGTCCGATGACACAAAATCTGGCAAACACAATTAATGCACCTATAGAAAACAGTCCTTCAATGGACCCTAATAATATTTATGAACCCGAAAATCCTTTTGGGAATGCGCTCGCGGGATGTCCTGTGAATGGTGACTGGACCGTTTTTGTTCAAGATAACATTGGCGCTGATGATGGGTATATTTTTGAATGGGGTTTATTTTTTGACCCTTCATTTTTTGCAGGTTTAGGTTCGTATCAAACAACAGTGGATACCAGCTGGTGGAATAACGATCCAACGATTATTTCTGGTCAAAATGATACCTCTATTATTGTTCAACCAACTTCTATAGGAACCTACAGCTACGTTTTTAATGTTGTTGATGACTATGGTTGCCCATATGATACGACAGTCTCATTTACGGTAACAGAGGGGCCTGAAATATTTCCGGATACTATTGCCTGTGATTTGGCTTTTCAAGTTTCTGGAACTGTTGCCTTTAGTGGAGGAGAGTGGTCATCCATCGACACGGCAATTACAATTAGTGATATTTCATTGAATAACCCCTTAATCACTTCTTCATCAGGAGGGTATTTTGATGTCTCTTATACCGACAATGAATGTAATGTTACTGTGACTTCTCAAATTCATTATCCCCCTTATTTATATATTGAAATGCCAGATACGACGGTCTGTGAAGGTTCGAATTTTGAGCTTGTTCCAATTGTTACAGCTCAGGATTTAGATTCAGGTTATGTTCCTAATATTCAATATAGCTGGAATGACGGGAGTATTGATTCTACTTTGATTGTTAATAACGCTGGTGTTTATCAATTTGATGTTACGAATGAATGTTATGTTGTGTCCGATGAATTTACGATTCTACCGCTACCTTCGATTCAAAATGATACTACAGTATGTGATTATGCCTTTCAAATAACGGGAACTATTGCGCCTAACGGTGGTTTTTGGTCTTCCTCAAGCACTGAAATTGATGTGTCCGGTGATGTTTTAAATCCAGATGTGAGTGCTTCCTTGGCAGGTCTTTACGATTTGACGTTTACAGACCCCATATGTTTGAATGACCAAACTGTTTTTGTATCCTTTCCTCCCAATTATAATGTTGTGGCTATTGATACTAGTGTCTGTTTCGGTTCAACAGTAAGTTTAGCGGCCATTCCTATTCCAGATGCAGTTCAGTCAGGATATCCACTCGACTATGTATTAAATTGGAGCAATGGCGAAACTGGATCTGTCATATCTGTGAATGAAGAAGGGATTTATACAGTAACGCTTAATCACCAATGCGGTATGGCAACGGATGAATCTAATTTATTATTCTATGGTTGTGATCTTCAAGTGCCTAACATAATTGTCTTGTCTTCAACAGCGGGGAATGATGAGTTTTATGTCAACTATAATGGAATTGTAGATTTTAATTGTTTAATCCTAAACAGGTGGGGGAATGTGATATATGAATACGCTGATCCTGCCGGTAGTTGGGATGGGACAAATAAAAATACCGGAAAGACTGCAACGGAAGGGACCTACTTTTATAAAGTTGATGCGACCTTTGAAGGAGGAGAAGCTGTACAAAAGCATGGATTTGTGGTGCTGAAATACTAAGAAACACCTAACTTTGTACTTCTAACTAATCAAGAAAGATGAAGCCGTTTGCTCAAGAAATTCTGGAAGGAATACCTGCTAAAATTCCTGCAGAAAAACCAATAGAACCATCTATTAATCACGCTCCTAAGCGTAAAGAGATTCTTAATGTTGAGGAAAAAAAACTTGCCTTACAGAATGCCTTGCGTTATTTTCCCAAAGAACAGCATGATCAATTAATTTCAGAATTCTTGAATGAATTAAATACCTATGGCCGCATCTATATGCATAGATATCGTCCAAACCATGAAATTACAGCGCGTCCTATTTCTGAGTATCCAGGTAAATGTATGGAAGCTAAGGCAATCATGTTGATGATTCAAAATAATTTGAGCTTAGCTGTTGCTCAACATCCACATGAGCTCATCACCTATGGTGGAAATGGTTCTGTATTTCAGAATTGGATTCAATATCGATTGACCATGAAGTATTTGTCAGAAATGACTGAGGAGCAAACCTTAGTTATGAATTCAGGACATCCTCAAGGCTTGTTTCCTTCGCATAAAAATGCTCCTCGTGTTGTTATTTCAAATGGCATGATGATTCCTAACTATTCAAAGCCCGATGATTGGGAAAAGTATAATGCACTGGGTGTAACTCAATATGGGCAGATGACAGCTGGGTCATATATGTACATTGGTCCACAAGGAATTGTTCATGGGACAACAATTACGGTACTAAATGCTATTCGGAAAATGACAAAGCCAAATGAGTCTACAAAGGGTAAGCTCTTTGTTACGGCTGGTTTAGGTGGGATGTCAGGAGCACAACCAAAAGCAGGAAATATCGCAGGAGTCATCTCTGTAACTGCAGAGGTTAATCCTAAGGCGGCCAGAACAAGGCACAATCAAGGTTGGGTTGATGAGGTAATAGAAGACTTAGATCAGCTTTGCGAACGCGTTAAAAAGGCAAAATCAGATTTGGAGGTAGTTTCAATTGCCTACTTAGGAAACATTGTAGATGTATGGGAAAAGTTCGATACGAACAACATTCATATTGATTTGGGATCGGACCAAACCTCATTACATAATCCATGGGCCGGAGGGTATTATCCTGTTGGACAGAGTTTTGATGATTCAAATGAAATGATGTCTTCGAATCCTGATCTGTTTAAGAAAAAAGTTCAATCCAGCTTAATACGTCATGCGGCTGCGATTCAAAGAAACACCGATAAAGGAACTTACTTCTTTGATTATGGAAATGCATTTTTATTGGAAGCGACTCGAGCAGGAG
>MDTC01232108.1_pt1 | contig 10416 bp, 14 predicted proteins | sample 811181 | NCBI WGS metagenome assembly MDTC01 (sample SAMN05326644, study PRJNA326480) | marine metagenome | isolation source: seawater | place: Pacific Ocean: North | collected 2011
AAGTGATATTAATCCTCCTCCACAATTAGTAATGGATTACAGAAAAAGACTTGAAAATGCTGATGTAATGTTTTTAATGAGCGCTTGCCACAATCTAAGAATGAATGTAATTCTAGAAAACTGGATTGATTGGGTTCTTCACCCCACCTGGTTCTTTTCATACAAATCATTACTTCCTGACAGCAAGTTTTTTGGGAATTATGGATATCCAGTTGCTGGAGCAATGAAAAATAAAATTGGGATTGTTTCAATGACTTATGGTGGACCAATGATAAGTTATTTTAACTTTTCTTTCTTCGATAATATTCCATATAGAAGGTTGAAAAAATCAATATTTCAATCTGGAGGACTAAAGACAAGGTATCTAAGATTTTATTCGGTACTTCCTAATATGAAAAAAATTGACTTTGAAAAGAACATGCAAAAAGTAAGGAAATTTGCAAGAAGTTTGTAATAGGTAATATAAACCATACTAAGGTTGATACGAAATCACTAAATGATAATAATGTGACACACCATTTTTAGAATCCTATATTAGAAGGGTTTCAGAGGTGTTTTACTTTTGAGTGGCAATGTAAGCATTAAAAATAAATGAAAACCATAGATAATCTTCAAATATTAAGAGCATTCGCTGCAATAAATGTTGCTATTTTACATCTTATTGCAACTGCTTCCGCTTATGGTTTTGAACCAATTTATATAGGTATATTGAAAGGTTGGGGCAACAATGGAGTTGATATATTTTTTGTTCTATCTGGCTTCATAATACTCCATACCCAACTTCAAAAAAAACGAACATTATTTGAGTTCTTAAAGTTAAGAATTATTCGTGTCATTCCAATATATTGGTTTGTTTCATTAATTCTAATATTTTGTTATTTAATTTTTCCGTCAAATGCTTTTAATTCAACGATGCCTTCAATTGATCACATATTAAAATCACTATTTTTCATTTCTGGCGTCAACAGCGGGTCAAGCGTTCCAATTGTTGGTGTGGGTTGGACGCTAGAATTAGAAATGTTATTTTATCTTATATTTGGACTATCTTTATTTTTTACACAATGGAATAAAAGCTACATTTTTATACTTTTATTCTTATTAATATTTATATTAACGACATCAAATATTATTTTAATCGAATTTTTATTTGGAATGTTTATAGCGATAGTCTTCAATACTTTGCAGCTTCAAAATAGATATGGGTTTCTCATTGCCTCAATTGGATTTCTTTTCCTCTTAACAAGTATAAATAATTTAAATAATCTTTATTTGAATAGGGTTATCATTTGGGGGATTCCAAGTAGTATGATTATTTTTGGATTAGCTTATGCCAAACAGTATGATCAGAGACTATTAAAATATTTAGGTGATGCTTCTTACAGCATTTATCTTGTTCATGCCTTTCTAATTTCAGCATTTTATAAATTTATAACCTTATTATCCTTCTCTATTAATTTCGACATTCTTGCCCTTATCTGCCTCATAGTTACTATAATTTTTGGATCAGCTATTTACAGTTTTGTTGAAAAACCACTAACGGTATTTATAAGATCAAAATTAAGTTAATACTATTTTCAATTAAGGACATTACATTCTTACTAATCGATAATTTTCAGAGTGTATAATGTTTAAATGTCAAGAAATAATATATTAATCTCATGTGCAGGAAGAAGAGTTGAGCTACTTAAATACTTTAAAAACTCACTTGTTAAAATTAGCCAAGATGCAAAGATATTTGCTTCTGATTTAAATCCAAACCTTTCTTCTGCATGTTATTTCGCAGATGACATTATTAAAACATTGCCCATTGGCGATGACAATTATATTGATAACTTAATAACAGCATGTATAAAAAATGACATTGGCCTAATAATACCAACAATTGACACTGAGTTATTAGTTCTTTCTCAAAATACTCAACTTTTTTTAGATAATGATATTGAAATAGTTATTTCTTCTCCTAATTTAATTTCAAAATGTAGAGATAAAAGAATCACGCATGATTTATTTAAGAAAATTGGGATTCAAAGTCCTACAATATATGAAAAATCAAATATTATTTATCCATGTTTTTGCAAACCATATGATGGAAGCAATAGCAGTGGAGCTCAAATAATCTACTCAAAAAATGATCTAACTTCAGAAATTTATAAAAATGAAAAAAATATATTTATGGAACTAGTTTCAAAAGATTATAAAGAATACACTGTTGATGCCTATTTCGATAGAAGTCAAGTTTTAAAATGCTTAATACCAAGAGAAAGAATTGAAGTAAGAGCAGGTGAGGTAAGCAAAGGCATTACTAGAAAAAATTATGTCTACGACTACTTAAAAGACAAATTAAAGCTGCTTGAAGGAGCGAGGGGATGCGTTACTGTTCAAGTTTTTGGCGATCCAATATCAAAGGACATCAAAGGTCTCGAGATAAATCCCAGATTTGGAGGAGGCTTTCCATTAGGTTATTCTGCAGGCGGTACTTTTCCTGAATGGATTTTGAATGAATATATTCAAAACATTGAAATTGAATTTTATGACGATTGGAAAGATAATTTGTTGATGCTCAGATATGACACTATGGTAATTAATGAAAATTAAATTAGCAGAAGCCTATTTTGTTTTTGACTTAGATGACACAATTTATAAAGAAATTGATTATAAAATTTCTGGAATAAATTATTTAGTAAAACAAATTTCACAAATATATGGCGTCAATCTTGAAAGTTCATCTTTTTATAATGTTGATAATTTTATTCAAGAAATTCAACGTCAACTTAAACTACCAAGTGAGGTTGCACAGTCACTTTTATGGCAATATAGAAATCATAATCCGAAAATCGATATCAAAAAAGATATTAAGGATACGCTCTATTATATTAAGAAAAACTCATCAGGGATTGCAATTGTAACTGACGGAAGATCAATTACGCAAAGAAAAAAAATCAAATCATTAGGTCTTGAGGATATACCAGTATATATATCAGAAGAATATGAAAGTGAAAAACCTGAACATAAAAGATTTAAGATGATTGAATCAAGTAATTCATCTCTTAACTATATTTATGTTGGCGATAATGTATCTAAAGACTTTATTACTCCTAATAAAATGGGTTGGATCACTATTGGCATAAAGGATAACGGACTTAATATTCATCAACAATCTGTCTCTGATTTCTCAGAAGATTTTCTACCCAATTTTTGGATAGAATCAATTGCAGACTTGAGAGAATACTTTCATTAAATTTGAATCTATACAATTTGAACGCGTATAATTAATTTATCAAAATTTAGATTAAAAAATGTTCAAAAAGATTGAAATATGGATTCTTTACCTTGTAATACTTCTAAGCATCCTCTTTGCGATTGGATTTGGTGTAATAGTTAGACAAGAAATAGAAGGCTTCACAAAATTTGGTGTTATTGATATATCTTTTTTATCAAAACCTGCTGCGTATATTGCAAGACTTCCCGAAAGAACTCTTAGAGAATTACTCAAACCAAATATTAATAGAATAAATGATCCTTGGGATGAGGATAGATACTTTTATAATCAAAGTGGCTTTAAAGGAAGCCCTAACAAAGAAGAATCTTACCTTCTACTTTCTAGATATGATGGTGATCTTGAGGAAGGAGTTGTTGAACTTGTTGATCTAACTAATTTTGATATTTTGCATACTTGGAATCCAGACATAAATGCTTTTAATGGCATGATTGCTCAAATTGATGAGTTTAAATATCTCAATAGAGATGATAACAATAGAAGAAAAACTTTAATGCACCCCCAACTAACAAAAGATGGAGGACTGTTATTTGGTTGGAATTCTCCATTAAGGAAAATAGATGAATGTTCTAATTTAATTTTTCAGAATACAGACGACATATTTCATCATTCAATAGAAATTGATAATGATGGAAATATTTGGGCCCCTAGTCACATCTATCCACAAACTCTTTCTGAAAATAAAGTTGGAAGAAACACATGGAATAATGCTGGCTTTTTAGATGATGCTATTGTAAAGCTAAGCCCTGATGGAGAAATATTATTTCAAAAATCTGTGACTGAGATATTTATAGAGAACGGACTAGAATATCTTATTTTTTCGGTTGGAAATTTAGCATTTAATCTTGATCCAATTCATTTAAATGATATTCAACCGGTAAATTTTGATGGAGATTATTGGAAAAAAGGCGATGTTTTTTTATCAATGAGACACCAGTCCATGATCTTACTATATAGACCCTCAACAAATGAAATTATATGGAAAGGAACTGGACCATTTTTCCATCAACATGATGTTGACATACTCGACAGTCATAGGATTTCAATATTTGATAATAATTCTAAAATTTTTACAGATGGAAGAACCGTGGATGGCAATAATAAAGTTTTGATTTATGACTTTAAGACAAATGAATTCTCATCTTATCTTCATGAAAGCTTTGTTGAAAATGATATTAGGACGCCTAACCAAGGCAGGAGTCAAATACTCCCTAATAAAGATATGATAGTAGAAGAAAGTTTTTATGCACGATTACTTTATTTTAATGCTGATGGTTCCTTAAAATGGTCGCATGTTAATCGTTCTGATAATGGCACTATTTATAAAGTTGGTTGGTCAAGAATCTTATATACCGAAAAAGATATAGAAATTGTAAAAGACTTTATAAATAATCGGGAGGCATGCATTGAATAAAGCAATTTTAATATTAACAACTTTATCTGTTTCGATAACTTCTTATGCATATATTGGCCCTGGAATGAGTGGGGGTGTCATTGCAGCTGTGTTAGGATTTATTGCTGCAGTTTTTCTTGGCATGTGGGCAATACTTTATTTTCCAATTAAGCGCGCAATTAGAAGAAGAAAAAATAAAAATGTAAAATCACAAAATAAAATTGATGACTATTAATGAATCACTTGTGCATAATTATTGCTTCAATCATATCTCTTGAGATCCTGTTTCGTTTCAACCTTTTATTAAAATTTAATTCAATAATTATACTTATTAATAAATCAGTAAATACTATTCTTAGCAAAAACATTAGTGATAATTGGAAAGAAAAGGTTATTCCAACATATTCATTAAAGATTATGAAATTCTCATTACAAATTATTTTTATATTTATACTTATAGCCTGTATTTTTTATGTTCTAAATATTATAAATATTGGCTTTTTGTCATATTTATTTTCAATAATAGGACTAATTGAATCAATTTTGATTGCATTTGGTTATTTGTATCTCAGGCAGGCAATTATTAATGAATAATTATTCTTGGTTACAACAGAAATTACATCAACTTGCTCTTTCTACTCATTTTATGCGTGAAGCCACATTCGATGTTGAGAATTTTTTTAAAAACACCTCAGAGCATAATCATGGGGATAATGACGATCATATATTTATATCAGGCTTGGCCCGCTCAGGTACAACTATATTGTTGAATGCAATCCATGAATCACATGAATTTTCATCTCTTACTTATAGAGATATGCCATTTGTTTTAGGTCCAAATTTTTGGTCAAAGTTATCATTAAAGAACAAATCTAATAAATTTTCTGAAAGAGCACACGGTGATGGTATAAAAGTCTCAATCGATTCTCCTGAAGCATTTGAAGAAGTGTTTTGGATGACCTTTAACAGGGAGAAAGATGATTGCGCAGAAAAATTTAAATCATATGTAGGATTAATTAATCAGAAATATCAAAAAAAAAGATATTTGAGTAAAAATAATCAAAATATTAGGAGATTGGAATTTATAACAAAGGTTTTTCCAAACGCAACAATACTAATTACATATAGAAATCCATTACAACACGCAAACTCTTTACTTGATCAACATAAAAGATTTATTGAAATTTGTAAGCATGATAAATTTGTGTCGAATTACATGAAATGGATTGGTCACATAGAATTTGGAGATCATTACAAACCAATACATGAAAATGATATAAACTTTAAAAATAATTTAGAGATCAATCATTGGATTGAGCAATGGTATCTGACATATAAAACTTGCTTTTCATCCTTTAATCACAAAAGTAATGTTCATTTCATTTCCTATGAAGCGCTTTGCAGATCTAAAGACAGCTGGCTTGATCTAATGAAGAATATAGGTATCGATCAAATTTACGATTATCCTTTCAAGGAATCAAAAAAAGAAATTATTGTTAAGTATGACAGGAAAATATTAGATAAAGCATCTGCAATATATTCAAAGTTATCGGGATCTAATTGATATAGTTATTATTTAAAATGAGCATAAACAAAAAAAATTTAATTGAAATATTAAATAATATTAAGAGCATAGCCTTAATTGGGGCAAGCTCAAACCCTGAAAGAGACAGTTTCAAGGTAATGGAATTTCTCATAAATCAAGGCTATGAAGTTTTTCCAGTCAATCCAAATGAAATTAATAATAATATTTTAGGAAAGAAGTGTTATTCAAGTATAGAAGCTATTAAACAAAATATTGATATGGTCGATATATTTAGATCTAAAGAACATGTATATAAAATAACCCAAAGCGCTCTTGCAAAAGGCATTAAGGTAATTTGGACACAAGAAGGTATTTTTGATGAAGATTCTCGCAGATTAGCAGAAAAACATGGCTCAATTTTTGTAATGAACGAGTGCCCAAAAAAAATTTTGGAGAATTAATTGGACTATTTATTTTATTTATCATTAAATTATGACTAAGAATCAAAAAAGTATGCTTATTAAAGAAATTGATAAAGATGGGATTTTAAGAATCACACTTAATGACGTTGATAATAAAAATGCTCTTTCATCTTTGATGATTAAAGAACTTAAAGAAGCTATTAATGAATCTAATTCTAATGATTCTATTAGAGTAATTGTAATCGCAGCTGAAGGAAATGTTTTTTGCTCCGGCCATAACTTAAAGGAAATTAATAAAGCTCGATCAGATAACGATAATGGAGAATTATTTTTTGTAGAATTATTTAAAGAATGTTCATTGTTGATGCAAAAATTAGTTGATTGTAGAAAGCCCATAATTGCAGAGGTTGATGGAGTTGCAACTGCAGCAGGCTGTCAATTGGTGGCATCTTGTGATTTGGCTATATCTTCAGATAATTCAAGATTTGCAACCCCTGGAGTTAATATAGGTTTATTTTGCTCTACTCCGATGGTTGCATTATCAAGAAGTGTATCTAAAAAAGATGCAATGATGATGTTATTAACTGGTGATATGATTAATGCATCTGAAGCAAAAAGAATCTCACTAATAAATGATCATGTTCCTGTAGAAGATCTAAAAGGTTCTGTTATGGATATAGCAAGGAATATTTCTAAAAAATCATCATTAATAATAGAACTAGGAAAAGAAGCATTTTATAAACAATTAAATCTTAATTTAAAAGATGCTTATAAGCATGCATCAGAAGTAATGGTAAAAAATGCATTAAAAGATGATGCAGTTGAGGGTATTAATGCTTTTATAGAAAAAAGAGATCCAAATTGGAAAGAAAGTGACTGATCCACTAAATCTCAAGAAATTTGTAAGAACTATAGAAAACTTTCCAATTGATGGAATTACATTTAGAGACATTACAAGCTTAATCGAAACACCAGATGCATTTATTAAGACATGTAATGAATTAACATCAATAACAAGAGAATTTAATGCTGACGTAGTAGCAAGTATTGAAAGCAGAGGTTTTATTTTTGCCGGAACAATAGCGAGGGATCTTTCCTTACCATTTGTGCTTGCAAGGAAACCAGGAAAACTCCCCAACGAGACATATACAAAAAGCTTTGATTTGGAATACGGAAGTACATCAATTGAAATACAAAAAAATACGAAAATTGACAAAGATCATAAAATAATTATTGTTGATGACTTGGTTGCGACTGGCGGCACTGCAATAGCTTGCGCTGAATTATTTACTGAAAATTTTAATATCTCAAAGTCTAATATTCTTATTGTATGTGTTATTGATCTACCAGATCTTGGTGGCAGTAATTTAATAGCTAGAAGAGGCTATCAAATAAAAACTCTTATGGAGTTTTAATTTAATCTAAAAATCTTTTACAGTCTTTATATTAGGATACTCAAGATTTAATAAATAGTGGATTGGTAAAGATTTGTCATGTTTAGCATTATTAATAACTTCAAATTTTTCTTGTGAGTTAATAATAATAAAAATATTTTCTACTTTTGAAAAAGCTGACAAATTCATCGTCAATCTTGCTACGCATGGATTGCCCACTTTATCAGTCTGTAAAATCATTGGTTCTTTTGTTATATCAATAAACTTATTATCTTTAAGATGACAAGGAAATATTGAAGCAAAATGTCCATCTGTACCAAACCCCAAAATCGCCAAATCTATCTTATCATCAATTATTAAATTTCTAATTTTTTGATATCTGGCATTCTTAGAATAATTTTTAAAAAATTTTTTTTAAGATATTGTTCGTTTGAATGTTCATTATTCTCTTTTACCAACCTTTCATCAAGAAGCATAACCTTTACCTTTTTCCATTCAATATCTAAATTATTTAGAGCATGGACAAGGTTGGTTGGACTACTACCCCCACTAATAATTATTGAAGCTTTATCATAATTAAGTATGGATTTCTCCAATATCTTTTGAATTTTTTCTAAAGCTTCTTTCATAGATTATATTTATTATATATTTAAGAACATTTATAAATAAGCATTTTTATCTTGATTATTTATTCTTTGATATGATAACCAAATGAATAACTCTTATGGGAAAGTTATGCTTGATATTGCAGGTACTGACTTATCCAATGAAGATACTAATTTGATATCAAATAAGCATGTTGGAGGTTTAATTCTTTTCTCAAGAAATTTTGATTCTTATGAACAGCTAAGAAGCCTGATACAGCAAATAAGGTCTATAAAAAATAATATTTTAATTGCAGTTGATCAAGAGGGGGGAAGAGTTCAAAGGTTTGATGGTGAATTTACCTCTATTCCATCCATGAATAAAATTGCAGGCTTTGCTAGAAAAAATAAAGATTACAAAATATTTCAAGAAGTAGGCTGGTTGATTTCAAGTGAACTATTATCAGTTGGTATAGACATAAACTTTGCCCCAGTTCTCGATATTGATGATAATAATTTAAGCATAATTGGAGACAGATCTTTTTCTAAAGATATTGACGAGATTATAAAATGTTCATCATATCTTATTGATGGAATGCATGAGGCTGGGATGAAGTCAGCTGGAAAACATTTTCCAGGCCATGGCAGTGTTCGTGAAGATAGTCATCTAGAGCTACCAGTTGATCAAAAGAAACTTAATAGTCTTTTAGAACATGAAATTTTGCCATATATTGTTCTCAAAAATAAACTTGATGCTGTAATGTGTGCACATATTTGGTTTCAAAATGTAGACTCAGAGATACCAAGCTTTTCAAGTAAGTGGATTAAGAACATACTTAAAGAAAGATTAGGTTATCAAGGTATAGTATTTAGTGATGATTTATCAATGGCTGGTGCAGGAAAGGATAACTCAATTACTAAATATTTAAAATCAATACATGCTGGCTGTGATATGGCGATAATTTGTAATGATAGAAAGGGAGTAATTGAAATTCTAGATTTTCTTAATAAAAATAATTTCGAGCTTAATAACAGACTATCAATTATGAAAAAATTAAATGATGTAAGTTGGAATGAATTAAAGGCCTCAAAAAGAGCCATGAAAATAATAGAAATATTAAAAGAAATAAGGAGTTAATATGAGAAGAGTAATTACTGGACATAATGAGAAGGGGAGATCAATTGTGACCTTGGATGGGCCACCAGCAAGATCAATTGGTGAAGATGTTGGAGGGTTATTTGAATTATGGAATACAGATGGAGAAGATGTGATATCAACAGATGTAAATGACAGAGCTGATCAAGATATTATACTATCTCCATCAGGCGGTGGAACAAAATTTAGATATTTCCAAATTAATCCTTTGCCAGAAGGAGTTCCTGAAGATATGTTACAAGAAATAGCCGCAGATGCATTTAAGAAAGTTGGTGCAGCTCATCATAGAGTTGATACTTCAAAACATCCTGCAATGCATAAAACAGACACAATTGACTACATAATTCTTTTAAAAGGTGATGTAACTTTAGTCTTAGATGATGAAGAAGTAGATTTAAAACCATTTGATGTTGTTGTTCAAAGAGGAACTAATCATGCATGGACTAATAATGGAACCGAACCAGCATTATTAATTGCGGTTTTAATTGATAGTGATATCAAATAATTAGTTAAAAACCAGCTTCTCCAGATTCAATCACTTCATAATAATCCCTATCCAAAGGGACATAAGTGCTTTGTCCGGATTTCTTTATAAAAACTTGATTTCCCTTAACTTTATCTAAATGATAAGCCTCTTCCCTGAGGTCATTTTTTTTCAACTTGAA
>MDTC01114957.1_pt1 | contig 10414 bp, 9 predicted proteins | sample 811181 | NCBI WGS metagenome assembly MDTC01 (sample SAMN05326644, study PRJNA326480) | marine metagenome | isolation source: seawater | place: Pacific Ocean: North | collected 2011
GGAAGTGGAACTCCTAGAAGGGAGTTTTTGTTTGTAGATGATATGGCAGAAGCTGTAGTTTATGCTTTAGAAAACCAATTGCCAGAACACTTATATAATATAGGTTCTGGAAAAGATATTACTATTAAAGAATTAGCAGAGACGATACAAAAGATTATCGGGCACCAAGGGAATATTATTTGGAACGGCAGCAAGCCAGATGGAACGCCAAGAAAACTTTTGGATGTTTCCAAAATGATAGAACTTGGATGGCAGTATTCGACAGAGTTAGAAGAAGGCATTAAAAAAACCTATCTATGGTTTTTAGATAATATACATACGATTAAAGAAATAAAGTTATAGTTATGAAAGTTGCACTAATAACAGGAATTACAGGACAAGATGGTTCTTATTTAGCAGAGCTATTGTTAGAAAAAGGGTATGAAGTGCACGGTATCAAAAGAAGATCTTCTTCATTAAACACAGACCGTATCGACCATTTATATCAAGACCCTCACCATCCGAATCAACGCTTAAAATTACATTATGGAGACTTAACAGATGCAATGAATCTCACCAAGATTATAGAAGAATGTCAGCCCGATGAAATCTACAACTTAGGGGCCATGTCACACGTGAAGGTATCTTTTGATACCCCTGAATATGTAGGGAATGTAGATGGTTTAGGGACTCTACGTATTTTAGAGGCGGTTCGTTTATTGGGTTTAGAGAAAAAAACTAGAATATACCAAGCCTCTACCTCTGAACTTTATGGAGGAATGCCAGAAAATAAAAATGAAAAAGGGTTATACGATGAAAATTCACCTTTTTATCCAAGGTCTCCTTACGGCGTTGCTAAAATATATGGCTTTTGGATCACCAAAAATTACAGAGAAGCTTATGGCATGTTTGCCTGTAATGGTATTTTATTCAACCATGAATCCCCTAGAAGAGGAGAAACTTTTGTAACTCGTAAAATTACACGAGCGACTTCCAGAATCGCTTTAGGTATGCAAGAAAAAATTTATTTAGGAAATTTAAATGCCAAACGCGATTGGGGCCATGCCAAAGATTATGTGCGGATGATGTGGATGATTTTGCAGGCAGAAAAGCCTGAAGATTGGGTGATTGCTACAGGAAATACCACTACCGTTAGAGAGTTTGTAAGAATGAGTTTTGCAGAAGTTGGGATTGAATTAGAGTTTACAGGAGCTGGTATCAATGAAAAAGCATTCGTTGTGAAATGCACGAATCCTTTGTTTCAAATAGAAATCGGAAAAGAAGTTTTGTCTATTGATCCTGCTTATTTTAGACCGACGGAAGTAGATTTATTAATTGGTGATCCTTCTAAGGCAAAAGAAAAATTAGGCTGGGTAGCAGAACGTGATTTGGCATCGTTGGTAAAAGACATGATGCAATCTGATTTGAAATTGATGCAAAAGGATTTGTATTTAAAAAAGGGTGGATATAATAATTTTAAATGAGAAATATAAAGAAAATATTAATAACAGGAGGTGCCGGTTTTATTGGCTCACATTTAGTTCGTCTTTTTGTAAATAAGTATAAAGATTTTCAGATATTTAATTTGGATGCGCTAACATATGCAGGTAACTTAGAAAATTTATGTGATATTGAGGCTAAAGAAAATTACACATTTATTAAGGGAGATATTACAGATGAATCTTTTATAGAATCATTATTTCAAAAGTATAATTTTGAGGGTGTTATCCATTTAGCAGCGGAATCTCATGTTGACAGGTCTATTACTGATCCCCTAGCTTTTGCAAAAACTAATATTTTAGGAACTATGGTTCTTTTAAATTCCTTTAAAAATTTATGGAAAAATGATTGGGAAGGTAAATTATTTTACCACGTAAGCACTGATGAAGTATTTGGATCATTGGGTAAAGAAGGTTTTTTTACCGAAACAACTTCGTATAAACCAAATTCGCCATATTCTGCTTCCAAAGCTAGTTCTGACCACTTTGTAAGAGCTTATGGAGAAACTTACGGAATGCCTTATGTTATTAGCAACTGTTCGAATAATTACGGAGCTAATCAATTCCCAGAAAAATTAATACCTCTTTTTATAAATAATATTATCAACAAAAAAGCTTTGCCTGTTTACGGGGATGGTGAATATTCACGCGATTGGCTTTTTGTCAACGATCATGCAATTGCCATTGATTTACTTTTCCACAAAGGAAAAAACAAAGAGACATATAATATAGGAGGTTTTAATGAATGGCAAAATATTGATTTAATCAAGTTATTATGTCTTCAGATGGATGAAAGATTAGGCAGAGAAAAGGGTTCAAGTTTACAACTAATTACTTACGTAAAAGATAGACCAGGTCACGATTTACGTTATGCAATTGACGCATCTAAAATAAATAAAGAATTTGGATGGAATCCATCTGTAAATTTTGAAGAAGGCTTATCAAAAACGATAAATTGGTATCTTCATAACACAAAATGGCTAAAAAATGTAACCACTGGCGACTATCTAAATTACTATAAAACCCAAAAGTAATTTTGCTATAATGGATTTGTATTTTTACCCAAATGCTGTTGAATCTATTTCAAACACAATAAAACATTTAGAATGAAAAAATACAATTCAAAAAAGAATATATGGCTGATGGGTGGGTTTGGTAATGTATTATTTCAAATTTTAGCTTTTAATGTATTGTCTAAAAATAATAATTCAATTTTTTTCGTTAATGTATTAACTAAAAAAAACATGATAACGAAGTTTATAGGATGGACTATACATGAAAGTTTATATGATAATTTAATCGATGAAAAAAAAATTCAAGCAATGGGGTTTTTTAAATCATTAATTATAATTATGACTGGCTTCATAAGTAAAAAGTTGAATTTAAAATTTAAATTATCAACTTTTTACAGTTCTTCATTGAAAATCGATAAAGAATTGTGTAATAATATATTTAGTTATTTTCAGTACAATGAGTTCTTAAAAAAAAATCAAGATGAATTATTGCAATTTGGAAATAGATTAAGGCTAAAATATGCTTTGAAGCAAAAACATCCAATAGTTGTTCATTATAGAAAAGGAGACTCAGGGTGGGCTCTAAAGAACTCTTATTATTACTATGAAATAAAAAAAATGTTAAATGAAGAAGTTTTACCTGTACTAATTGTTACTGATAGCCTTGAGGATGCAAAACATTTCTTTTCAGAAGTGCAAAACACTTCTATTCTTAGTTCCAAAAATGCCTTAGAGGATTTTAAACACCTTATTTCAACAGAAAAATTATACTGTGCTCCAAGCACATTTTCCTGGTGGGCAGCCCATTCGTTATCACCAGATTCTGAAGTAATAATTCCTAAACTTTTTGAAAAGAACTTAGGAATTTTTGTAAAATTAAAAAAACTAATTATTATTTAATTTAAATATTAAGAAAAGATATGAAAGCAGTTATATTAGCCGGAGGATACGGAACCCGTATAAGCGAAGAATCTCATCTCAAACCAAAGCCAATGATTGAAATTGGTGGAAAGCCAATTCTGTGGCATATAATGAAAACCTATAGTCATTATGGAATTAACGACTTCATTATTTGTTGCGGGTTCAAGGGTTATGTAATAAAAGAATATTTTACGAATTATTATAAACACATGGCAGACATGACCATTAACTTATGTAATAATGATATTGAATATCATAAAAATGATGCAGAACCTTGGAGAATTACTTTAGTTAATACCGGATTAGAAACAATGACTGGTGGAAGAATAAAAAGGGTAAAGGAGTACATTAAAGATGAGCCATTTATGTTAACTTACGGTGATGGTGTTTCTGATATAAATTTAAATGATTTACTAAAATTTCATCAAGATCATGGTAAATTAATGACTATGACATCTGTCCAGCCAGAGGGAAGATTTGGAGCAATTAGTTCTACAAAAAAAGGGTTGATAGAAAAATTTGAGGAAAAACCAAAAGGGGATGGTACTTGGATTAATGGGGGCTATATGGTGTGTCAACCGGAAGTTCTTAATTACATTGAAAATGATCAAACCGTACTTGAACAAACCCCTTTAAATAATTTAGCTAAAGACAATGAGTTAATGGGTTATAAACATAGCGGTTTTTGGAAACCAATGGATACCTTAAGAGATAAAAATCAGTTAGAAAAATTAATTAAAATGGGTAAGGCTCCATGGATAAAATGGTAATTATGAATCAGATATTCGAAGATTTTTATAAAAACAAAAAAGTTTTAATAACAGGTCATACCGGTTTCAAAGGGTCATGGCTTTGTCTATTATTAAATGAACTTGGTGCAGATGTATATGGATATGCACTTCCACCAAAAACAACCCCAAACCTTTTCAGTGAGGCCCATATTAATAAAATCATAACTTCTTACTTAGGAGATATCAGAGATTTTGAAAAATTGGAAGGAGTTTTACACCAAATTCAACCTGATATTATTATCCACATGGCTGCTCAGGCTCTGGTGATAGAATCTTATAAGAATCCAAGAGAAACTTTTGAGATTAATATAATGGGAACCGTTAATCTTCTCGATGCCGCAAGAACAACAAAAAGTGTAAAAGCAATAATTAATGTTACAACTGATAAATGCTATGAGAACAAGGAATGGTATTGGAGTTATCGTGAAAACGAACCTATGGGTGGATATGATCCCTATTCAAATAGTAAAGGATGTTCGGAACTCGTAACTTCATCTTACAGAAATTCCTATTTTAATTTAAACAAATATGCTGATCACGGTGTAGCCGTGGCTTCAGCTCGAGCAGGAAATGTAATTGGTGGTGGTGATTGGTCTGATGATCGCTTGATTCCAGACTTCATAAGAGCCATCACAAATGGTCAGAATGTTAAAATACGCAGTCCATATGCAACACGACCCTGGCAACATGTATTGGAGCCGCTTTCAGGATACCTTACCTTAGCTGTTAAACTATTTAGTCAAGGACCCAAATATGCAGAAGCTTGGAATTTTGGTCCTAACGAAGATGATGCTCAAAATGTTGAATGGATTACTAAGACTATATGTAAATTGTGGGGTGATGGCGCGTCTTATAGTATTGATACAAATTCACATCCTCATGAAGCTAATTATCTCAAATTGGATTGTTCCAAAGCAAAGGCAGAGTTAGGGTGGGTGCCTAAATGGAATATAGAAAGAGCTTTATCTTCAATCGTAAATTGGAATAAAGCTTATTTAGACAATGAAGATATAAGTGATGTGATGGCTCAACAAATCAGAAGATATTTCACTGACAAATAATTACTGACCAAATAATTTTTTAAATTTTGATTACAACAATTTTAATTACAGGTGCAACAGGTTTTCTAGGCTCTAATTTAGTTAATCTATTCAACAAAAATAATTACACGATAATATGTTTAAAAAGAAAAAACTCTAATTGTTTTCGAGTTAATTCACAATTAAAAAATATCATTTGGGTAAATTCTGATTTCAAAGGTTGGGAAAAAAACCTTAATGCATTTAAAATAGATTATATAATCCATTGTGCATGGAATGGTGTAAGTTCTAAGTACAGGGACGACTTTTCTTCACAAATGGCTAATATGCAGTTTCTTGAGTCAATCTTAAAAATAGCAAAAGAAAAGAAAGTTAAAAAAGTTATCGGTTTAGGATCCCAAGCTGAGTATGGGTATTATGACGGCATAATAGATGAAAATCAAAATGAAAAGCCATATTCATATTACGGAATTCTTAAGTTGGCAAGCAAAAATATAGTAAAATGCTTTTGTGAAAATAATGACATAGGTTGGGTATGGCTTAGATTATTTCCATTATTTGGAGAATTTGAATCTTCTAAATGGTTAATTCCATCTCTGATCGAAAAATTAGTTCTTAATAAAGAATTTAATATGACTAAGGGTGAGCAAAAGTATTCTTACTTATATGTAAACGATTTCTCTAAAATTGTTGAAAGAATAGTAGAATCAAATATAAAATCTGGAGTTTATAATATATCCTCAAAACAAAACCTTATATCTCTAAAAGAATTAGTGTTAATAATTAATAATAAGCTTAAATCTAATATTAATCTTGTTAAATTTGGAGCCCTCCCCTATAGATTAAATCAACCAATGTTAATGGGTGGAAAAATGACAAAAATTGAAAAAGAGATAGGTCAAATACAAGAGACATCATTTATAACAAATATTAGAAAAGTAATTCAAGCAATAAACCAAAATATATGAACATAGATAAAATAATACAATTTGGACGTAAAGTTAGATTAATGTCCCTTAAAATGGCACATGAAGCAAATGCTTCTCACATTGGTGGTGCTTTTTCAATGACAGATATTTTAGCTGTTTTATACAATGGAATATTAAATATAAATCCCAGTAATCCTGATGATGAAAATAGAGACAGGTTTATTTTATCTAAAGGCCATGCATGTACTTCTTTATATGCTACTTTAGCTTATAAAAAATATTTTGATATTAATGACTTAAATAATTATGCAAAAGATGGAAGTAAATATCTTTCCCATACATCTCACAATGTTCCCGGAGTTGAAATCTCAGCAGGAAGTTTAGGACATGGACTTCCTATTGCAATTGGCTTAGCTATTGCTGCTAAAAATAAAAATCAAAATTGGTTAACATATTGTTTAATAAGTGATGGTGAAATTAATGAAGGTTCAAACTGGGAAGGTATTTTATTAGCTCCTCAATTAAAATTAAATAATTTAGTCTTAATTGTTGATTACAATAAAATTCAAAGCCTTGGATTTGTAAAAGACGTAATCGATTTAGAACCAATAGTTGATAAGTTTTTGGCATTTAATTGGAACGTTCACAGAATTGATGGTCATAACTATAGTGAATTAATTAACACTTTTACCACTATAAAAAATAAAAGAACAAAACCAACTGTTGTAATCGCTGATACTATAAAAGGGAAGGGAGTAGATTTCATGGAAAACAAGTTACTCTGGCATTATAAATCTCCAGATATTTCTGAATATGAAAATGCGTGCAATCAAATAAATAATACTGATATTTTTTAATTTAAAAGCCTAACACTTGTTAAGATTTTATTTTTATGCAATACAATAATATCTCATCAAGGATGAAAACAACCATAACCATTAACATTTAACACTCAATAAAAGTTATTAAAGAATAATTTTTGCTAAAAATTAAGCCAATGAGAACAGCATTTATAAATCAATTAACGATTGATGCAAAAAAAAACAAAAAAATTTTTCTTCTAGTTGCAGATTTAGGATTCAGCGTAATTGAAAATTTCGCTAAACTGTACCCTGATAGATATTTAAACGTTGGTATAGCTGAGCAGAATATGGCTGGAATTGCAGCCGGCTTAGCAAAAGAGGGCTTTTGCGTTTATATATATTCAATAGGAAATTTCCCTACACTTAGATGTATGGAGCAAATCAGGTATGACATATGCTATCATGATTTAAACGTTAATATAGTAGCAGTTGGGGGTGGATATTCCTACGCTTCTTTAGGTCCCTCTCATCATGCAACTGAGGAATTGGGTATGTTGAGAACTATTCCTAATTTAATAGTTTGTGCACCTGGTGACCCATTTGAAGCCAAAGAATTAACTTCTTTATCGTCCAAAATTAATAAACCTTTCTATATTAGATTAGGAAGGGCTGGCGAAAAGAAAATTCATACAAACCCTATAAATGATCTAGAGTTAGGTGACAATTTATGTTTAATTAATTCAAAGACAAAAAATGCTATCTTCTCCACAGGAGGAATGCTTACAGATAGTTTTGAATTTGCATCAAAATTTAATATTTCTTTGTATTCTTTTCCTTTTATTAAACCGTTAAACAAATGGGAATTACTAGTATTATTCAAACTATATGAAAAAATTATTATTATTGAGGAACATCAAATTTCAGCTGGATTTGGTTCGGCAATCCTAGAAAATCTAAATGATTTGGTTGAAGATCATAATATAGACAAAAATGACATTCCAAAAATTAAAAGGGTAGCAATTAAAGATGAATTCTATTCATTAGCTGGATCTCAAAAGTATTTAAAAAATATAGCTGGTCTAAATTTTAACGACGCAAATAATTTTTTTAATCTAGATTAATTACTTTTAAAAACTTTCCTCAATAATTTATTTATGACACTTTTTTATCTCTCAAAATTTTGAATTCATTTAAATATCATTTTCTAAATATTTTTTACTTTGATTAAAAAAATTATTGTTTTTTTTGGGATTGATAAAGCGATTGGTTATTCTGTTTTAGCAAGAATTATACAAGCATTAGGAGGCATAGTCTCTTTATTTTTTATTGCCTTGACATTAAATATAGATGAACAAGGTTTTTATTACACTTTTGGCAGTATTATAGGAATTCAAATTTTTTTTGAGCTTGGTATTAATTCTATTATAGTTCAATTTGTTGCACACGAAACAGCACTTTTAAAATGGGAATCAACGACTAAATTAACTGGTGACATTCAACATCTGTCAAGGCTATCTTCAATATTAAAACTTTGCTTAAAGTATTTCACACTATTAGCATTTTTTCTTTTTTTAGCTCTTCAAATATTTGGATATTTTTTTTTCAATACGTATGATTCTCAAGAACTTGAAATTTCTTGGGAATATCCGTGGTTTCTTTTAGTTTTATCAACATCACTATTATTCATTATAAACCCTGTTCTAGCATTTATTGAGGGTTTAGGCAAAGTTAAAGAAGTAGCTATTCTAAGATTTTTACAGCAAACTATTTATCTACCAACACTTTTGTTAGTTTTAATTTTAGGTGGAAAATTGTGGGCTTTAGGAATTGCCTCTTTATTTACTTTTATTTTTTTGCTTTCTGCTATTTATTTTTCAAACCATCACTTGATTCTTGTAAACATATATAAATCTATTAATCGATGGCGGATTAATTACATTAAAGAAATATTTCCTTTACAATGGAAGATTGCTATAAGTTGGATTAGTGGATACTTAATTTTTCAGTTATTTAATCCAGTGTTGTTTGCTACTGAAGGTTCTAAAATTGCAGGGCAAATGGGAATGACAATGGTTGCAATCAGTGGTATTTCCTCAATCTCAATTAGTTGGATAAATACTAAAGTTCCATTATTTTCAAGATTGATTGCGAAAAATAATTATTTAGAATTAGATCAGGTTTTTAATAATACAATTAAGCAATTATCAATTATCAACCTATTATTAACTTTAAGCTTTATAATTTTTATTTATTTTTTAATTTATTTTGAATTTGAAATTGCAGATAGATTCTTAGATTTATCATTAGTTATAATATTAGGAGTAACTTCATTTTTTAATCAATTTGTATTTGCTTGGGCTGCCTATCTAAGATCCCATAAAAAAGAGCCTTTTTTAATTAATTCAACTATTTTAGGCATTCTAATAGCCATTTCAGTCTTTGTATCTTCAAATTTTTATGGTGTAACTGGTGTTGTAATTGGGTATTCAGCTTTAACACTTTTTTTAGGAGTTCCATGGGCATATTATATTTTTCAAACTAAAAAAAGAGAATGGCATGATTAATAACAAAATCTTGACTATATGTATACCTACATTTAATAGACCTAAAGAATTAAATAATCAACTTAGGGTTTTATTACCTCAATTGAATAACGAGGTAAAATTAGTTGTTAGAGATAATCATAGCAATTATAACATTAAAAAATTATTTCCTGGGCTAGACTATGATAAATTTGAATATATAATTAATCATAAAAATATTGGTGCTGATGCTAATATTGCTAGATGTTTGGAAACTTGTGACACAAAATGGTTATGGATTCTTGGTGATGATGATTTAATAAAAAATAATACTGTTTTAACTATTTTAAATTTATTAAAATCAAATGATGATTGTTGTTATATAAACATGCAAGCTAAAATTGAGAGAAAGGTTACAGGTTTTAAAGCTTTTGCAAATTATTTTACAATTAAGGGAGCGTTCCCAACTTCTTTTTGTACATCGCTGTGTTTGTATAATGCCGAAAAATTAAAATCTGAAATGTTTTTTTATTACAAAAATATTTCAACTATGATTACTCAATTTGCCTTCATATTAAAATATCTTCAGAAAAATCCAACTGAAAAATGTTTATTTTCCAAAAAACAAATAATTGATTTTCAATCATTAGAAATTTCTTGGTGTAGAGAGGAATTTATCATTTACTCATCATTAATAATGGATGTATTTCGTGATGATAAATTTTTTTTAAAAAAAAATGTTTTCAAATCATTAGGCACCATGTACTACGATTTTATTTTTAAAGAAATATCAAATATCAAAGTATATAAAAAACTTAATTTGTTAGTGTTTGTAGTTTCAAAAATTGGTTTATTAAATACTTTATTTTATAACTACATTACAATTTTAGATAATATTTTATACGCTCTTTTATCAA
>MDTC01193208.1_pt1 | contig 10414 bp, 7 predicted proteins | sample 811181 | NCBI WGS metagenome assembly MDTC01 (sample SAMN05326644, study PRJNA326480) | marine metagenome | isolation source: seawater | place: Pacific Ocean: North | collected 2011
AATGTAAACGTTAACATTCGAGTAGATCAAAGATTTTAGAGCACATAATGATTGATAAATGTAAATGTTATAACTACATCGAAAGATTTACACGATTTTCATATGTGTATGATTTATAGAGATATATCTGTTAAAATAGGCGGTTTTATTAATAATTTTCCGTCAATCGTTTTCGTCGGAAAGCCTATTTGCTGTAAGCAGATGCAGGTAATATTATAGGAGGTTAAGAAAGTCCGAAATAATATGATTAATAAGTAATTGATTAATAATTTTTTATCGAAATAATTCAATCTTCAGGAGGAGTTTAGTAATTAGTCGGCACTGAAAAATAATACATTTTATTGATATTCAATTAAATGTGCACAAATAATGCTCTATAATTTGCAAGATATTGATCTAAGACAGTGTAAAACCTTGCAAATTATGAAGCCCAAAAAGAGAAGTGAATCAACAGATAGTCAACAGGATCTATTTCGAAATGAATTAGTGAATATTATTAATCTGAAGCACCCTTTATGTCATTTAGCTAATACAATTGATTGGGAATCTTTTGATGAATCATTTAGCTCTAGTTTTAGTGATGGTGTTGGTAGTCCGGCAAAGTCTATCCGTTTAATGGTAGGTCTAAATTATCTAAAATACATGCATGATTTGAGCGATGTGGAGGTTTTAAATCAATGGATAGAAAATCCTTATTGGCAGTATTTTACAGGCAGTAAATATTTTGAAAGTGATTATCCCTGTGACAGTAGCTCTTTAACCAGGTGGAGGCATCGCATTAAAGCAAGCGGAGCTGAAAGCCTGCTCGCAGAGACGATCAAGAGTGGTCTGCGTTTGAAAATGATAAAAGCAACAGATCTAAATCGAGTAAATGTAGATACAACTGTGCAGAGTAAAGACATTCGTTTTCCAACTGATGCTCGTAGCTATGATCGAATGCGAGAGCATTTGGTTAAGCAAAGCAAGAAAGAAGGAATTGAGCTACGCCAAAATTACAATCAGGTCAGCAAGAAAGTACTTCGTAAACAGAGCAATTATGGGCACGCCAAGCAATTTAAAAGAGCGGCAAAACAAAGTAAGAAATTATGCACTTATTTGGGGCGAGTGGTTAGAGATATTCGTCGAAAAAGTAGTGATTTAAGTGATGAGATGAATCATTTGCTCGAATTGGCAGATAGGCTTTTATCTCAGAAAAAGAACAGTAAAGAGAAGGTTTATAGCATTCATGAACCAGCGGTTGAATGTATTGCTAAAGGCAAACCTCATAGACCTTATGAATTTGGATGTAAGGCAAGCATCGCTACTTGCTCCAAGAGTAACTGGATTGTCGGGAGCTTGGCATTACATGGTAATCCTTATGATGGGCATACCTTGAATCAGGTAATCGGGCAAATAACAGAGCTACTGGGATCAACACCAGATCAAATTTACTGTGATAAAGGATATCGAGGCCATGATTATAATGGTTCAGCAAAAATAGATATTGTAAATCATTCACGCAAAAAGATCCCAACCTCCGTAAAAAAATGGTGGAAAAGGCGAAGTGCCATAGAACCAGTAATTGGACACCTTAAATCAGAGCATCGTCTCGAGCGCAATAAACTCAAAGGTAAAGAAGGAGATCAGATAAACGCACTCTTGTCGGCATGTGGGTTTAATTTAAAGAAAATCCTAAAGATTTTCTTTGGCTTTGAATATGAATCGATATATCTGCCCTTAATAATTGAAAAATGCAGATTATATTTGGTTAATTTAACCCATATAAGGATATATTCATTAGGGTGAAAATGCTATTTTTCAGTATCGACTAATTACCTTTTTCATCATAGATTGGAACGTGAACTTTTACTGAAGTAAAGTTTGGGAATCTGAATCAAACTATGGTGAAAGTTCCACAAGTTGATTCAATACTTTAAAATGGTCGGGGTGGAGGGATTCGAAAGTGCAACCTATTGATTTACAATACATTGAATATTTTTGCAAATAATTGAAAATAAATGAATCCTGTGAAACTTTAACATTACATCAATTTAGACGTTTTGTCTAAATTATGCAATAATTTGAAGATTTATGAAATTTTTATGACAGGAGTATGGCAGGAGTAACTAAGATGCAAACTATTAAAATATAGCTTGCACAGATTGGAAATCACGAACAATAGCAATTACCTTCTGTGCTTGGTCCATCGGGAAAACACCGAGAATACCTTTTTCGCTTATGCTGGTGAAGGGCATTTCTTGGGCTAGCGACTTGGGTTCTATAATTCCGTTTTGAGATAGGTTATCGATGACTAGGTTGATAAAGTCGATTTGGTTAGCATTGAACTGGTTGCTGTCCAGATACTTGGTAAAGGCCTCTTTAGCAGCATTACGATCTAGCCCAATGATACCTCTAATAAAGAGTGGTAGGTTATCCTGTTTGCCATAGCAGTCTTCAAAATGCTCACGATCTCCTAGCACTGCAGCATCAAAGAGAAAACGCTCCAGTTCCTCAAGATCCTTTGTGGTTAATGGTTCATGATAGTGCAGTTTCTTCAGAACTATATGGTCAAGGTGCTCCTTCAGGTATTGCTGAACCTTCTTTTTATACTGCTTCTTGTCAATAACCTCTGTGAGTCCTCCAACATCCACTTCTTCCATACCTTGAAACTCATCCTCAAAGTCAGTCACTACAATCTTCCTATTCTTCTTATCAATCAGCTTCATCAGGTTTCGTAGCTTCTTGCGAACAACCTCCAGCATTTCCAATGTAACATCCTGCCAAAAATCATCAGTCTGGATTTCAATGATCAGTTCCAAATTCTCTTTTACTTGTGGTATGGATGCTTTTTCCTGAAGTTTTGCACCGATCTCAATGATCCGTTTCTTTAACTGAATGATCTTGGTATCTAGCTCCAGAATAGAAAGTTGTCCTTTCAATATCAGCGAATCGAAGTATTGGGCTTCTATGATGCCCAGATCCTCTGTCGATGGTAAGCCTGCAACCTGACGATTTAAGTTCGAGTAGTTTTCATCATCCAGATCTTTCCAGTTTTCCAATGTTTGAAATCGTTCCACCTGCTCCCAATGAGGTCGAACCAGTATATTCTCATACTCCATACCTGTAACTTGTGCATGCAATAGATTAGTCAGTTCTGACTTCAGATCATTCTTACCATAATTTGCAGCTTCTTCTTCCACTGCTTGAGTTTCCTCTTGTTTACCCTTCAGGTGCCTAAGAATTTCAACTCTATATCGAAAGTTCCTTTTATCAAGCGGTTCACTGGTATTTCCTTCAGTTCCCTCGGGATTTTGTTTAAAGAACTCAAAGTTTCCGCAGTAGTCAAAGATCAAGAAGTATTCTTTATCCTCCTCGGGGGCAAATAGGTCTTCACAAAGTCTTGTGCCTCGACCAATCATCTGGAAAAACTTCGTCTTGGAACAGACTACCTTATAAAAAACCAGATTCACCGCTTCAGGAACATCAATTCCAGTATCCATCATATCCACGGATATGGCAATCTGTGGATGCTTCTCAGGGATTGAAAAATCATCGATCAGGCTTTGTGCATACTTGACTTGATTATCGATGATACGAGCAAAACTACCGATCAAATTTGGAAAACATGCATTGAATCGTTCTTCGATAAATTCCGCATGTTTGTGATTCTTGGCAAAGATAATTGTTTTACCGAGCTTGGTTCCACCATCTACTTTCAGTCCATCTGTCATCAGCTGTCTCAACATCTGGTCAGTAGTGCTTTTATTGAATAGGAACTGATCCAGCTTATTCGGATCTACAACTTTTCGATCTTTATCTTGTATCGCATTGAAGGCTTCTTCTTTGGTATCCTCGGCTTCCAATAGATCCCATTCTTCCTGCTCTGCTTCACTGAGATCATCATAATGTATACCTGAACGCTGAAATTTCATTCCTACTGATACAGCTTTGGGTGGAACGAGATATTCGTCTTCTACTGCCTTGTCCAGTTCGTAGGCATAAGTAGGAACCCCTTTTTCTACCTCAAAAAGACCATAAGTATCCCTGTCTACTTCAGATCTCGGCGTAGCAGTTAGTCCGAGTAATAGACTGTCAAAATATTGAAATATAGCTCGATACTTCAAATAAATCGACCTGTGAGCTTCATCTACAATGATTAGATCGAAATGCCCTACATTGAACTTGCGTGTTCCATCATCATTAAATTCATTGAGCATCCCCATCATAGTTGGATAGGTTGATAATACGACTCGGCTTTGAGTATTCTTATCCTCAATCAGACTTACTGGCTGGCTACTTGGAAGCTGTGCTTTGAATGCCTTCTTTGCTTGGTTTACCAATGCCACCCGATCCGCAAGAAACAGCACTCGCTTTGCCCAATTGTTTCGCTGTAATAAGTCCACCAACGCTATTGCTAAGCGGGTTTTGCCCGTTCCTGTAGCCATTACAATCAGGCTTTTTCGATGTCTCTGGATGAAATGTTCTGAGATCCGTTGGATCGCTTCTTTCTGGTAGTATCGACCAGCGATTTCCGTATCAATATCAGCACTCTTCAGCGGCTTGCGATCTTCTCTTCTTTTGATCAGTAGCTCCAACTCATTGCGATTATAGAATCCACTGACCGCCCGAGGCGGATAGTCCTGATCATCCCAAATGTAATGCTGATAACCATTGGAATAGAAGATAATCGGTCTTAGTCCGTATTTCTCTGCAAGACACTTTGCATAAAGTCTCGCTTGCTCTTGCCCTACCTTTGGATCAACGGACGTTCTTTTTGCCTCTACCAAGGCTAAAGGCTTTCCATCCTTTCCTCTGAGAATATAGTCCACATAGCCAACCTTCTTGGTATTGGGCATGCCAGTGACTTCTTCTTCCTTGTCCTCGTCTTTTATATCCCAGCCAGCTTCTTTGAGTAAAAGGTCGATCAGGTATTTTCGGGTTTCAGCTTCGGAGTAGTCCAGAGTTTCCTCTGGGATCTCCTCATTCTGCTTACGAGCTTCTGCTATTTCTGCACGGAGTCTTTCCAGCTCCTGCTGAATACTTTCATTCGCTTGCCGAGCTTCCTCCAGTTCCTTGTCTTTATCTCCAAGGGTTTTTTCCAGTGCTTTCATTTGCACTGTATTGGTTGAGGTCGCTGGATCTCCTGTTGGAACTAAAGATTGATCCCATTCAATAGCTGGATACTGCTCTCTTCCTAATCGATTGTAGAGGCGAGCAATCCAAAACATGAAATAATGCAGTTCCTTACAACATTGGAGTGCATCATACTGGCGGATCGGCTTGTTACTATGCACCGCCATATTTCCGAGTTTTCTGATAATCTCTACTTTCGGTTTTAGCTCGGGTCGTAGTAGCTTCTGATAGGATGCCTCCTGAAGCATCGCAGCCAAGTTATTATCATAAGGTTCATTCAGTCTCTTATCATGCTGATACTGCCATTGAATCGTTTTCTCCAATGCTCTTCGTGCATAGAAACAACTCGTCCGAGGATCATCCATCCCATTCTTCTCTGCCTTACGACACGGATCGAGCAGACCCATAAACTCTTTTTTTAGAAAATCAAAATTGGAGGGATTGGAGCTCATTGGTAATTTATTGATTATCAGGCAGTGAATTTTTCTCCCGAGCTAATTCGATAGCGGCTTCCAGCTTCTTGAGGAGGACTTCTTGAGGTGGTAATTCTGTTAAATATTCAGCGACTCGAATACCTGACTTGTCCAGCTCCATCAGCTCAACTCGCTGATCCGACTTGCCTGAGCAAAGAATCAGTCCGATTGGTTCGTTTTCCCCTTCTTGTCTCTCATTTTTATTGAGGTATCGCAGATAGAACTCCATTTGCCCTACATGTTCGGGCTTAAATTTACTTAACTTCAAGTCAATGGCGACAAGTCGTTTCAACTTTCTATGGTAGAACAAGAGATCGATCCGAAAGTCATCCCCATCTACTGTAAATTTGAACTGGCGGGCGATAAATGAAAAGCCTGCCCCCATTTCCAGCAAAAAGCTCTCGATTTCTTGAAGGATCGCCGTTTCCAGATCACTCTCGGAGTAGGTATCCTTCAGTTGTAAGAAGTTCAGGAAGTAGGGGTCTTTAAAGACTAAGTCTGGACTGATCTTCCCTTCCTTGTTGGCTGTTTCCAGTTCTTGGGCGATCAGCTTTTCAGGCTTCTTTGAAATGGCTGTTCTTTCATACAACAAAGAGTCTATTTCTTTGCGTAACGTGCGAACACTCCAATTTTGCTGTGAAGCCATTGTCGCATAAAAATCTCGTTTCACAGCCTCCTTTACAGGTAGCAGCGTTACAAAATGACTCCAACTCAATTGTCGTGACAGTGTTGCGACAATCTCCTGCTCAGGATAAAGCTCTGCCATTTGGATCATTCTCCGCAAATTTGCTTTTTGAAACCCACTTCCAAATTCATTCGTCAATTGTTGTGACAGTGTCACGACAATCTCTTCACCATAGCTCGCCCGTTCCTCAGAAAGGATTTCCGACTGAATCTTTTTGCCTACCTGCCAATATAAAAGTGTCAAAGATGAATTAACAGCCTTGGCAACTTTACTGCGAGTTTCCTCAATCAGAGATTTCAACTCCGCAAACAAGGAATCCTGAATCTGATCTTGCTTTGTGGGTTTACTGTTTTGAGAGTCGGACATTGTTTTTATTTAACCACGAATTGGCACTAATTTATACGAATAATTAAAGCTCTCCTTTGAAGGCTCTTTGTTGGAGGGAGTTGAAGAGGGTATCTAGTTTATTATATTCATCAACCTGCAATGATTTGATTTCAGTTTGCCTGTAAAAGCACTTTGAAAAAAGTTCTTGTTTATCTATTGGAGGGACGGGCAGTTCAATAGATCTCAAATTCTTTTCTGTAATGGCTGGATAATTTGCTCCAGTGCATTTTTTAACAACTTCATCAGTAAAACTGTCAAGTCTAGTAATTAAATACAGATATTGTGAACATAATAAAGAATCCTTAGGGCGTAACACTGCAAAACCAGTTGAACAGATATTAGAATCATACTCTTCATTAACTAATGATGTGCCTTTCAAATTAGGTCGAACTGTTGATACTATTACATCCCCTTTTCGGACTAATTGCCTAGCCCTGCTTGGAGCGCTAGAAGTATCAATAACTTTAGGATCGGATATTTTTCCATTAATTCGATCTATCGATGCAATATCAATATATGTAAAATCATCACTTGGGAGCTTTTCAGGGTTAATTTTCTCACAAGTCCCACATACTTCCCCCAGTTTTTTAACTTCCCAGTCTTTGGGGTTGGTTATGGGGTCGCCGAACATGTCTAGGAAGATGGATTGCAAAAGGGTGTCGAGTTTGGCGATGGCTTGCTTGCGTTGCTGCCGTAAAGCATCCGCCTTGTCCAGTATCTCCGCTATCCGCTTCTGCTCCTCCAGGGGTGGTAGGGGAATTTGGACTTTTAAAAGAAATTCTTTTTTAAATGTAGCTTGATTAACCCATTGAATACAATTTGCTTCAAAGAAACCTTGTTGCTGTTGTAAAGTTAACCATTTTGTTAGATATTTTGGATGTAAAATCTTATCATTAGTTTTAATTTTTAAGAAATGGTTACTGTATGAAATTCCCTCTCCAAAACCTTCGAAATATGCTGTTTTGCCTACAAGATTCGGACTGTTAGTTGAGTTGAAAATAATATCACCAGGTCTCAGTAATTTACTTTCATTTTTTAAAAATTCCTTGGGAACTCTTCTTAAATTTTCGAAGGATAATGTGCCATCAGTGGAAACATTATTCATTCTTATTTGAGCTATCCCATCGAGATCTACCTTACTTTTAAGTTCTCCTGTAATCATTATGAAAGTATGTATATTAAATTGAAATAGAGCAAAATACTGCAAATTTAGTATCTATATAATAATTTAATCTTCAAGCTTTGTTAAAATCTATGTAGAATTTTAAGGTGAAGGAAACATCCCATCAAAGGACCGCCTATATAATGCCCTCATTTTATGCTGAGGGGTATTAAGTAAAGGACTGTTAATTTAATAAGGGGTAGCAGGGACAGGTGGGGGGTGGTCCTAAACTACTCTTCGAAACCACTCCAAACAATCTCTGCAATAGAATAGATGAAATTAGAGTCTAGTATCCCATTATCAGAAACCATCATAAATATAGGTGTTTTAAATTCATCCCTTTCATGCTCCCATACAGCTTTTATTAATATTAAAGCAGCATCTTCCTTTGACAGCCTTCTGCGAGGAACTTGAGCTATTGGTTTTTTCTCAATATATTTTGGAACGAATGGAATAAGGTCATTCATTGTGAATTGCCATAGATACCAGTTCTGTCTTTGCTTATCGGTTCCAATGAAGTATGCCTCTATTCTTGTATCTCCGGGGCGTAACGGCCACTCGACAACGGTAACGAAACCTGATGATCTTGGAGGGTTAACTGGAGCACCTTCGAGTTCGTAATTAAATGAAACCAATAAGTCAATCGGAGTTGGCTTGAGCAATATCTCGAGATCTTGATGATTGTTTTCTGTTAAGGGTGGTGGTAGTTCCTTGAGATCTAAAGGTAAACTTGGCTTGTTCATGATTGTATAATTTTAACTATAAACACAGCCTTCTCAAATCTTATTTTGAAGTAATAACAATTTAAGGTAACGAGAATTAGAGTTCTCATTACCTCAACTCTTAATTCTGATAATTTTTTTGTTTTATCAATGACTTAGGTCATTTTTTTATGGACGTTATTGATTACATATCTATGAAACCTGATATGTTTATGATTTTATAACAAAAATTTTACAGAAATCTGCATTCTAGTTTAGAATTTAAGATTAATTTGTAAGAATTCGACATAGAATTATTTACTCTTTAATTGATATTTGACTATTTTTTAGATTCTTTGATTTAAATTCAGATCTAAATTTATCCAAAGCCTCTTGTGTATATTCCTCTAATTCTATTACCTCTGGATCTCCTGGCTCAGCTTTTAATGGTTTGAAATCTGAACTAACATAAACAACCGACAGAGCAGACTTGTTTCTCTCATCATTTTTTTCTTCAATGCATTTTTTATGAGTGGATAGATCTTTAGCAATCCCAACTAAACCTTTTACGCTACCAACAGCAGCTTGCATTCGAAAAGAGTCTGAATTAGCAATTTCATAATCAACGATATTCATTGCTCTTAAGCTAGCAATTTGAGTTCTTTGTGACATCATCTCGATCCACTCTTTGGTTTTTGAAACCTCTGCAGTGACCTGAGCTTTCATGGATGTCTCAATCTCTTTTCTTGTAAAGTTGTTTTGAATTTGTCTTTTAGTCTGCTTCCTAATACTTGCCCAATCTTTTCGGTGTACGATTTGGCTTATTTTTGGTGCCTCTATCTTTAAAAAATATCCTATAACGCTTGGAGCATAGCCAGCAATATACATTCCCCTCATAAGTTCCATGACTTGACTAGTATACCATTTAGCAGATTTATTCTCTCTTTCTTTTTGTAAGCTGTCGACAAACTGTTGTTGGCTGTTATTAAGCGGTTTGGCCTTTAAATTGGAGGGATTTACAGTTCTATGTAAAGCATTACCAAGAGTGTCATTTTTTGCCTTGCATGGTCTATTAATAGTTTCTGGAGGCTTAAATTTTTTCATCGCTTTTAGAGAATTTACGATTTTCTTTTATTTAAAATTAACAAAATTACATAAACATATACAAATGAATTGATAACATAATGAATATATTAAATATTTAATGCTAATAATCAAATTAATTACGATATAATTGAATATTTTAAACGATTGAACTTAAACTTAAGGTATTACACCATTCCATCATGAGCATAGTTTTTCGGACTATATAAGTTAATTGTGATGAAATGCACCCACCTCAATTAGAGCTTAAGATTAATCTATCATCCCTAGGTAGATGATTGAATATAGCTATATTTAAAGTATGACTGCTTGGAGAACTTTAATCCGTTGGGTCTTCGTTGTATTCTATTAGGTAGACTTGCTCCAGGGTCCTGTCCATCCCTATCTTTTTGTAATTTAGCTGACACTCCAACAGATTGTCCACTGTCTCTGCTGTCAGCCCAACTTGCTCTACCCATTTTTCTTCCAAGGATGTCAGTTCTCGCATTATAACCTTTATTTTCCTACAGTTTTATTGTTTATGCAAGTATCTGTGTATTCTTATCTTTGAAGCCTCTAATTAGACTGTCCACATTTGATACAGCTATTAAAATTTACATATTAATCGGGTATATAAATAGTAAGTCCTATAAGGAATCCCTATTTTACATATATTAGAGCCAGTCCCAAAACCTGAACTTTTGGAAGGGCTTTATTTTTATAACCCTAAAATTCCCGATTTATTTACATTTCTGCAACATCTTTGTTCTTTTGATTAGTATTGACCAATAGATTCCACTTACTTTCTGGG
>MDTC01075752.1_pt1 | contig 10413 bp, 5 predicted proteins | sample 811181 | NCBI WGS metagenome assembly MDTC01 (sample SAMN05326644, study PRJNA326480) | marine metagenome | isolation source: seawater | place: Pacific Ocean: North | collected 2011
CCATATGAAGTATCACCTTCCCAACTACCAGTTTCACCATTAATATATCTAACTTTATTTTGAGTTAATAAAAATGGAGGATTAGCTAATCCAGTAATACCTTGTTGAATGGATCTTCCTAATTGAAGACTTTCTGAAGGTACACCTGTGTAAAAATTATAATCTGCACTTTGCAATGTAGTTCCTACATATCTTGGATTAATAATTGCTTTAGTTGTGTAATTACTATCAGGTACTTTAGCATATTCTAATAAATTATCTGCTGTTGGGTTTGCCCCTTCCCAACCTAATTGAGATGCAGAAACTAATAATGTATAATCAGATGGTATTCCTTCTTTAAGTTCAGATCCTGGGTTTACAGGATCAAAATCCATATCATAGTAAAATGAACTTTCTCTACTACCACTTACATTATTAATAATAGGATTATAAGGTGAATTTTGGAATAATTGACTTTGAGAAGGTATTATAGTAAACCCATCATTTTTATAAAAATGTTTAGGACCTAAACCAAGTGGTCCTGGTCCTGTTATAGAATCAACTGTTATTGTAATAGTAGTTCCTGTAGTTGTAAGACTAGCAAAAATACCCCCACTATCTGCTACACCTGATTCAAAATCATCTGTAGCTGTAAAAGTATAAGAATAACTACCATTTGCTAAATCTGGTTCCCCAAATGTACCATTAGTACCATTAATAGTAAATTCACTCCAATTAGTAGGAGAATTATGTTGCGCTACGGCTACAGTAATTAAATTGCCGTCTAAAGCATTTGGGGGAGAAGGTGAGAGATTAGTTATTGTAAAGTTTACTGTATATTCTTCTCCAATTATTAAGTTGAAAAAAGATCCTGTAACATATGCAAAAGTCCCTGTAGTTGCATACCCAGAAGCTAAACTTACAGTATTTTTAGTTTTATCAAATCTATCATTAAAATTCCCTCCACCTTTTGTAAAATCAACAAAAGGTTGGGGTGCAGCTTCATCAGGTGTAATATCATTTCCATCAGCAAATATTCTATAAGGATTATATTGAGCAGGTAAAGTTCTAAATTCACTACCACTAAATTCACCATCATAAAATTCTGTTTGATGATCATCTACTTTATATTCACCTGTAAAATCATCTATATACCAATTAACTTGTTGTGATGCAAGTGGAGTGGGTTCTGGAAACTTACCATCTGAAGTAAAAGCACTTAAGTCGTTTGAATTTATATTTGGTCCAAAGGTTACCTCAACTATATTGGTATCAACATCACTTGCATTTCCATTACTACTTACATTCCAATATAATCTTTCATCAGGATATACTTCTATAAGATTATCTGATGTTACTCCATTTGGGTTTTGAGTAAAGGATGGCATTGTTTGTGAGGTTTGGAATATACCTCCTCTTTTACTAGATGTTACTGAAACTATTATATCATATGAAAAATTATAAGAGCTAGCAAAATAATATTTTAAATACACTTGGGACTTAAACGCTACTTCTGATTGGAAATAAACTTTGTCTGTACTATCACTACCTAGGAATATTTTGTCTTCTATTGTATTTGTAAAAACACTAGGAAAAGTAGTAAATAATGGGACTGGTGTTGCTCCATTTACTAAAGTAACATCTTCTGCTTCAAATGTAGAAAGTAATCCTTCTCTAGTTATTATATTATATTTATTAACACTTCCTCCAGCACTTCCTGTTAAAGAACCTACTGGAATACTTGAAGTAATTAATAAATTTCTTTGTGATATTACACTATTAAATCCTGTTTGATCAGTATAACCATAAACATCAGAGCCGGTTTCAGGCGTCTTAGCTATAGGAGTATTTATATTAATACCAGGTACTGTAGTTGCTTTGTTTCGCTCTAATAGATGTTGTTTTACGATAATTCCCGTACTTAAACTTGTACGAGCAGGTACATAGTTTTTAATTGCTTTAAATAATGATGTTTCATAGAATTTTATTAATCTATTATAATCATATTCTTTTTCAATTATAGTAGGTAATCCACCATTATAAGTAGGATCAGTAATAGTAGTACCTTGATATTTTTTAAAATAATCTTCTGCAATACGAGTTAATTCAGGATATCTATCTGAACTTTCAGATATAAATCTAGGATCAGCTATTGCATCTGATACAACACCATGTCCAAATGTAGCAATTATATCATCATTTATTTCATTTTGAAACGAAAATCCAACTTCTAATGAATTTAAATCTTCAGTATAACTTCCGCTTTGTTCAAATTCTTGTTGTATACTTCTAAAAGGTGATAAAATAGTACCATATTCATTACCATCAATTACTTGTATTTTATTTTTAATTCTATTTCTAATTCCAGCTGCAGGCTGGTCCATGTAATTTATTTCTGTGTTGGGTGCTAGGTATGATGCTGAAATTGTTGAATTGTAAGAACCATCATTTCCTTGGTAAACTAAACTGTATTGTGAAGAAGTTACATTAGTTGTTAAAATAAAGGATGAAGTATATAAAGTTCCTTTTTTATTAACTAATGAAGGATGTAATGACCCAAATCCATTTCTACCAGCAAATGAAGAATTACCCCCAAAAGTAAGAGATGAATTAAGAGATGCTTGCCCATCAACAAATGTCGTATAAGTTCCACTTCCACTAACGTTAGTATATTCTAATTCATTTCCTAAAGGTAATCTAAAAGATAATAAATCATATGAACTACCTGCTCCTGTTGTTGAATCTGCATGTCCCTGAATAGATTCAGGATTCATTACATAATCATTAAATTGTGATGAAGACAATGCTCTTCTATATAATCTAAGTTCTTGAAATGATCCTGAAAATCCTTTTCCTATAAACCTACCACCTACCCCAGATGATTTTACAAATTGATTATTAGCAATCCCCTGATACATCATTCCTCCTAAAACAAGAGCACTATATCCTTTTACATATGAATTTCCTGCAGGGTTAAAAGTAGTAACACCATGAATATCATTCCAGGCTGCATTAAATGTAGAATCTCCAGCTCTAGTAAATGATTGTACTCCTTGGAATCCTATTTGATTTCCATCATAACCATCATATATATTATTTGCTGTTCTTAATTCCCAATGATTTACTATATTATCTTGGCCTGATTGGGCTATATGATTTTTTCTTTGTATTTGCACTGACCACCAATCTCCATTAAAAAATGGTAAATATATTGGATCAGTTACAGCTATAGTTGATCCATCTAAAACAAATTGAAGAGTACCATACTGATAATCTGTAGGGAGAATTGATCCAGAAAATGATCCTGATTGAGATCCTGAGTATCCTAGTACTACAGCAAAATCAGCAAAACCCCCATTTAAATCACCTTTTATTAATAAAGATTGTGAAAAATTAGATGTTGGGGTTATGGGTTCATCTGATTTGAATCTAAACTGTATACAATCTGGTACAGCATATTCAGTATCTGAGTAGTAATTACTTGTTAAAGGCTGCCAAGGTACTCTAACAGATCCACTAGGTTCTAATGCTCCCTTTTTATAATCATATGTAGTTATAGCATTACTATAACGATTCATCCATAAATCATAATCATTTTCATCATCTTTATTTTTACCCCCAAATTCACTTATACGAAGCATTGTACTAGGAACACCCCACACATTAATTAATTGTCTTAACCCTGTAATTGTACCTTTTCTTTTTACTAAAGAAACCATATTATGGAATATTCTTTTGTAAATTTCTTGGGCTGAGTTTTCAATAGGGTAGGGGAAAGAAGGGTCTGCTAATGCTATAACATATCCTAATGTTGATTGTTGTTGGTCATAATAATTAATTACTGATCCGGATGCTATATCAACATAACGTGTTATGTATTCTAAGCCAGATCCTACAGCAGGAAATACGCCTACCCCATTAGGATTAAAACCTATTGAATTAAAATCATTTCCATAAGTATCAAAACCTAATGATTCTATTACTTCATCAGCTAATCCTAAAGGTAAAACAGATCCAGTTAATCCCGAATTTGTATTTCTTACTTGTTCTACACCTTCAGTATAGATATATATTTCATCAAAGGTTTGACCAACCATATTTACAAACTTAATATATTGGTCATTACTTGAATTATCTGTGATGAAAGGAGGAATTAAATAATATAAATAATCTTGGTTATTTTCATCATATATTGAAGCAGAATAAATTTGATTTTTACCCGAATTATAATAAATATTATTTTCATTAGTACTACCAAACCAATTTAAGGCTTCAGAACTTGTAATAGAATAATTTACATAAGGGTAAGTTGTTGTACGTTTAGGCCATGCTTCTGATCCAGTTACATAATACAAATAATATTCATAACTATCAAACTTACTAACTATTTTATTTATATTATTTGTTACATTATTATAACTAGAAGAATAAGTAGGAGATCCAGGAGTACCTCCTCCTATTGTTTCTAATGATCTTAATTCAGCCTCATAACTCTCAATTGAGGTTAATTTATCTTTAAAATTTCTTAATCTTTGTTCAGCAGATGAGTATTTTACAAATTCATTCCAATTTCCCCAATTTTTTCTTAAAATAATACCCTTTTGATTTTTTAAGGAATTAAATTGATAATAAGATTGTGAACTATTAGTATTAATTAAATCATTTAAATTTTTAAAATTTGTAGAATTATTAATTTTATCCTTAATATTTATATTATAATTAGGTCCTTTTAATTGTAATAAATTGTCTACAAATTCTAAATTAGGTTGAAAATCTATTGAAAAAACTTGTGTTTCTCCTACTTTTGAAATTATTTGTAATTGTTGTTCAACTTCAAATTCTAGAGGTAGAGGTTTATATAATTTAATTAATACTGATGCTGCTGTATTTGATCCTGATGATGGTAATTCTAACTGGCTATTTACCCCTATAAAATTTCTATTATTTTCAAATGAAACATAAAATTCATCTGCATTTTCCCTGGCATTAATTTTATTTATAAATTGTTGATAGTAGGATTCTATTTGGGTTGTAGATAAAAAATTATTTTGAATTCTTAATTCTGTTCTATCTCCAGATATATCTTTTATAAAATAAGGATGACCATTATAGCCTTCGGAATTATCAATTTTATCAAATTCAGATCCTAATTCATAATCTACAAAATTATATAAAGCATAATAATTACCAGAAGAATATCCTTGATTATAAATATCTTCAATTGGGTTTAATTCAAATTGATTATAACTTGAACTTGAATTAGAAATAGTAGTTCCGGATTCAGGAAGAAGAAATGAACCATTAGCATTATAATTTAAATTTTCATATAAAAGAGTTTTTGCATAATTATATATGTAAAATTGTGTTTTACTAGTAGTTTGAGAAAAAGAACCTGTTAATTCAATTGATGGAACAATAGCATCTAAACTTAATTCATATCCTTCTTGAATAAAAACTTCAGCATTTAGTTGATTAATTGATGCAGAAACTGGTATGGTCATTTTTTATTATTTATCTAATTGTTGTTTCAACTTGTACTTCTTCAATATTATTAAGATTTTGTTTTCCAACACCACTAAATAATACATTATTGTCATTAGGATCAATTGCATCTTCTAAATTAGTAGCTTCTTGTATTAACTCTAAATTTTCTCTTCTTAATTCAGCAATTTCATCTAATAATGCTTGTATTTCACTATTAATAGTAGCAAAATCAGCATACTCACCACTAGTTTTAGCAAGATACTGATGGGATTCTACTTCTCCAAGTTTAGGTATAATGTAGAAAAATTTATCATAAAGATACCAAAAATCACTTAATACCGCTAAGTCTCTATCAAAAAAAGAAGGATCAGGTACATTAACTAATTGAGTAAATTTTTTATTTACTGTTTCATTAAATTTATCCTTATTAAATCTTTGTGATTTTAATGTTATCTTTTTCATTATCCATTTATTACTTTAAACATTATATCTTCATCAAATACTTTCGTAGTACCATCAATGGTAGTTTTTAATAAAACTGTATAGTATCTTTCTGGTTCTAGTCCTCCCATATAAATATCAAAATAACTAGAGGTTGTGTCAGCACTTATTTGAGTATATGTAGAATCAAATTCAATTACATATTCATTTGTTTCTGAATCTTTAATAGCATAATATGAATTTTGGGGTAAGTAATAATTTGTTAAATATCCAGATTGTGTTTGGAATACTTTTTTAGGATATTGGGGTACAGCTGCTATTCTAAATCTTTGTACACTTTCAGAATAATAAGTCCCATCATTATTATATGATGAAATAAATGCTTCAGGTTGATATAAAGTTTGCATTTTTGAAGATGTATAATAAAAGAAATCATCAAACTTAAAATCTAGCTGTGGTGGGTATATTGTATTAGTGTCTACTGAATAATATCTAAAAGTAGTAGTTTGGGATGCAGATGGGATAAGTTCAATAGATGATGTTTGTTTAACAATAAATCCTTCATTTGGTATATCTCCCCCACTAATTCCTTTAGACTGACTTATCCAAATATCAATAGTATTAGTTACGTTAACATTTAAATCTATAGGATTTGAGTATGTAAATGTTTGGGTTTGAACTATATCTTTTAATGTAGTTGATCCTGTGTACCATGTTCCTCCTCCTGGAGTTGTACCCTGATTTTGAGAATAAGATCCTGTAGTTCTAGGGTTAAAACCCCCTCCAAATACAGTTTCCCAATTAAAACCCTCTTTTTTTTCTCTCCAACTACACCCATTAGTAGTAACAGGTGAATTTCCAAATCTACCTGTTCCCATATCCCAACTTTGTGATATTGGGTATATTTTTAAATATGAAGTTGAATTTAAATTAGTTACTACAGCAGCATAATTTTTTAAATTAGAACCCCAATCTCGTGGTTGAAAATTTTCAGCTGTTAAAGTAAATGAAGCTGTTGTTAACTTATTTGATGTTGTAGTTAGACCTCCTATTTTAATTACATCACCAGGTTTATAACCTTTACCTCTTATTGCACGAAAGATGTTGTTATCAGGTATTATTCCTGCTGAGATAGTATTTCCGGTTAAATATATTTGAAGTTTTCCACCTATACCATTTCCAGTTGATGCTGTTATAGGGAAAATTTGATTAGCCATAGATGTAGCTAAATTTGTTGGGTTATCGGTTATAGAAGAAAATAAATTTCCCTTAAGATGATTTATATAGTTAGTAGAATTAGCAGAACTAGAAACATAAGTATCAAAAGCACTATCTATTTCATTTTGGGAAAATTTAATTAAATATCTACTAGTTTGAGCTGTATCATCTAATAAATAAGTAGATGCTTCTAATATCTCATCTAAACCAGTATTCATTAATGTATTTTGAGTATATAATGTAGCGTCTTTTTCAGGAAATAATTTATAAATTGCCATTTGATTATATGTTAAAGTTTTTTAAATCATTAAGTTTTGGTTTTACATCTTCAGGAACTATACTTTCATCAATAGATGTAGGTACACCACCTGCACCCGGTTGTTGGTTTAATCCTCCTTCTATAACTTCTTCAATTTCATTGCTAGGATCGGCTAGTACTTCTAAATAAGTCCTATTAGGAGTATATTGTTGTAATGTCATAACTTCTAAGGTTCCTGCATCTTCATCTCCTTCATTGGTATCTATAAATTTTGCTTTTGTAGGATATCTTAATACTTTATAATTACCTCCATCTAAAAATGAAGACTTTTCTCCATTTGCGGCTGATGTTCTATGTGGACCCTCACTTCCTCCTTGTTTTGTTCCTGCTTCTGGGTTTTCAATATCTAATGCTGTTACTTTAGTTGATGAAACTAAATCGTTAGTTGAAATATTAGCTCTAACTACTCCTTCATTAGTAGTATAATATGCATTTTCAGCATTGTATTTTTGAGTAAAATTAGATGAAGGATTATTAGTTGTCCCCCCATCTTTTGGGGTACCATCTAAAGGTTGATTTTTTTTTATTTGATTATATCTTTCTAATAAATCCATATTTTTTTATTTATAAAGGTACTACTCTTCCTACAATATCAACTTGTGGATATTTTAATTCAAAAATCATAGGATCAACTGATGGGTAAATAACTCCTTGGTTTGTTGCTGCTATTGTATCATATGAATAATCACTATATCCTTTACTAGCACCTGATATATTTTTTATTTCTACTTTAGTAATAGTTTGAACACCTTCAACCTTATCTAAAAGTATACTTATATCTTTTAACAATATAGGTTGGTTTATGTTCCAATTATCAATACTAAAATAATTTGTTAACGATTCTATACAACGTAAAATTACATCATTATTATTAAAATTGGGTAATACTATTATATCAAAATTACATGTTATATTAATAATATATGCATCTTTAATCTTTATAGAATCATTTATCATTCTATATTCAGATAGATAAGTTTTTAAATTTTGTTTTAATGTTGAAGAAGCTGTTCTTAATTGTTTTTGAGAATTATAAGATAATACATACATATCTAAAATAGTAGGTAATTCACCTAATTGATATTCTGCTACTTTAGTAGGTTGAATGTAGGCTTTAGCTATAGTACCTATATTAGCAGGCATACTTAAGGCTCTAATTAAATAATCTTGTTGAGTAACAGTTCTTAATTGGTTTTGAAAATTACCTAAAGCATTTTGTCTTATTTCTTCTATAGTATCAGCTCCTTGACCTCCATCTGCTGCTAAAATATTATTTATAGCTACAGAATCAAAAATAGTATTTGCTAATGTGTTATCTGTTATATTAGGATTAGTAAAAAGTATTCCTGTTGAATTGAAATTAGTTAAAGTTCCTGATGCCACATTAGATGCTAATCCCCCTCCTGTTAAATACCTTATTGTTAACGTTGTGTCAGCAGGTGCTATACCATAAGTGTCAGTAAACATAAAATTTAAGGGAGAATAAGCTGTAGTTAATTTATCTTTTGAAAATGCCAGCCCTGTTCCTACATTATCAGGATTAGGTACTAAATTTTCATCATTATCACTTACAGTTCCAGCTCCAAAACCTATCTGTAATGTAGTATTATTTAAAAATCTTGATGTAAATCTTCTTTGAACCTGTTTTAAATTTAATAAATTGGGAGCATCATCTTGTATAGCATTAGGATCCGTATAACTTGCATTTATTTTTGTAGTAAATACTGTATCCTGTGCTAAATTTAATACTTCATACCATTGATTTCCATCACTATCGAATACATCTAATATATTTATAATATTAGAAGCATTTATATCAACTGTTGCATATTTTGATGGAGTTGTAAAAGTTGCTGTTGTTGTGTTTATAGTCCCTGATATTGCTTTCCTTGTCTTTTTTAATAAAAATCTATCAGGGTTTACACCACTTAAAGAATAAATAGAAATATCAGTAGGATCTTGTGATGAAGAAATTGAAAAATCACAAACATCCTCTGTTATAAATTTAATAGATGAATTTTCATTAGAAGTTATTTGAAAATTACTTGGAATTTTTAGAGCATAATCAAAATCAGGCACATATGTTCCTCCTACATTTTTTGATGGAAGTTGTTGATACAATGCAATATCTACTGTTGCAGCTGTAGTTACTTTAGGTTTATAACCTAACATATAAGCTAAATCAAATAGATTTTTTTCCTGTCTTGCATATTGTATAAAAGTTTCTTGGATTTGGTTATCTAAATAAAAAGATAAAACATCCCCCATATATGAAGCCATTTCAATAAATAACATTCCAGTTGAATCTGATGAAAAGTCATTATAGGTATTAGGAAAATATGTTTTAGAATAATTTATAAGAGCATTTCTAAATGTATTAAAATCTCTATTTGTATATGTTATATTTCTATTTAAATTTGCCATTATGATAATACTATATTAATTTGATCTTCAGTTCCTATATTACGAATTAAATAATTTACAAATAAATTTATTGTATTATTATCAGGTTGATTATCAAAATTTACACTTTTTACTTGAATTTGAGGAAATTGTGAATTTATGTTATCTCTTATTCTTGCTTCTATAGCTGATGTTGTGCCATCATTAATTCCTTCTCCAATAAAATCTCTTAAATTAGCACCAAAGGTAGGTCTCATTACTCTTTCACCCTTATTAGTTAATAACCAATTAATTAAATTGGTTTTAATTACGTCTTTAGTAGTATATGTAGAATTAAATACTGCTCTTCCTGATAAAGGAAAACTAAACCCTAAGGCAGCACTACCACTATTAATAGTTGGAAAAGCATTACTTATTATTCTAGCCATTATTTACTATTCATTAAATTCATTATTTGATCCATACCTACATTTCCTTCAGGTAATGTTCCATTAGCTACATCCATTCCTGGATTAGGTCTAAAAGATTGTACATTATTAGTATTAAATCCTGCTGCTGTTTCACCTAAA
>MDTC01122060.1_pt1 | contig 10413 bp, 6 predicted proteins | sample 811181 | NCBI WGS metagenome assembly MDTC01 (sample SAMN05326644, study PRJNA326480) | marine metagenome | isolation source: seawater | place: Pacific Ocean: North | collected 2011
GCTTCGATCCTGCATCAAAAGGGAATCTCATTATTCGGAATCTTCAGCTTGGCTGCAAAGCTCAATTTTTGTTAGCTTGTCTACAAGAATGAATAAAAAAACTGCAATCGTAACGGGAGGATCCTCTGGAATTGGGCATGCAATAAGCCAACAATTACTTGCCCGGGGTATGGTTGTTCATTCGATCTCGAGAAACCCGAAAGGATCCAGCAATGACTTGTTAACGGAGAGCCGTCTTGACCTGTCGGATTTGGCTGCCGTCTCTGTTTTCGCCCAATCCTATATTAAAGAAAACGGTGCCCCGGATCTTTTAATCAACAATGCAGGCTATGGAGCATTTTACGAATGGGAGCAGTTCCCTGAAAATGAAATTCTAGGTCAAAATACCGTATTGTTTTCCGCCCCCGTTCTTCTTTGCCGTGCCTTTGCCCCTGAAATGGCAAAGGCAGGAAGAGGATCCATCGTCAACATAACTTCATTGGCCGTTCTTTATCCATTGCCCTATATGCCAATGTACAATGCCGCTAAATCAGCTCTTTCGAGTTTTACCCAATCCCTTATGCTCGAATACCCTTCCTTTCCCCGCTTGATGGACTTTCGACTCGGAGACGTTAAAACTTCATTTAATCAATCGGCTCCCAAGCAGGCGGAATCTAATCAATCCCAATCCATGAGGAAGGCATGGGCGAAAATAGAAAGTCAGTTACAGGAGTCTGTGGATGCGGAGGTTGTGGCTAGAAGATTGCTCACTTTGCTGGGGAAAAACAGGCATGGCGTTTGTTATAGCGGGACTTTTTTCCAATCACGGATTGCTCCTTTTTTGCATCGGGCTATTCCATCCCGCATGCTGCGTTTTATACTTAAGCTTAGGTATGGTTTGTAGTGAAAATCCTCTTGTGATTGTGCAAATAGTATTATTAAATTTAAGTTGCCTTAGCTTTTAGTACAGGAATATATTTGCCTTATGTCTTTACCCTCGAAATTTTTGCTTTTACTTCTAGGTTTTCTAGGAGCTTCTATTCTGTCAGCTCAAACCTCTCCGATTGAGGACTACAACTCGAGTAAGACTTACAGCACAGGTGCCTTGGTGCTTGTCGGACAAAATTCCTATATTGCAACTCAAAGCGTTCCTGCAAGCACTACCCCCCCGAACACCACTTACTGGACTAATCTTTCGGTTGCCGCCACTAGTCTCCAAGTCCCTTTGGAAACCGTCCCGACTCTTTCCACTGCTACGATTCTGCAATCCTTGCCCAACGCCGCCCCTTCCGATGATAATTCATCGAATATTTCCAAACTGCTAGGTATTTCCACCAGAGGTTTGGTGAGTTCATCCATGCCCATGTACGGAAGTGTCGCGATAACCGGTTCGCAGAGCAAAAAAGTCGCTTTCATGGGTAAAGGTCAAACCATGGCGGCACAAGGCGTAACCAATTACATTGCCGACCCCGTCATTGAAATCTGGAGAGTAGGATCAAGCGGTTCATGGGAAGTCTACAAGACCAACGACAATTGGGGAGACGCTTCCGGTACGGAAAGTATTTCAACGGTTTCGGGAGAAACGGGTATTACCGTTCCCGTCGGAACGACTGAATCTGCCATTGTCTTGACCTTGGATCCGGGCAACTACTCGGCCATTCTCAAATCCAAGTCAACTACCACGCAGGAAGGTTTGGTTGAAGCCTATGAAATTTCCGAATCCGGAGTGACGTCAAGGCTCTTGGGCATCTCCACTAGAGGTCCAATGAGTTCGGCTTATCCAATGTACGGGAGTATCGCAATCTCCGGCACGGAAAATAAGAAAGTTGCGTTCATGGGTAAGGGACCGACGATGTCAGCCCAAGGCGTAACCAACTACATTGCGGATCCTCTTATGGAGATTTGGAGAATTGGAGCAAGTGGTTCCTGGGAAGTTTACAAGACAAACGACAATTGGGGAGATGCCTCCGGAGCTGAAAGTATCTCCATGGTTTCGGGAAAGACCGGTATCACACTTCCAACGAGTGCCAATGAAGCAGCTATCGTTCTTACCTTAAGCCCGGGGAATTACTCCGCTATTCTCAAATCAAAATCGACGGCTGTGCAGGATGGTCTGGTTGAGGCTTACGAGATTACCGACTAGTCTTTCCTTGAAGTAATTGATATTTATTGGTTCCCGCTACCATATCTTAAATATCAGGGGCTAAGATAAGAGAATTAGAACATTCTGATCAACGGGATGACATCGCAGTGGATGTCGCAACGGTTACCAAAACGTACCCAACCAGCTCCTCCCGAAGCGGCTTTGCCATCATTTTGGGCAGTTTGCTTGGAACGGATCGTTTTTGGTCTAAGAAGAAAGAAGGTTTTGATGCGCTTAAGGAAGTAAGCCTCACCGTAAAAAAGGGTGAATGCGTTGGTATCATTGGATTGAACGGAGCGGGCAAAAGTACTTTCCTTCAGATTGTCGCTGGAACTTTACTACCGAATTGCGGCACGGTTTCAGTATCCGGGAGAGTTGCTGCCTTGCTGGAACTTGGCTCCGGTTTTAATCCTGATTTTACGGGAAAAGAAAATATTTACCTCAATGCTGCCATTTTCGGTCTCGAAAAAAGCGAAATTGAAAAACAATACGCCGGCATTGTAGATTTTGCGGATATAGGAGAATTCATAGATCTTCCCGTAAGGACCTATTCCAGCGGAATGGTTGTAAGATTGGCGTTTTCCATTGTTGCGCACGTTGATGCGGAAGTATTGATCGTAGATGAAGCCCTTGCGGTCGGAGATGCGAAGTTTCAATCCAAGTGCTTTCGGTATTTGGAATCTCTCAAAGAAAAAAACCGCACTTTGTTGTTTGTTTCTCACGACTTAAATTCGGTGGCCCGTCTTTGTGACTCCTCAATCCTTCTTCATGAGGGACAGGTCAGGCATCATGGTAAGACCTCGGACGTAATCAACGCTTACTCTCAAATCATTTCGAGGAAAACCTCCAAATCCGATTCTTCTTTAGGTAAAAAAAGGATAACTAATCCCGAAAAATCAAAAACGATTCCACCCAAGCCGACCGCAAAAATAATTGCCTCGATTGAGCCGGCCCGCAGAAACGCGATATTGCATGAAGAAAACTCCTTATGCTCCGATCGGGAGCAGGAGTTTGCATATGGTGGAGATGGGGGGGAGATTTTAGAGGTTCTCATGTCCAACGCTCAGGGAGATGAAACAACCGTTATCTCATCAGGCGACCTCTTTTCGATTTCTTTTCGTTTACGCTCCAAGTCTTGTATCGAATCACCCATTTTTGCCATGACGATCCGTAATTCCAAGGGTCAGCAAGTGTACGGACAAAATACGCTTTTTGGCGGATTTGAAACAAAAGACCTGATCAAGGATGAAGAAAGGACAATTACTTTCAGGCAAGCGGCAAATTTATCCGGTGGAGAATATCTTGTTTCAGTTGGTTTTACGCGTTTTATTGATGATGAGCTTGAGGTTGTCCATCGACGTTACGACGTCATACAATTCGAGGTTCTGAATGGTGACGGCTCTTTTGGAGTAGCTAATTGCTTTAGCGAAATCTCCTGCCGGGAAGCCGAGGAAAGCTGAAGATTGAAATTCCTTTTCGAACCCGTTACGACCTTAGAGTTTCATGCCGACTGCTAAGAGATTTCTTTGGGGGGATTCCGAGTATGGAAAGGCTCTGATTGTTTCATCCTTTACGATATATGCTTTTTTCCTAGCCCAGAATAGCGACCTGATGGGAGGCTGTGCGCTCCTCTTTATGAGCTTGATCTCCCTTTTCAACCCCGGAAGCAATCAACTGGGGTTCAAATTTGCCGGAAGTTGGCATATCTTGGCTTTGATCTTCGGATATGCCATATTGAGCTCCGGTTTTTATCTTTGGGGTTGGGGAAACTTGGAGTGGGCTTTTGACTCTGCTTGGAAGTTTCTATTGTCGCTGTTGATCGTATCTACCTTTGCAACCCAAGGCAGAATCTTTGCTCCAGTTGCCTTTTTCTCATGCATTGGGTTGGCGGTCGTCATGATCCTTCAAAATACCGGTTTTGACGTGAAGCAAATGTTATCCCTTCTCAAGATACCGGTCGTAGATTTTTCCTGGAACGAAAAGTTCCATTCGTTTTGGCTTTTGTTCCTTTTTTGGCTAACCGTTTCTCAAGTATGGAAGAGAGGCGAAAAGGCGAAAGCAATGATCTGCATACTCTTTGTTTACACTACTTGGGCGATCATCACTTCTTACTCCGAGTCTTCGAAGCTCGCTTTTTCAATCGCCGTAGTTTTCTTCCTTCTAAGTGTTAAGCATTCGAAGTTCGCTTGTCGGGTATTTTTTCTTTCCCTGATTCTCTACCTCCTTTTGTTTCCCGTTTTCTGGCAAATATTCCCCTTGGATAGTTGGACTTGGATTGCTGAAAGGCATTGGGACAGAATTGCCCTTTTTGAAATTGCTTCCAACGCCATATGCGAGAAATGGTTCCTTGGCTATGGTTTTGGTTCGACCTTGACCCTTCAAATTACTGAATTCATACCTCAAACACTTTTATTTGCCGAATCATTTGGAGGTCTGGCTGAAGAAAACAACGGCATGTTCCGTGGGTTTCACCCCCATAACGTAGTAGCCTTGATATGGTTGGATTTCGGCCTCCTCGGTACCTTGCTTTTTGCGTGGTCAACATTCAAATTCTATCGTTTTGTACTGCCTGTCATGAATGATTCGGTAAATTCAGCATGCATCATGGGTTTGCTTTCATCTGCCATTGTAATCTTTTCCTTTAGTTTCAGTATTTGGAATACGGACGTGATACTTAGCTATACGATGTTTTTCGGATGCCTTGTGTCTCTTCTTTACCAAGATCATCGGAAAATGGAAGTAGTTGATAAAAAGCAGTAGTTTGCCTGCCTGTCGTCAAAGATGAAAACATTTATGGGTTTTGGAGTAATCAAGTTAGCTTCTCTGATCATTGTGATGGTTATCTTCTCCTGCATATCCTCTTTGTTCTTGCGCTATTACACCATGAAACCGGAGTACTTTCTAAGCATTCATTGCAAGTCTTCAATCGATTCGATTACGCAAGTGTTTTTCGACACGGGAAGTGGTTTCAATCAAGTCGACTCTTCGGCAAGGCAGGTCTTTTCATCTGATGAATTCAAGGAATTAACTTTTTTTCTTCCACCCAGAAGAATAAGTCGCCTTCGGCTGGATCCTCTTCCAACCGAAGGAGAATTTCAAATAAGAGAAGCCGCCATAGTTCGTTCCGGCGGACCGAATGGAGAGCATGAAATTCTCCACAGGATTAATCTCGAAGCCTTCTCGGTCACTACCGACCTGTTGATATCTAAATCTCAATCGGGTATCTCATTAAAAAGTGTCAAAGGGGCGGTCGATCCGATTTCCGAGATATCTCTTTCTCAACCTTTGGATGATTGGGATCTTACGGATTTCCTCGACAGGGAATTTCTTACCAAGGCTTTTCTTTTGTTTGGGGTCCTGGCACCTGTGGTCTTGGTGACTTCTCATCCCGGTAAACGGTCACCGGTCGTTCGCTTTGTATTGGCGGGCAACCAAATTAATCTCCAAAGGGGGCAAATTCATTTGAGTGACCCTGATGATTGTTATCGTGATGCCCCCACGGATACGCTTGAAGACATCATCTTCAGGATAGAGCGGGGCGATAAGTGGCAGGCCGTTTTGCGGGAACAGTTTGAAGAGAAGCATAATTGGCTTTACCGGGTCATAACCAGTAAATCGAGGAGTCTTTTCCTTCGTCAAAGAAAGATTCCAAAAAGAGACCATGCTCTAGATATAGGAGCGGGCTGGGGGCAATTTTCAATTCCTTTGGCCAAAACGAATCAAGTCTGTTCGCTGGAGCCTACGCCTGAACGCCTTAAGTTTATCAGAACGGTTTCCCGGCAAGAAGGAATTCATGACAACATGTCTTTTTTGGGGGCCGACTATCTAGACGTAGAGTTTCAAACCAAATTTGATCTCATACTTTGTATTGGAGTTCTTGAGTGGGTGGGATGCTTTCGGAAAGCGATTGATCCGATTGCGCAACAAAGGACTTTCTTAAAAAAGATAAAAAGCGATCTCAAGGATGGTGGCAGGGTAATTATTGGGATAGAAAATAGAGTCGGACTGAAATACCTTTTGGGAGTTCCCGATGATCATACCGGACTCTCACTTGTATCCTGCATGAGAAGCGATATGGCTAAAAAGTTGCACGAGGAACAAACCGGCGAAGAGCTGAAGTGCTTTACCTACACGATGAGGGAGTATGAGGAAATGCTAGTAGAAGCCGGTTTCACCCAATGTCTTTTTTTTGCCGCCTTTCCTGATTACAAGTTGCCGGAAAAGATTTTTCCTGTTCATGGAAAGCAATGTAGTCTAAATGAGTACCTGTCGGACGGGAATCGAATCATTGAACATAACGGCAGAGACGGTTGCCCGCTTGCAGAGCAGGATAAGCTAAACTCAATTTACTCAACCCTTGCTTCTAAAAAGGTAGCTCACAACTTCGCCCCCAGCTTTTATATCGAGGCCTCTTAGAAATGGACAAATCCATCCCTTTTCTTTCTTCAAGCATTATCTTTGACTTGCTTCCCGACCAGTATCGGGAGGTGGCCAAAGAAGGTCGCCTAAACGAGCTTTCAGCCTCTTCAACTGATTCCCGCGCCCGTAAGAGGTTTTACAGTCTTTCAATTGAAGGCCTTCCCGATCTGCATCTGACCTGTGGTCAAGGCTTGAGTCCCACTTACGAAAGGTCGAAGGATTTTCATTCTTGCCTACCCAAACTTACTTGCCGTCCGGTTTTTCTTTCCGAAGGAAGCGAGTATGATCTGTTCGGACAAGAATTTTTCGAAGGCAAACCTATTGACCAGTGTCTTGCTTCCGGTGATATGTCGGAGCTTGAAATCAATGCAGTCCTCGCTCAACTTTCCGAGGCACTGGGGTCTTTGGCGACCAAGTCCACGGAGGAGGCGAAGAGGTTGGAACTGGAGGAGTTTGGGGAATCGATTCTGGAAAACCAATTTTTTGGAGAAACCGACAGGCATATAATCAAAAATACCTTGCTGCCCCGGTTGCTCGAAAAATCAAGTTTGCTATCTCCTGAAATTCGCTGGTCGCCCGGAGATTTGGCTGCCCGGAATATTATTCTTGGAACCAATGGCGAGTTTAGAATCATAGACTTTGAATTTGCCCGGCAAACGCATTTCCACCAAGAGGACTGGATAAGGCTCGAGAGGTATTCCCTACCGGCCTTTTCGAATCTATCTTTCTTTTCCAATCAATACGACGAAGTAGTGGATTTTATGATGCCATACTTCTGGCTTAGGCAAGCTTTCTTGGACTCTCAGGTTCATCAAGGCAAGAGATGCCGGGCTTTTTTGAAAGTCGATCTTTCCAATGCATGCCTCAGCGCAAAGCTGGATGGTTTTTCGGGTGAAGGCAATTCATTGATTCTTTCGGGGCTCTCCAATCAGCTCCAAAGTATCGAAAGAAAACATTTCATGGAGTTCCATGGAAGGTTGAGAACCGAGCAACTGAACGCTTTGACTGAATCAAAACTTCATAGGGTTCAACAATCGGCTTCGTGGAAAATGACCGGACCTCTGCGGTTTCTGAGAAGAAAATTAATTGATCCGCGCAAGGCAGAGAATACCCGAGGGGAAGATGCGGGTCGGTACGAAAAATTGAAAAAAGGTTATGGGCCGACCAAGTTTTATCACAAGTGGATTTCGAAATACGACCGGTTTAGATCACGTGAGTACAAGGATGGGGTCAAACAACTTTTTGCATTGGAAAGCAAACCCTTGATTTCCATCCTTCTACCGGTGTTCGACCCTGATGAAAAACATTTGCATTCCACGATCGAATCGGTCTTTTCACAGATTTATCCAAATTGGGAACTATGCATCGTAAATGATGCATCGAAGCAATCTTATGTGAGGCATTTCTTGGATTCACTATGCGAGCGCGACAAGAGGGTCAAAGTATCTCACCGCTTCGAAAACGGACACATTTCATTGGCATCAAATGAAGCATCCAAGATGGCTGAGGGCGATTTTGTGCTTTTGCTCGATCATGATGATCTTCTTCGCCCCCATAGTGTTTTGCGCTTTGCCCAGAAAATTTCTTCGAATCCTTCCCTAAAGTTAATCTATTCAGACGAGGACAAGGTGGATGAGGAAGGTGTACGTTTCGATCATTATTTTAAACCCGATTGGAACCCGGATCTCTTTCTTTCCCAGAACTATATTTGTCACCTAACCTGTATTTCCCGCGATGAGTTTGTTCGGGCAGGGGGGTTCCGCACAGGTGTTGAAGGAAGCCAGGACTGGGACCTTTTTCTGCGTATTTGCGAGGGTATCAAGGATGAGGAAATCGGACATATTCCGGAGATTCTCTATCATTGGCGGGCGACTGAGAAATCAACTGCTTCCACCCTGGAAACAAAATCCTATGCCCTAAAAAGTTCCTTGCGGGTCATCAACGATGCTCTCGAAAGAAGAAGTGAAAAAGCGAGTGCGGAAATTAGCGATATGAAAAATGGGTATTTACGGGTAAAATATTCCATGCCCGATGAACCTCCTCTGGTATCCGTTTTGATTCCAACCCGCAATAGACTTGATTTGATTTCTCGTTGTATCGAGAGCTTGCTGGATCTGACTTCCTACCGGAATTACGAAATTATTATTTTGGACCATGATTCCGATGCCCCCGAGGTCATTGAATATTTTGAGAGGCTTGCAACTCTTCCGATGATTAGGATTTTAAAAGTCAGCGGGGAATTCAATTATTCCAAAATTAACAACTTTGGAGTCAAGCAGGCGAAGGGCAGCGTTTTATTATTACTCAATAACGACATAGAAGTCATCCATTCCGATTGGATGGATGAAATGGTTTCCCAAGCTTTACGCCCTGAAATTGGTTGTGTCGGAGCCAAGCTTCTCTATCCGAATGACTTGGTTCAGCACGGAGGAGTAATTATCGGGCTCGGAGGCGTAGCCGGGCACTCTCACAAGCTTTTTCATGCAGAACATCCCGGCTACAAGCATAGGTTGCAGTTGGTTCAAAATTTATCAGCGGTGACCGCTGCCTGTCTGGCGGTCAGAAAAGAAAGCTTCAACCTCGCAGGCGGGTTCAATGAAGAACACCTCAAGGTCGCGTTCAATGACGTGGATTTTTGTTTGAAGGTGGAAGACTTGGGCCTTAGGAACTTATGGTCGCCTTATGCAGTTCTCAAGCATCATGAATCGGCCTCTCGGGGTAATGACTCCGATCCCGATAAAATCGAGAGGTTTAGAAGAGAAGTAAGATACATGAAGGATTTTTGGGGCAAGAGACTGGCTGCCGATCCGCACTATAACCCTAATTTAACCAATAAACGTGAAGATTTTTCGTTGGCTTTCCGGTAAGAAACCCGTTGCTCCCCATAAGGAAGAAGAAGCGCCGCCCGAGGATTCTTTGGTTCAAAAAAAGGCAAAAGCGGAATCAATCAAGAAGCAAAGAAAGAAAAAGTTAGACAGGGTAAGGCCGTTTTTACGCAGTGAACCTCTTGATCAAACTGATACGGGAGCCCTTGATTTTCTGAGTCCCGAGATTCGTGAAAAATTCGGCGTAATCGATACCGATAACGTTTCGGCTCACGGGTATGACCGTTTTGCGAGGGAATTGATCGATAAGTATTCCGATGGACTTGTTTTGGATTGTGGTTCGGGTTTGCGATCCGATTACTTGGGCAACGTAGTCAATTATGAGATTGTTCCCTACTTGACTACCGACGTTATCGGGGTGGCGGAGGAGTTGCCCTTCAAAGACGAAACCTTTGATGCCGTTCTAAGCCTTAACGTGCTTGAACATTTGAAGGATCCTTTTTCTGCGGCTTCGGAGATCTCACGTGTTTTAAAGAAAAACGGGCAATTGTTTTGCGTCGTTCCCTTGCTTCAACCGGTCCATGGCTACCCCAGTCACTACTACAATATGACGGCGGAAGGCTTGAAGAACCTTTTTACTCCGATGCTCAAAATCGACAAGCAGGAGATCATTGCCAGCGGTCTTCCCGTTTTCGCTTTGACGTGGATGATTTCCAGTTGGGCAAACGGACTGCAAGGAAAGATCAGGGAGGACTTTCTCAATATGCCTTTGAAGGAATTTTTGGTGCAGCCCGAGCAATTGATTAATCAGCCTTTCGTTAAGTCCCTTGGTCGAGAGAAAAACTTCGAACTTGCTTCCACAACGGCTCTTTGGGGGACCAAGGAATAAGAACGAAAGATTTTGGGAATGTGTCCTAAAGTCCAGTGCCGTTAATTTGCATCAAGATATGGAAACACCGCAAACCAATACGACAAGTTCCTCGAATGAGGAGGACGCGCTTGGGCGATTTCATTACCTAAAGAAGTTCTCTCCTTGGTGTATAGATA
>MDTC01139391.1_pt1 | contig 10413 bp, 21 predicted proteins | sample 811181 | NCBI WGS metagenome assembly MDTC01 (sample SAMN05326644, study PRJNA326480) | marine metagenome | isolation source: seawater | place: Pacific Ocean: North | collected 2011
CAGTTGTTGTCGCCTTTGCGGTGGGGTAAGGTGGGGGCATGGAAGACGAATCAGAAGCTCCACGGCCGACGCTGCCAGCCGCCGATGGTTTGCAGGTAATACCGCGTACAGTAGTGCCCGCAGGTGAGTCAGAAGTCATCGCAATGCTGGCGGAGCAGGCGCGTTTTAGCGACAACGAAGAGATGAAGGGCGTAGCCAAGCAGCTTCTCGGTGCGGGCTACACTGTTGCCGCGACTTCGAGACGTCTCGGTATCCGTCCCACCACTGTCTGGAGTTGGTCAAAGGAGCCAGACTTCGTCGAGGTCATTCAGGATGGTGCAGAGCGAAGGAGAGATGTACTCGGAGAAGGGCTCCAGGAGGCAGCAGAAGCGGCGCTGAGTGCGCTGCTGGAAGTAGCCACTGATGTTGGTGCTCAGCCTAGAGACAGGGTCAAAGCTTCAGAAGCAATCCTCGACCGCTGCGGCATCACGCCACAATCTGAATCGTCAGAAACTCGTGTAGGAGTTACAGTTGATGTAGACTTTGATGAGCGGCTTGCGAGGATTGTCGCCGGCGGCGCTGCATCCAGTTCATAATAAGGAAAGTGACATGCACGGTATGACTCCCAAGTTGTTGATCATCGCAAAGAAAGAGGTCATCGGTGACGATGCTCCTGACTTTGATGGTGACGGTTACGTCGAAGCCAAGAAGAAGATGATGATGGGTGGTGATGACAAGCCGGACAAGAAGGAGGATAAGTACTCAGACGATCCTTCTATGGCCATGAAAGAGATGGCGAAGGAACTGTACAAGGCATCTAAGATGCATGCAGGGCAGGCAGATAAGTTGATGGAGCTTTGCGAGGAGATGTACGGCAACGAGCGTGGCGAGGAAGATGAGGAAGAGGGCGACGACGATGAGAAGTCGCACAAGTCGTACGGCGACGACAACTCGTACGGAAGTGACAAGGAGTACTGAAATGACTCTGAAGAAACCATCACGCACCGGCCGCAATTTGGATCAACCGGAACCGTTGGATCCGTTGCACGGCCCCGCAGAGGGACCGCCGCTTGGTCCACCGGATCCTACCCGCGAGCAGCAGATTGCCATGGGAAAAAGGCCTGCGATGACGTATCGCGGAACTGTTGTTCCCTCAGGGTTTGCGTCCGAGCAGCGACGTTTTATTAAGTCACTTGATGAACAGAGGGCTTTGGCCCAGAGCGAACCGATAGAAGATTTGCAACGGCGTTACGGCAATATCGATGAGTACACAGCGGGGTTGTTCAGAGCGTACCATGCTGCTCCATCGGGTGATGTGAAAGAACGATATGCTGATATGATACGTAGCAATTTGGCCCAGGGGTTTCACGCGTTGTCGAGGTCGGTTGCCGGGGATACCGAGCGAGCTTCCGATGCCGTTGAAGATGTGACGGTCGGCCAAATGGCGTTCCATAAAAGGGAATTCGGTGAGGCGCCAGTGAGGCGTCTGGCCCGAGCGATCAGGAATGAGCCCTCCAAGAAATAAGAAAACGCCCGACCAGAGGAGAGAATCTGATCGGGCGCTAGCTTTATTCGGACTGACCTGGGTGGTCGTAGTACAGCCTAACTGGTCTAGATGTAGTGTGTCAAATGCAGGGGGACGCTGCGCGTAGAGTTCGAAATCTCTCCCGGCTCTCATGCTGCGGCTGGCGCGGAAGTTTTTGGGGGGGCGTCGTCGCATGACAATGCCCCCAAGAGTTGCGTCGCACAAAAAAAGGGGCCGAAGCCCCTCAACTTGTCAGTGATGTCTGTATGACAATGCCTGCCACCTCAATTGACCATTGAGGCGCAGGCTGCCATGGCATGCCAGATGACGAATAGCCATGCGAACAGAGCGAAAGTATCTTCAACACTTAGCATTGGATAGCTCCGGTTGTGTGAGGAAGAAACCAGGACCAGCCTCGTCGGGTCCGAGTAGAAGGTGAATCATACGTAGGATGGACTCAAGGTCAGATTCACAGATGGGTAGGACGGCGTCGGTAGTCATTGAACCTCAATGTTGTAGGAACCCGATGATCGGAACTCGGGCGTGTGATAGCGGATCGCAAAGGCCACATGTATTGCAGTCGCGTCGTCCTACCTGTGCTGGGCATAGTACCACCTCACGCCCTTCCGGGGTTGTGTACTGTTCGCCGGTCCACTCTGGTGTATTGCGAAGTTGTGGTTTGTTTGATCCTGGGGCTTTGTGTGAAGTGATAGTAACGGCAGCACGCCAACCAGCGTTGACTGCCCTGTCTGCTTGAGCGAGAGTGTCGCAAGACGCCATTGTCAAACCGAGCAGGTGTTTGCCCTTGGTTTCGAAGAAGTGGTTGTAGATGAGCATGCCTTTCATGCCTGCTTTGCGAGCTTGCTTGTGCCATGACAAAACCTCAGCTCGTTCGAAGATGTTTGGGTCACCTCCCACCGCTGCGCGGATGTATCGGGCGGCACGTCGTGCGTTTGTCAGGGCGTATTCGAGTGTGTACTCATCGGGGTGTTCTTTGGAGCGACGGCGCATCGATTCGTGCGCGCCTTGGGTCTGTCCTTGCCAGTAGTAGCAACCACCCCCTGCGCCTGTCGCTGGGTCTTTGCGCCGCCACTTGCACCCAGCGCAAGAAGCCTCGGTCTCGTCTTTGGTTTTGCCGACATACCCCTGCGGTATATTGCCGGTCTTGCGGTTGTTTGATGTCGGTCGCCATAGCATTGACATGTTAGCTCCTAGGGCCTTGGTCGTAACGCTCCCAGTCGGCGTCGCGGGGTTGAGGTCTGCGGAAGTTGTAGATGAAAGCGTTTGGTCTGTATGTGTCGTCGGTGACGTAGTAAGTAGACCCCAGTGTTGCGTAGTCGCTGTGTGAGACGTTGATGTCCTCAGCCTGCCGCAGCACGAATGACTTGTGGCGGTATGGGTTGTATTTTACGGGCTGACGTTTCGTAAGGCCAAGTTTGCGGTTGCTGAGGTCAAGCTCGTCGTTGCCGCGTAGCCAGGTGCCTCTCGCGAAAGCGTGTACGTTTTTCTTGCGCTCACGCAAGACGCGCCTTCGTCCAGCAGGTTGGACAACCCATTGTACGTCACGTAGTGCGACGTATGGAACGTGGTCGATCACCTTGCCTTTGTGGCGTACGCTGTAGCATTTCTTGTGTAGGTTCCAGTAGACTTCAACACGCATCAATCACCTCGATTTTCTTTTTGTGTTTTGAGTTGGTGGTCAGCTTCGTCGGCGCGTAGGGAATCGAGCCATTCATCACATGCTTCACCACGACAATAATTTATTTCGTTGTCTTCGAGTTCCATGGGTTCGTCAGTGATTGGGTCGTATGCCCGAATGATCGTGACTGTGTCGTAGTCGCTGTCGTATTCGCACTCGACTTCGATATCCACCTTGCGGATTAGGCTTGCAATGTATGTGTATTTGTCTGGCATGAGGCACCGTTTGGTTTGAGAAGGTGAGGCCTGAGATGGGTAGGCACGCAATGGCGGGGTGTGTGAAAACGTGGGAGAGACACTGTGTGGCGAGTGTAGGGTTGGCACGGCATGGCGAGGCACGCGGTGTATGGGTCTGAGAACTGCGGGAGAGACACTGTGGGGTGTGGAAAGGATCGGGTAGGGTTGGCTCGGCTAGGCTTGTTGCGAGACGAGTAGTGTTGAGCGAAACGGGAGAGACACTGTGTGATGGGGCATGGGCTGGATTGGTCTGGGGAGGCGAGCAATGGTACGGCAAGATGCGTTGCGAGCCGGGGTGTGCCAGGTTTTGATGGATGACCTGGCGAACCAATAAGTTACGCGGCCTTGGACTGCTTCGGGTACTTGCCGTTTGCGTCCATGACCTCGACGCCGAAACGACCGAAGCCGTAACCACGAGAGCCACCGACACCGATGAAGTTGCCGGCTTGCTCAACGAAGTGGATGATGTCGTCGCGACTCATCTTGTCGTTGCCTGCGTAGTTGATGGTGAACTCACAAGACCACTTGGGCACGATTGCACGAGATGTCGGAACAACAACCATGCCGGACTTCATGAGCGAGTCGTAGCGGTATCGTGGATCGTTAGAGATGTCGTCGAGATCGTCAGGCCCATCGTGGATGATCTTCGCAGGACCAGCGATGACAGCGTAGCGTTTGCAGTTTGCACCCATCCGATCGAGCTTCGCCCCGTCGATGAATGCTCCACGAAGGTTGGCAGCTGGTAGGTGCAGGCCAAGCTCCTTGTTCCAATACAGTCCAGCTTTTACACGAAGGACAGACATTTGTTCGAGGAGGGACTCGACGTCTGCACCCTTGCGTTTCGAAGCTTTGTGTAGCTCCTTGAGGCGCTTGGCGTACGGGTTGCGAGGATCAGCCGTCTGGTTGTTGTCCATCATGAGGGCGGTACGGCCAGTGATGCGGAATGTGATTGAGTTCATGGGTTACTCCGAGAATGTGTTGTTGGGAAGGCGGACGTTCGGTGTTGTCTCAAGGTTGAGGCGTTCACGCTCTGCATCCTTGACTGCCTGCAGTGCTGAACCCTCGAGGGCTCCGAGCCTGACCTGGTGATTGATCTTGCGACGACGCGCATTCATGTCGAGGTCGGTGTCGCGAGTCTTGGTCAGGATGTTGGCACTGCGACGGATCGCCTTGACGATGTTTTTGGTTGCATCAGCGGAGGCGTAGTCAAGGTTTTCTGATGGCGACAGGATTTCGAAACCGTAGCCATGGATGGTCCGTGGGAACCTGCCGGTCTTGTCGAGAACCTGCTCGCGCCACTGTTCGCGCAGCGTCATGAGATTGAGTGACCAGGAACGATGGACAGTGATGCTGTCTTGGTCGGTTGGTGGATCGAGTTCGCTCCATTTGATGAGTTGCTCAGCACTGACTGTGCGGAACTCATCGGAATCCTGAAGCGCGTCGAGCGTTGCAGTGACCGCAGCGGTAATAGCTTTGGACAATGTGTCTTTGTCGTACATGAGGCACCATTGGTGTGATGGGTGTAGGTATGGCTCGGTTTGAGCTGGAATGGGTTGGATGGTGCAGGGTATTGGGACTGGAACCCTGCGAACCAGAAGCGTTACTTGGCCTCGGCAACGTCTACGTATTCACGAATCTGTAGGTCGAAGGCGGGGATGTAAGCGTCAGTCACAGACCCGCCGGCCTCGGCGATAGCCTTGGTTGCATGGTCAATACCGGCGAAGTGACGGAATGCATTGCGAGGTGCGGTCCGTTGACCCGCAGCGGTGACTGCCTGGTACGCACTGAATAGGTCATTGGTACCGTGCTCGGCGTGCAAGTTACCGTCGTGGCAAGCGTTCCAGTAACGGAAAGCTGCAGTGAACTCCTGTGGTTTAACGAGGCCACGACTGAACAGGACGCCCATGTACGCACCGAACAAGTCGTTTTGCACAGGGATCTCCTTCCAGCCATCGACCATGCGGATGCGTTCGAGTACAGGGGTGACTGCTGTATCGCAGATTTCACCGAGCATGCGACCGAGTGTGGGGAACACGTTGGTAGTGTGTTTGGCACTGATCATGTGCTCGCCAGAGAAACAACCGTTGGCGCAGATGAATGGTGCACTTCCGATGGCCACTTGGTTGGCGATGGTCTTGTCGTAGCTCGACCGAAGGGCAACCGTGATTGCCTGCCCTGTGAGACCGGAACCGAAGCCGATCATGCCGAAGAGTTGAGAGCCTGCCTTGTTGAGGGCATATGTCTCGAACACCGGATCAGCGTTGAGCATGTTGGCCATAGCGTCACGAGCACCGTTGATGAACGAAGCATAGGGCACTGGTTGATACTGTGCATTGCCTGACTTGGGGTGGTATGTCGTCTCAGGTACGGGCACTTCGCACACGGTGCGGTAGTCTGTACGGTATGCATCGGGTGCTCCGATGGTGCAGATCTGTTGCGACTTGAGTTTCGGCATGGGTGCCACGCGAGCACGGTTGAGGTCAGGGTTGAGTCGAGGGGCGGCGATTGGTGTGGGGTTGTGAGGTTGCATTATTGCTCCTGCCATCCGGCGAGTCGGGCTAGTTGTTTTTGCATTGCTTTGAGTCGGTCCCATTGAGCGGGTGTGATGACGTCGAAGAGATGAGAGTATCGACCTGCTAGCATGATTGCTGTGTCGAGTAGTTCAGCATCTGCTTCACAGATCTGCATATTGAACACGCGGTCAACGTGTAGTTGTGGAAGCATGGTTAGTTTTCAGTTGGAGTTGGAGGAAAGGTGCCGTGCTCGTTGGCGGGCTCGGTCATCATTCCGTTGTTGCAGATGAAACTTACGGGCTGGTTGACATCGCCGTTGATGGCGAAAGGTGAGTGTGGGTCTTGGGAAGCTGCTTCGTTGATTGCGATCTGAATGACTGCAAACAATCCATCCAAACGAATATTCTCTTCTTCACGACAATTGTTGACTTCGTCCCAGTCGTTGCGGATCTCGGCTGTAGTCGTGTCGACGACGGCGCGCTTGTAAGCGATGAGGTTGTCTACGATTTGTGGCGTGATCATTGTGGTGTCTCCGGTGTAGGGTGAGCGCGCTCGAAGTGGATGAAGCAATCCTCGATGGTGCACAGGCCAGATCGGATAGCTAGGTCAAGGATGTCGACGTGCCGCATGTCTTCGTTGTACGTAGGTACTTCACGGATGTCGAAGTGGTAGTGCGTTGTGTCCTGGGCAGTGTATGTCCCGTCGGGGTCGTATCCGCTGTGTAGCGTGTACCAATAGCTGAGCCGCTCGTTGTAGTTGTCGTCCTTGTAGACGTGGTAGACGTCGTAGGGCCAGACCGAAGCTGCGGATGTTGGCGTGCTTGGTTTGGTTACGACGACTTGGAACGCAACCTCGGGGTCGACCCACTCATGTTTCCAGGGCATTCTGGACCTCGCTACCAAATGGGTTTGTAGTTGGGGATAGGGATTAGCTCTAGGGCATTCATCCCGCGTACGTCGTCGTACCACTCGTCGGCCCAGTCGGGTGGGATCACGTAGTTTGGAAACACAATCGTGAGAATCTCGTGTGCGTCCGAATGCCACATGCCTGCGCGGATGAGGCGGGCCATAGCAGTTTTGAGGTGCGTGCTCGCGGTTCGTAGTTCACTGGTTGGTGGCATACTCGGCCTCACGTGCGCGGTGTTCGCGCTCTTCGATCACCGCTACGCAGATTCGACGCAGGGTGTACAGGTCATCCATGTCGAGGCACTCGTCGAGTAATGCCTGGTTGAACATCACCGATGTATCTGCCTCGAAGTCAGTAACTTCGATTTCTACCGAGGAATAGTTGACCTCGATGTCGACGTGAGCAGTCTCGATCCAGACAGGCATTTGCCATTGGAAACTCATTGGAAGGTCAGTCATGATGCTCTCACCAGGTGAAGGCCCTTGACCTGGTCGGTCAGTTCGGGCGAGTTGATTACGTCTTCGATGACACATGTGCCATCAAACTTTGTTGTCCCGGCGCGAGGATACTCTCGGTATGGCATGACTGCCTCGAGGCGTCCAGCGAAACGGGATGCTCCGTTCTTGATATCGAACGCACCTTTGCGGATGTTGTCGATGTCGCGGATCAGGCAGTTGTAGGTTGACTCGTTGATACGGTCGAGCAGGTAGCGAAGCAAGTTGGCGGCGCCTGTCGTGTTGCGACTGCGAGTCATGCCAGGGTTGCCTTTCCGTAGCTCACCCTCGAGCGTCACTGTTAGGCGTACTGGGTATGAGCCAGGAGCGAGGTCGTTGGACAATGAGTCAGCGTTCTTGCCGCTGTTGAACTTGCGTAGTGCTTCGAGTTCGAGGTCTGTGATGTTCATAGTTCTTCCCAGGTCTTGAGCATGTAGATGAGTTTGGTCATCGTTGCTGTGTGGTTGGCGTGGTCGTTGACGTAGCGGGCGTATGCATCAGGTGTGTTTGCGTGATGCATGATTGTCCTGAGACGTTCGCCGAATGTCGTGTTGATGTGTTTGCCCGTTTTGCATATGAGGCGAGCCATTTCGTATAGCTCATCGTTTTGCTCGTCGGTCATGATGTCGCTCCTGTTACCATTACGGTATATCAAAAGTAAATAGAAAACACAAACCAAAAAATGACTTACTCTTCTGGATCGTCTTGTTGTAGGCGCTCGATCATTGCATGGTCAGAACCAGGGTCGTGATCTGCGCACGGGATACAGGAGCCGAGTGCAAGTGCTGTTGCAGCCACCTCGAGTTTGTAGTCGGTGTATCCTTCGAACCCGCAGTAGTCCCAGTAACGCATGTCGCGCATGCGCTTGAGCATCTGCTCCAGCTTTGTGATCAGCGGGTCGAGTTGGTCAGTAACCGCAATCTCTCGTGCAGCCCGGTGATGTACCTGGTGGTTGTCTAGGCTGATGGCGCGATTGATTTGACCACGTAGAGTGGCGTTGCGCTCGTGGATCTTGGCGGTCTCGATGAATCGCATCGAGTGCTCTCGGTATCTGCAGACTAGCTCGGTTTGTTTGTGTGGCCAGACTCTAAGATTGACGTCCATCGGTAGGCTCCTTTGTTGTGTCTGTGCGAAGGGTAGTAATGATGTGGCGGTAGATGTTTCCGTAGTGGTCATCTTCGATGTCGGAATCACGGGCGATCAATGCCAGAAGGATTTCGATTACGTGGTCAGGTGCTACGTCGAGGTGGAAGATAAGGCTGTTGAGGCGGGCGTAGTAGCTGCAAGCTTCAACCTCGTCGTCAGTTGGTAGGCGCATGAGGCCTCCTGTTGTTGGAAGGAGATGCGGTTTTGGTAAGCAGACCGCAAACTGCTTCTCCCTTAGAATGGGATCTCATCCTCGGGCCAGGCACTTGCTGCTGGTGCAGGTGTTGGCACTGGTTGCTGGCCAGCGGGAGGACGAGACTGCGCAGGCATGTTGGAGTTGGCACGGCTGCCGAACTCTACGCTGTCTGCAAGGATCTCGGTGGACCAACGCTCCTGGCCCTGCTTGTCGGTGTACTTGCGTGTCCGCAGTTTGCCTTGCACCAGCACCTTGGATCCTTTCGCAAGGTACTGATTGCAGACCTCGGCTTGTTTGCCGAAGACGGTGACACGGTGCCACTCGGTGTGGTCAACGTACTCGCCTTGCTCTTTCTTGCGTTCGTTGGTTGCAACGCTGAGGTTGGTGACTGTGATACCGGATGCTGTCTGACGACTTTCAGGTGCAGCTCCGAGGTTGCCGAAGATTGTTACTTGGTTCATGGTGTACTCCTTAGGGTTGTGTTGGGAGGTGTTGTGTATCGACCCAGCGACCCTCATGGTTGCTCAGGTCAAGAACTAAACAGTCTAAACTGTCAGTAACTTTTATTCTTGTGACGAAGCCCATGCGTGCGGCCGGGCCTGTTGTCAGTCGATCGAATGCTGGCTTGCACTCGTCCATAGGTTTGAGGTACTTTTCGCAGTGAGACTGTTGTGTCTCGTCGTACCAGTAGATGCAGAATAACTCGTTCATCAGGATCTCCTTGGATCGATTGCTTCGCAGTATGCGACTGTGAATAGTGAAGTGCAGATGAGTAGGAGTGCGACTTGGAAGATGAACATCATTGTTCCTTGTAGTTGATGATGCGCGTGGGAAGTCCCATCTGTTGCGCGATAGCTATCATGTGTTTCGTGCCTCGAGACTCGCCGTCCCACAGAGCTACTAGTGCGTCGGCGTCTGTTGCCATCTCGGCATTGCGTATGTAGCCTGCACGTCGGCCGTATTGGGTCCAGTCTGCGGGGTACCTTTCGACGTTGTAGAACCGTGTCGCTGCGTATTTTTCGCCGAGTTTGTCTGCGCCGTTGGCAGTACCTGACACAATGATAATGTCATGAGTTATCGACTTCTTTTGCTGGATGTGATCAAGTTTGCGTTCAAGTAACCAGTAATGGCTAGGGGTTGATGCCGTTCGCGATCCAGCAACGATCACACGGTATTGACGACGGGACATAATGAACTCCTTGGTGTGACCCGCCAGGCAGAACCCAGCGGGCCGGTCAATGTGATTACGAACGATCACTGAGACGAGGGAGGTTGTTGCGAACGTTGGCAGCCCAGTCACGAACCTCGTGTGTTTGGTACAAGGCCTCCATGTGGTCGACGAGATCGAGGGTGCTGTCGACCAGGTAGTTGTCAGCCTGGCCGACTTTGACGTGGCGACCTGCGATCCAGACCATGTCCTCGGCTGGCTCATCGGGCTCGACAAGCTGATCACTGTCAAGCGTTGGATGGGTTGGTACCCGTGTCCAGTACGGACCGACGTGTCGTGGTGACGGAGTGCCTGACCACTTTTCGAGCTTTACGATCCAGTTGCTGAACACCGGCTCAGACTTCGGATCGTTCTCGAACTCAGTACCGAAGGAGTATGTTGAGTGCTTACGCTTGCGATTCCTGAGATCCCATGGGCACATGAAGATTGGCATCATGTTCATGATTCGCTTCACGGTCTGGATGTTGTTGGTGTAGAAGTGGATGTGTGGA
>MDTC01120332.1_pt1 | contig 10412 bp, 8 predicted proteins | sample 811181 | NCBI WGS metagenome assembly MDTC01 (sample SAMN05326644, study PRJNA326480) | marine metagenome | isolation source: seawater | place: Pacific Ocean: North | collected 2011
AGGATATGTTGGGCTTCCTTTGGCAATTGAATTTGGAAAGAATTGGCCCGTTGTAGGGTTTGATATTAATAAAAAACGCATTGAAGAACTTAAATTAGGATTTGACGGCACAAAAGAGGCAAACAAATCGCAAATAAAAAGCGCAAAACAGCTTCGGTTTAGTTACAACATTGATGAAATCTCAAAGTGTAATGTGTATATTGTAACCGTACCCACACCTATTGACAAATATAAAACACCAGACTTGAGCCCTTTAAAAAAGGCGTCAGAAATGTTGTCAAAAATCATTAAACAAAAAGACATTATCATTTACGAAAGCACTGTTTTTCCAGGCTGTACAGAAGAAGTTTGCGTGCCGATCCTAGAATCTGGAAGCAAATTGATTTTTAATAAAGATTTTTTCTGTGGTTACTCTCCTGAGCGCATAGTTCCAGGAGATAAAGTAAATACACTAACGACCATAAAGAAAGTAACTTCTGGATCAAATGAGGAAACAGCAGATTTTGTAGACGAATTGTACGGTAAAATTATTAGAGCCGGAACTCACAAAGCTCCAAGTATTAAAGTTGCTGAAGCATCAAAAGCGATTGAAAACGCACAAAGGGATTTAAACATTTCATTTGTTAACGAGTTGGCTTTAATTTTCGACCGTTTAGGAATTGACACCCAAGACGTATTAGATGCAGCAGGAACAAAGTGGAACTTTTTAAAATACAAACCCGGATTGGTAGGGGGTCATTGTATTAGCGTGGACCCTTATTATTTAACTTATAAAGCTGAAAATATAGGATATTACCCTGAGGTGATTTTAAGTGGCAGGCGAGTGAATGACAACATGGCCTTTTTTGTTGCTAATAAAATAGTTAAGCTGTTAATTCGTTCAGAAAAACAAATTAAAGGTTCAAGGGTTTTAATTTTGGGAGTCACATTTAAAGAAAACTGCCCCGATATTAGAAATACAAAAATCGTTGACGTTTATAATCATCTTTTAGACTTTGGCTTAGAAGTTGATTTGTATGATACTCAAGCAGATGCAGGCGAAGTAGAGGAGGAATATGGATTAAAGCTGATAAAAAATCTTGAATCAAAATATGACGGTATTTTATTAGCAGTTCCTCACAAAGATTTTGCATCAATTAATCTAAACTCTTTAAAGTCTGACTCAAGCTCTGTGGTGTATGATCTCAAAGGGTTTTTCCCAAGAGATCAAGTAAACACAAGGTTGTGATATCAAATAAAATTCAAATGGTTGGCCTTAAGGACAGTATGAAAAAATAAAGCAGAGTGCTGACAAGGTCGTTTTAGACACGATACTTCTTTAGATAAAAACAGTTAATATGGAAAACGAATATTTTGCACATGAAAGCACTTATATTGATGAGCCATGTGTTATAGGATCAGGAACAAAAATTTGGCACTTTTCACACATCATGAAAGATTGTGAAATTGGAAAGAATTGTAATATTGGACAAAATGTGGTTATCTCACCATCTGTAAAGATTGGAAACAATGTAAAAATCCAAAATAATGTTTCAGTATATACTGGGGTAATATGTGAGGATGATGTTTTCCTTGGCCCGTCCATGGTGTTTACGAATGTTATAAACCCACGCAGCTCTGTAATTCGCCGAGATGAATACATGAACACAATAGTTAAAAAAGGAGCTTCAATAGGAGCAAATGCCACTATTGTATGTGGTAATGAAATTGGAAAATATGCTTTTATTGGCGCCGGGGCAGTTGTTACTAAAGACGTTCCAAACTATGCGCTTGTGGTAGGAAATCCAGCTGTACAAATTGGCTGGCTTAGTGAGTTTGGAGAAAAATTAGATTTTGATGAGAAAGGCGTGGCAACCTGTAAAAGCTCTAATAGCATTTACAAAATAAACAATAATATAATCACCAAAACGGATGAATAATAATTTTGCATTAATTGGTGCTGCAGGTTATATCGCCCCTCGACACATGAAAGCAATCAAGGAAACGGGCAACAATCTTTTAGCCGCATTAGACCCCTCAGACAGCGTCGGAATTATTGATTCTTATTTTCCAAACGCTCATTTTTTTACTGAGTTTGAAAGGTTTGATAGGCATATTGAAAAATTAAAGCACGAGAACTCATTAAACCTAGATTATGTTTCTATTTGTTCCCCAAACTACCTACATGATGCTCACATTCGATTTGCTTTACGCTCTGGTATAAATGCGATTTGTGAAAAGCCATTAGTACTAAACCCCTGGAATATTGACAAGCTCGAAAAAGCTGAAGAGAATACAGGGAAGAAAATTTTTAACATTCTACAATTAAGAATGCACCCTTCAATAATAGCTCTCAGGAAAAAGGTTTTGACCCATCAAAGAGACACTAAACACGAAGTAGAATTAACATATATTACATCTAGGGGACATTGGTATAATGCTTCCTGGAAAGGAGATGAATCTAAATCAGGGGGAGTAGCAACGAACATAGGAGTACATTTTTTTGACATGCTTGGCTGGCTGTTTGGAGGGGTTCAAATAAATAAGGTATATTTTAGAGAACAAAACTCTGCTTCGGGTTACTTGGAGTTTGAAGATGCAAGAGTTAAATGGTTTTTATCGACCGACTCAAAACATCTACCAGCCCACATAAAGAAAATAAATCAGACCACATTTCGGGCTATAACAATAGATGACAATGAACTCGAGTTTAGCGGAGGGTTTTCCGACTTACACAACCTTGTTTACAAGGACATAATTGAAGGAAAAGGGTATGGCCTTGCGGATGCAAGAACCGCCATAGAAATTGTTGAAAAAATTAGAACTTCACAAATTTCAAATAAAGAAAAAGACTATTATCACCCATTGCTTTTACAAAAACGATTTTGAACTCTCCGTGAAATAATTTAAAAATTAGCCTTTGCTTCAGTCAATAAAATTAAATTTTTTTAACAACGTAATCTCATTGTTCAAAAGATATACTTTGGCAGAGGCAGTTAGCTTTTTAACAATTCCAATTATTTCAAGAATCTATTCGCCAAAAGAAATAGGAGTTTATTTGTTTTTCACTGCCGCAAGCGAAATTTTATCAACTGTTTCAACAGGGAAATATGAAATGGCAATTATGCTTCCAAGGAAAAAAAGCACAGCTTTTAAAATTACATATGCAACGCTTTATGTTTCCATGCTGTTTTGTTGTTTTGTCTTCTTGCTTACCCTTTTGTTTAAAGGACAAGCATCCTCTTTCTTTAACATAAACTCAAAATACAGTAGCTCTTTTTTGCTTTTAGGGGTTTTATTGCTTACTCAAAATAGTTATAAAACTTTTGAAAATTGGAACAACTACAATAAACGATTTAAAAGGTCTGGAAATGCAAAGCTTATCCAAAAAACATCGATGGCTGGGCTACAAATTATATTAGGCAGTCTAGGGGTTTTTGGACTGCTATGGGGAAGAGTTTTAGGCTTTCTTTTTTCATTAATATATATGTTTAGAGCTAAAGAGTTTGCAAGATTTTTTCGAAAGCACCCAGAACTATCAACAAAACTGTTGAAAAAATACTCCTATTTTCCAAAGGTCATGACCCCATCTGCTTTAATTAATAAAACGTCATATAATATTCCAAACTTAACCTTTAGCGGAATGTTTAACCCAACAATTTTGGGCTATTATTCCATGGCATATCGAATTGTTGGCCTACCCGTTAGTGTAATTACAAATGCAGTTGGCCAAGTGTTTTATAAAGAAGTAAACAGTTTAAAAAACAAAACTAACCCACTTTTTCCAACCCTAAAAAGATTTTATCTTTTTTTGGCCGCAGTTGGAGTTATACCTTTTGTTTTGGGGTTTTTCCTTGCTCCAAAAGCCACGGTCTTTGTTCTTGGCCCGCAGTGGGTAGAGACCGGCACCATCCTTCAAATTATTATTCCGTGGTTGTTTTTGGTCTATCTAAACTCACCTTTGACCGCAATTTTGATTACAATTAACAAGCAAAATTTTCTATTGCTTTTTGAATTTATATCAATTTGTATAAAATTAGCAGGGGTTTTTTTAACATATTATATTTATGATAATTATCTATCAACCACCATTGTTTATGCTGCGATAGGGGGACTACAGAGTGTTATATTGTTAATTTTTATTAACCATCTAGTGAGCGTGTTTGACAAAACGCAACTTAATTCTAAACAAAATTGACCAGCATTAAATAAAAAGAGGAACTACTATTTAAATTATTTAGTAAAATTAATAACCAATAACAGCTTTATTAAATACTCACATTTTAATCCAATTTACGGAATGACGATTTGCCATTACACTACCGTTCATAAAAGATATGACACCAGAATTTTATATAAACAATGTGTTTCGTCGCTTTCAGTTGCTCAGAGGGTATATTTGATAGTAGCTGACGGAAAGGGGAATGAGATAGTAGAGGGAGTAAATATTGTAGATTTAGGCCTACCCCAAACTCTTTTTCAAAGATTTTTTATAACACAAAGAAAGCTGTTTTCTAAATTAAAACAGTTAAATGCAGACCTTTACCAATTTCATGATCCAGAGCTGATACCTGTTTCATGGTGGTTTGCTAAACACAGGGCAGTCATTTACGACGCGCATGAAAACTTAATAGATCAAATTAAACACAAATCAACCCTAAAACATTTTAGTTTTTTGTTGTACCCTTTTATTAAATGGGGAATATTTAAAATGTTATACCGGTTTAAATTGATACTGTGTGCTACGGAGGAGATTTATCAAGCTTTAGGCCACCAAAAGAAGCGTGTTATTTATAATTATCCAATATTTAAACCTTTTTTGGGGGAATCAGAAACTGAGCAAGAAGAGGAATTTAAGATATGTTATATCGGATCGCTTTCTAAAGTTAGAGGTATAGATAAGATAATTCAAGCGGTCAGTGAAATAAAAGGGCTTAAGCTTGTTTTGGCGGGGGTGTTTTCGGAGGAAAATTATAAGTCTTATTGTATGTCACTGAGCGGCTGGAATAAAGTTGAGCATTTGGGCTGGATTAACCAAGATAAAGCCACAAAAGTCATTAAACAATGTGCCTTAGGAATGTGTATATTGAAACCTACACCCGCGTATATTGACGCAATTCCTACTAAAGTATTAGAATATATGAGTTGCTCTATACCATTCATAGCAACAGAGTTAAGATTCTGTGAAGCTATAGTAAGAAAGCATAAATGTGGGTTGATAGTTAAGAATGAAGTAAAAGCAATAAAAAAAGGAATCTTATATTACAAAAACAATGAAAATGAACGAATTAAACATGGCCAAAACAGCTTAAAGGCAATTCACAATAATTACAGGTGGAGAAATGAAGAACAAAAGTTGTTAGAGAGTTACAAAGAAGTATTAAACTTAAGCAAACCCAAACTTTAATGAATTTAATCCAAAACAACGGAATTCAACACCATAATAATAAAAACACCCAAAGACTTTTTTCCATGTAATAAAACATTCTTTACCAAACTCAATTAAATGATTCAAAGTCTAAAATATCACATTAACCCAGCAAAAATTTTTTCTTGGTGTATTGTGATTTTTCTATGTTCAGGACTCATTAAAAGTTTTTTTAAATTTATAGGAGCCAATATTTTTTATGACATAACGGCAATTACGGGACTATTAATAATTGGCCTGGTATTTATTTTGAATAAAGGCATTCAGCGTAAACATTTAACCGCTTTTTATCTTTTATTTTCACTGACCACTTGGATACTTTTTACATCAACCTATTCTTCATCAGATGAGTATTTTCTAATCAAACTTTTAAAGTTTGGGCAAATCTGGGTCTCATTTTTGTCGGGGTATTTTATAATTTCAATGGGCCTTGAGAGATATTTTTTCATAAGAATGGTGGTGATTTCAACTATATTAGGAATTCTATACACTTTCGGAATTATATACGCAGCTCTATCTAGGGGAGAGTGGGGCGAAATAATTGCATCATACCTTGAAGTTTCACTTTTATGCTCATTCTCTTTAACTGCGTTAATTGTTTTTAATAAAAGTATTTTTAAAACACCACTTTTAATTTTCTTAATTTTTACTTGTGCAACAATCCTTTTAGGAAACGGAGCTCGAGGAGGCATTATTTTTACCACATTAAGCCTACTTGCTTATGCCCTGACCAACACAAAAAATTTAAAAAACATATTGTTTGGAGTTACAGTTGTTACCATTTTAACAATACTTGGGTATATTTATTCTCCTGAAATCAAATTGCTTTTTGATAGATCATTTTTTAGGCTTTCATTTTTTTTTGGTGTTGATAAGGGGGATTCAATAACCGATAGATTTGAACTTATAAGTTTCACTATTGATAAAGTGGCCCAAAGCCCTATTTTTGGTTATGGTTTTGGGTCCTTTTCCGAAGAATACATAGGCGTGGATGGAAGGTATTACCCTCACAATATTTTTTTGGAAATATTATTTGAATTAGGCTTAATAGGCCTTGTTTTTTTTGCTTTATTTTTATTAACGTTATTTATAAGACTGGACCTAAAGAAAGCAGCATGCTATGTAATATTAGCCCTACCCCCTTTTTTTAATTCATTAAAATCATTAGAGCTCACTGAGCACCGCCTTCTGTTTTTTTGTTTCGGTCTTTTCCTCTGCCTATCCAACAATAAAATTATTTCTTACAATAAATTAATTCTTAAACCTAAAACAAAAAAATACAATTAGTTTTTATGTACAGAAACAGAAAGTTATATTTCGCTAACCCACACTTCTCTAGTTTCTTAAAAAACGAAGAGTTTAAGACTGCTTTCCTATCAAAACCACTTTAAAACACAGCTTTAAACAAACTAACTCCATTAGGAGTTGAGTTAGTAGTCAAAGAAACCTTCATATAGATTTCGTGAATGAGTAATTTATGAATAATCAATACGCGAAAGTTTTAAACAAGGCAACGCCAAAGATTATTAAAAAGCGAGCAAACAAAGCAAATCTTTTATTCAAGCTGTAAACAAGCTAAAAAACATTAAAACAACCACTTTAAGGCTTGGCTTTATTTTCAAAAACCAAACTGGACAACAAAAACAACCCATAAAATAAAGTCATTGAGGGTGATCCAAAAACTCCGCCAGAAAAACAAGCAACCATTAATGGAATCCCCCACCTCCAAGAGCTCACCCATTTCACTAAAAACCACATGCTAGAAATTAGGCCGACAACTCCAAAAAAGATAAAAATATCAAAAGGAAGCATTTCAATGTCTGAGGGGAAGCGTGCAGTCCCCCCAAGTAGAATGTCGAGATAATTGGTGTCAATTTTAGCTTTTTCCCAAAACTTTAGAACGGCATTATTTCTAGTGGAAAACAGTACTGCCCACGCACCACTATTATCATAGGCATCTCTCCAAAATGGGGAAAGAGAAACAAGACGCCTAATGATAAGGGGGAAAAAGGCCACAAAAGACAAACACAACCCCACAGCCATAGCGCGAAATAAGCGGTGTTTTATTACAACAACAAGTAAAAACAAGCCTACCCATAAAAACCCTGCCTTTTGCCCTGACACAAGCAAGCAAATTATAAACACTAAGCTTTTCCAGGCTAATGGTTTTTCGGGGCGCCATGTATAAAGCAACAACAAACCATAGGAAAATTGAGTTACGACACGGTCAAGTAATAAGCCGCAGTATCCCCATCGGCCCGTTAGGGGATAACTTTCCAATATGGGAAGGCGAAGCAAAACTCCACCAAAAAGTAGAACTCCGGCATTGATTAGAAAAAGTTTTTCAAGCAGATGAATAAAATTTGTTGTTCGGACTTTGTGTTCATCAAGCAACGGCCAAAACCCTAAAAACAAAAAAGGGAATATAATTTTTGCTGCATAATATAATTGGCCATAAGTTATAGACGATATAATATCATAGTTTGTAGAGGTAAGTGAAAAGCGTATTTCGTTTACGAACGAAATAATAACTAAAGCACCTACAAAAACAAAATACTTTTTATCTATCTGGTTGCGCAACAACCACGTGCTAACAATTGTGCAAAAGGAAAACACAAAAAACAAAACTCCGATGATTTCTCTTGGCATGATAAAGATCATATCATAATACACAAGAGCTGTTTTTTGAACAACTTCTCGGATTATAATGTAACTGATTAAGACCCACAACAAATAATAATAAAACCGCGCATTTTCAAACACATTTACACGAGTCTTATAAATCAAATTGTTTATCATTTAATTTCAATGTTCTTAAGCCAAGCCAAGCACGTCTTAAGAAAAAGAGTTTATTTTCAAAAATAAAACAAAAACTCTTCAAGATAATTTTTGAATAAATTTATGGATATTAGCTCTTTAAAATTTGTGCAGTCAAATAGATCAAATTTTTTCTGTCAATATTCACATTCAATGCAAAAGGACCTAGTATCAATAATTACCGCAACTTATAATTCAGGTAAATACATTGAGGAGACAATCCTTTCTACACAAAAACAGAGTTATACAAATTGGGAGCTTATCATAACAGATGACTGTTCTACAGACCACACAATAGACCTTATTAAACGCTATCAAAAAAAAGACAGTAGAATTAAACTTTTTTTATTCGACAAAAATCAAGGTGTAGGGGCAGCTAGAAACAAATCAATAAAGGAAGCCAAAGGTCGTTATATTGCTTTTTGTGATTCTGACGATATGTGGAAGCCTGACAAATTGACCAAGCAAATCAACTTTATGAAAGAAAACCAAATCATTTTCAGTTATTGTTCATATGATGTGGTTAATGAAATTGGAGAGCACACACACACCGTTATTCCCCCACCTTTGCTATCGTATAATGATTTATTATCATGGTGTTGGGTTGGGTGTCTTACGGCAATATATGACACAAAAGGATTAGGGAAAAGATATTTTTCCAAGATCAGAAAAAGACAAGATTATGTTCTCTGGCTACAAATTTTTAAAGAAATTAAAGAAACAAAAGGACTTGTAGAATCATTAGCAATTTATAGAAAAAGAAAAGACTCTATTTCTAGCAACAAGTTTGGTTTAATTAAATACAACTACCTAGTTTATAAAAAAGGGTTGAGATATAGTAGTTTTAAATCTAGTTTATTGCTCGCCCGGTATTTATATAATTATTTAATAAAAAATAGTAAACAAGTAATGTTCTGTGAATGGGTTTTATTGTTGTAGTTAAGATGTTAATGCCTCAATAAAACAATTTTTCCAGGCCTTTTTGTTAGAAGCTTAACACTATCACGTTTCGAAATCTCTTCCTCAGGAAACAGCCGTCTTGCCAAGTCCAGCCACGTTACCACCTCATTGCCACAATAATGTGAAATGCCCATTTGGAGCCGAAGGTTAACCACCCCATTGAGTAAGTGTATAGCTAAATCTTCTGCACGTGTCGGACAGCCCTTTTGATCTGCTGTAACACAAAGTTTCTTTCCTGCATCAAGTTGGGCTTGTAGTTTGGTGTAAAAGTTTTTTCCATAGCTAGAATACAACCAAGATGTACGCACAATTGAATAGGTGCCACCAACCACCTGTATGGCTTTTTCACCAGCTAACTTAGTTGCGCCATAAACATTTAGCGGTTTGGGCGTGTCGGTATGGGTATAGGGCCTATCCAAACTACCATCAAACACATAATCAGTTGAAATATGTATAAGCCAGCACTTATAAAACTTGCAGAACTTGGCAAGGGTTTCAACTGCTATTGCGTTAATTTCATAAGCGAGTTCTTTATTGGTCTCTGCACCATCTACATCAGTATAGGCAGCGGTGTTGATACAGACATCAAAGGATTGTGTGGCAAACACTTCTTTTATTGCTTCGGCATTGGTAATGTCTAGCGAATTTTTGTTCATAAAGACGATGTCAAGAGGAAAGTCTTTTGCGGCACCTTTTAAGGCAAGCCCTAACTGCCCATTGGCGCCAGTTATCAATACTCGCTTCATAAGTTGAGCTCTTTAATTAAGGGTAGTTTTTGGTCTTTTTCAGACAGAACGGGATTGTCCACTTGCCAGTCAATCCCCAAGTTAGGGTCGTTGTAGCGAATGCCGTTTTCGGCTTGTGGGTTGTAGGGCGCGTCAACTTTGTATTGAACAATCGCTCGTTCGCTAAGCACACTGTACCCATGAGCAAAGCCCCTTGGTAAAAATAATTGGGTTTGATTGTCTGCAGAAAGCTCCACACCAAACCATTCTCCATAGGTGGGTGAATTTGCGCGGAGGTCAACGGCTACATCATAGATACGTCCTTGCACCACCCGGATGAGTTTGGCTTGTCCATGCGGGTCTTTTTGCAGATGTAAGCCCCGAACAACACCCTGATGAGAAACCACTTCATTGTCTTGGATAAAATTGATTGAAAGGCCGGTTTGTTCTGCAAAAACACCTTTTTGAAAACTCTCGACAAATTGCCCACGGGCATCGGCATG
>MDTC01225972.1_pt1 | contig 10412 bp, 8 predicted proteins | sample 811181 | NCBI WGS metagenome assembly MDTC01 (sample SAMN05326644, study PRJNA326480) | marine metagenome | isolation source: seawater | place: Pacific Ocean: North | collected 2011
AGAGCAAGAACAGGATATGTGCAATTAGACTTTATGCCAGGTAATCCAGGTTGGATGAAAACGTATTATCATTCTCCTGCAGACGGAGAAAGCCAATACAAAGGTGTTTACAGAAACATACTGTTAGCAGTTATATCTGCATTGTACAATAGAAAAGATTCAGAAGAGAAAACAGAAGATGGTAGAAGTTTAGAATCTGAACAGTACTTGTTTTCACCAACAAAAGGATTAGTTAGAGTTAGAAGAAATCCTGTTCCTAAAAAGAACGGCGATGGCTACACAAAACAAAACACTAATGTTATAATAGATGGTCCTTGGTTAACACCAGAAGAGATGGTAAAAGTGTTAGGACTAGACAGCAAAGAAGATTTAAACAGTTACGAAAGTTTAAAAAGTGCTATAGAAAAAAATTATCCAGCAGAACTCACAAAGAAAATTTTAGACAGTTTTGCAGACAACAAGCAAATACAAGACATGGGTGTTCCAAAAGATTTACAAATGTCAGAAGACATATTAAGATATATGAGAAAATTATCATGAGATTCACAGAGATAAAAACACTCATGGAAGCCGCAAGAATACAACATGCGGAAGATATTATATTTTGGGAAGGCTCTAAAGGTGCTATGAGAGTTGTAAACAGTCTCAAAAGTTTAGAAAAAAATGGACACAAAGACGTAACTATTAAATGGGATGGTTCTCCGGCAGTGATATTTGGTAGAATGCCAGATGGGCAATTTGTATTCACAGACAAAAGTGGTTGGAGTGCAAAAGGCTATAACGGTAAAACAACATCTGCAGAAGAAGTTAGAAATATGTTTTTATCACGTAGCGGAGGAGCAAGAAGAGAAGATCCTGCACAGATAGAATTTGCAGACACAATGGCAGACTTATTTAATCAGTTTGAATTAATTGTTCCTAATAATTACACAGGATTTTTTAAAGGTGACTTGTTGTACAGTCAAACACCACAAGTAGTTAATAATAACTTTGTATTCAAACCAAACATTGTAGAGTATGCAGTAGATATACAATCTGAATTAGGACAAAAGATTAGACAAAGTAATGCAGGTATAGTTATACACAGAATGATTGACGAGAAAGGCAATGAAACACCTTTACAAGACTATGATATATTCACAGGTGAAAATGTGTTAGTTGTACCACCTATTAGTGTTGAAAGTCCAGCACAAAAAATTAGTCCTGCACTAAATAAACTAGAAGCAATGGTACAAAAGAATGCTCCGCTTATAGATGAATTATTAAGTGAAACAGAACTTACAATACTTAAAATGAAAGACTTTCCACAAATACTATACAAGTACATAAATTCTAAAGTAGACACAGGTTTAGAAGACTTAGGTGTAGACTTTTTTGATTGGCTACAAACATCAAATGTTAGTGGTGTTAAGCAACAAAGAATTTCTACTTACATACAAAAGCATGGCAAAGCCTATGCGGCTATGTGGAAAACAGTTTCTGCTATAATGCAAGTCAAAAACAAGATTATATCACAGTTTGAGAACCAAGGTGGCGATATACAACAAAACATTCCTGGACATACCACAAACAGTGGCGAAGGATATGTACTAGCACACCCAGAAGGTGATATTAAATTAGTGCCAAGAGCAACATTTAGTGCGGCAAATAGGGCGGTAACAAGATAATGGATTTAAAATTAGTAAACCAAGAAATATCAGAAGCAAGACTTTATAGATATTCTAGAAGTTTTGGTGCTTTTACAGGTAGACAGGTTGCTGACTTGTTGTTTCTAAATACTTTAGCATTACAGTTGCTATACTTAGAAGATAAAACAGTTAAAAGAGCAAAAGACTATGCAAAATCCAGTGTAGGATATGGTAATTTTTCACTGTTTAGAACAGCGGCAACAGATTTATACATGTTAGCATACGCAACATTACATCCAGACAATCAAAACATGACTTTTACAAAACATTCAGAAAGTAAAAAATTTTTAAAGGGATTAAAGTTTGAACAAGGTATGTATGTTAAATATTTACGCATGGTTGCACAGAATAGAGTAGGCAAAGATTTTGCAAATATCTATTTTTATCGATTAGAAAATCAACTTAAAATAACTGATTCTAGATATAAAAGGTGGCGAAGATTGATAAGTACATATAGAAACTTAAAATTCGCACAGCGAAATGCCATATATGCTCAACTTCTTTTCGAAATAAAAAGAATAGGTGGAGGAGCAGGCAGAGGCAGTGAATTAGTTCCTGCATTAGAACCATTTCTCAAGAAAAGAGGATATCAAGATCTTGAGAGAAAGGCTAATAAAGCGGCGGCTGATGCTAACAAAACATCATTTGCTAGACGAGCCGCAGGTACAGTAGCAGGAGCAATAGCAGGTAAATATGCAGTAGATAAGTTTGCAAAAGCAAAACCATCTACTCAGAAAAAAATAGGTACTGGTATTGGAGCAATAGCAGGTTACTGGGCAAGTGGAAGAAAGAGACAAAAATGAAAATATATGAAATCGTAGAAGCACCAGATGATATACAACCAGATATTAATATTGATCCTACTCGCTCAAATACTGACCGTTTTGGTGATAAAAAAGATTGGTCAGCAGATGAATATGCTAAAATACGAATAACATACGCAAAAAATCCAGCACTAATGAATTTAATAAATGCGGCTTTACTTATGCCTCATATTAGAACCATGCAACAAGCGGTTGATTATGCTAATACAGAACTTGCTCTTAGGACAGGGCAAAAAAGTGGCAGTGATGACTCAGGTGATATCAGACCAGATAAGAAAAGAATTGGTACATTTAGTTATTCAGGAGGTTCCAGCCCAGGGAGTACAACTCCTAGAGGTTTAGATAGATCCGACAGTTACAGCGGAAAATTTGACGGTCAAGACGAATACGCCGCCTTAGGTGCCGTAGCAGATGCTGGTAAAAGTATTGCCGCAATGATCGGTGATGCTATACCTGTAGAAAAAGGCGAGTTGCCGGATGGCGAGGAATATACTGTATCTGCAACCGATAAATTCAGACAATACAAAGCCGACTACTTTGATAGACCATTGTCAAAAGGCGCAGAAATCAAAAAGGCCATAACTGGTAAGTAATCTATAATAAATACTAGTATGTCCATACTAGACGATCCACTTATAATAAACGAACACATCCTAGAGATGAGTGCCACACAATCTATGTTTGGCAATTTTGGTATTCCTATGGAAGTTGCTAATGCAAGACCAGGAAAATTAATAACAACATCTACCCCAGGTTTTGAAAAATCCAAAGAATTTTTTAACTATGAATGGTTTCATTCTTTCCAAACAGACTTTTTTGAACAAGGCGATACTGTGTTATGGGCAGGAAGTTGTATAGTACAAGACTTTGCTAGAATCTTTGAAAAGAAAATGTGGACAACCAACAGAGTTTTTAGATATGGGCAAGGTGTGTTTAATATGAAAACACTTGCTATGAATTTACGTTGGCTGTTTGAAGATAGCGACATGTACAATGAACATATTTGGGAAGGTTATATTCCTAAGCAGTTTAAAATAAGCAAAAGAGACAGAGAGTTTTTAAAACTTAAAATGCTTGACTTTAATAAAATGGTATTGTTTAGTGGTACCACAGACATTTATTATGATAAAGTAACAGGACAAGACTTACATGCGGCACCTCCATTAAAATATTTAGATCCTGAAAGGCATGTTGTACGCAGAATGTCACATGAAGAAACATTACAGTCACACAAAGAAGTACTAGAACTTATACACAAACATATTTGTAAAGATGTATTGTTTATACTCAGTCCATTTGGGTTTGCTAGTCAATCTTTTCCAGAAGATCACCCACCATTAGCATTGTCTTTTGTTGCTAAATCCAGTATTCGTATTGCAGTTGAGGAAACTATGCGAGAAAATTACTTTCCTTTGTACGAACTTATACAAGAATACTTCACAGATTACAGAGATAAAGGGTTGCACATACACAACGATATAATACAGGTGCTTATAGAAGTACTAGGTGTGTGGTATGGCAATTTTGAGCAAACAAAAACAAAGTCAGAAGTAATGAAAGACTTTCAAATTGTGAGAAAAGCATTTGTACAACGTGCATTACAAAATAAATCCCTACCAAAAGAAGAAGTTTATACTCCTGTAACTACACGTTCTAAAGACGTACCATTCTAGACTCCAAATTAAGATTATAAAAACTGATAAATAGTGTAAGCAAGTACATAAATGTCTTGCTATGGAGACACACATGGCATTAACAAGAGCAGGAGCAATGAATAACCAGGAAGTTTTATCTGGTAATATTGAATTTTATTCATTGTTCACAACACTTGATATCACTAGAACAGGTGATTTTGGTGATAACACACAGAAAGATTTTGAAAGTATAGTGCAAGTAATAGGACTAAGGGCAATGCCTGTAGTAATGAACAATCCTGTAGCACTTAGTGGATCGGGTGCATTAGTTTTAGAAAACTATGGAGCACCAACACTAACTGGAGCAGGGTGGATTTTTAAATTTGCATTTGAACGTGAAGGCGTTCACACAATTGATACTCTCAAAAATGAATTAAATGGTATAGTATTAAATGGGGGAACTATTGATACTAATAGTACAGTAAATATGGAGTTTACTAAACAAGACTTATTATAAGAGTAGATTAAAATGGCTAGAAAAAAAGCAGAACCCAAAGAACAACCACAACCGGAACAATATATTCAGGAAGGTGGTGTAGAGGCTCATATCATTGCTGATATGCTTAGAATAGAAAGTATTACCGCTGAACTCAGAGAGTTCAAAGAAGATACTAAATCATCACTGAATAAACTAGAAGGGTGGATTGTTGCTATTGTAGGTATCACAGTCACAACACTACTAGCCACAGTAGGTACATTAATAGGAACAATTTTATGAATTTAGAACAAATTATAGGTGAAAAGCCAGCATCTAAATGTTGGCCAGGACATAGGAAAGTGGGAACACAGCCTGGAACAGGTAAGAATGCAGGCAAACGTGTAAACAAATGCAAAAAGATATCTGAAAATGAATTTTCATATGAGGATGACAATGCATTTTTTGAAGAATTTGGTTGGATAGACGGCGACTCACTTGAAGAAGCAGAATACCAAGGACGCAAGGTTAAACTTAACAAGCCTATGCAAGGTGATGTTAAAAAGTTTAAGGTTTATGTAAAAGATCCTAAAACAGGAAATGTTAAAAAAGTAAACTTTGGACACGGCGGTTCAAGTGTTAAAGGTAAAGCAATGAAGATTCGTAAAAACAATCCTAAAGCCAGAAAGAGCTTCAGAGCAAGACATAACTGTGATAGTCCAGGACCAAAAACAAAAGCCAGATACTGGTCATGTAAGAAGTGGTAAAATGAGAATTAACGAAGTTGACGATACTGAAATATTTGAAGCCAGAATGGTTTGGCGGAAAATGGGTAATGCAGTAAAACGTGCTGTAAGGTGTACATCTGGCAGACGTAAAGGTAGAGTAGTATCAAAGGCTAGCCAGTGTGGTGCACCAATTGACTTCAAAAAGAGACTAACACTTAAAAAAACAAAAGCAAAATTTGGTGCCAGGATTGCTCGTAAGGCAAGAAGGTCTAAAAAATATAATCCTGTAAGTAGAAGGGTTGCACAAATGAATAAACCAACTAGATTTAAACCTAAAGCTCAAACCAGATTTAAGAATAGAAAATAGAGTGGAATCTATATATGAAATTTAGAGATGTTAAAACTTTAGAGCATTTGCTAAAAGAATATGGGTCTGAACCAGGTGCCCCAGCCTATAACACGGGCGGAACAACACTTAATAAAATTGGTAATGCGGCCAGCAAAGCAAAGGCTATGGCCAAAGACCAAGCCGCCAAACAAAAAAGTAATATAGAAAAAGGCAAACAACTATCCAAAGGCAATATTGGAGTTATGGGTTCTCCTTCTGCAAGTCCTAGTGTAAACGGACCTAAAAAAGATACTATGGTATCAGTGATGGCCAAGGACCTCGATGATGGATCACCATTTAAGGACGAGAACGGAAAAGAAGTAGGCACAGTTGTAAGCAAGGTTGGTAATCTACCAAATACAGATAAAGTTGTTGTAAAAAAAGCATCAGGCGATTATGAATTGTTTGATCCTGATGTATCAGTAATGATAGATGAAGATTTAAGTCACGACATACTTAGAAAAGTTACAAAACAAAAAGCCAGCAAAAAGAATTCTATTGCAAGAAGAATAAAAAGATTATCTAGACAACGTTTAGGCGAACAAGAACTTTTTGAAATAAATTTTAATCAAAAATCACAAGTAGAGAAAGCCTTGGATGCACCTATACGATGTGGCTTTGAAGCAGAAACATCATGGGACAATTTAAGCGGCACTGGCTCCAGCGAACAAATTGATGATTTAACTTGGTACGATGTACAAAACCAACTATACGTTTCAAACAGAGACGAAGAGTATGTTGATGAAGCATTCAGTGAGTATGTCAGAGAAAATTTAACACCAGATTATTATGAAGATGCAATGGATACAGCCATAGAAACTGAAAGAGAAGACGATGACTCTTATGCAAGTTTTATGGAAGACGGAGACGGTCCTACAGTTGATGCTGTTCAAGAATACAAAGACAACATGCAAGAAGAAGATCCTAAAGAATACGAAAACCGTGAGGAAGATGGCTGGGAATTTATAAATTGGTGCAGAGAGTTTATAGATCTAGAATATGAAGATGATTACATTATGTGGATGAGAGAATATGTAGATTCAGACGGTGATGTTTTTCAAAGAGCATTTGATGAAGCAATGGATGATACTTCAATAGATGAATGGATTAGCAATGAATATTACAGCATGAGTTCGTTTTGTGATGACTTTGGTATAGATTATTCAGAACTAAGTGGTGGCGGCTTAGAGGAAGTAGCAGAAATAGTAGGAAACTGGGCAGGAGATAACAGTATAGAAACTGATTATCCTGAAACAGGTGATTATGGTAATACCAGCACAGATGGATGGGCAGTAGAAACAGACAGCAGTATTGAGAGTGATGGTGCAGGTGCAGAAATTATTTCACCAGTATATTCTACTCCTAGACAAATGCTTGAAGAAATGAGAAGCATGTTTAGAATGTTTGAGAATAATGGCGGTTACACAAATAGTAGTACAGGCTTACATGTTACTATGAGCTGGAATGGAGAAAATCCAAGACTTAAATCGGAGCCAGACAAATTAAAAATGGCATCACTATTAGGCGATAGATATCTGTTAGATACTTTTGGTAGAGTAAATAACAATTATGCAAAGTCTCAGCAACAACAAGTACAAAAAGCCGCACTAAAAGTTAAAAATGGTGACCTATCTGATCTAGAGCGTCTAAAAAGCATACTTGCCAAAGGTATAAGCGGCGATAAGTTTTCAAGTATAAACTTTAAGAGTCAAAAAGATAGTACAACAGGAACTAATCTTATAGAGTTTAGAATAGGCGGCGGTGAAGATTATCATAGAACAGAAAATTTTGCAACTGTTACAAAAGCAGTAGTACGTTATGCTACTATAATGGAAGCAGGATATACTAATGAATTTGAAGATGACTATGCTAAAGCAATAGCAAGAATAGTTAATACAGCAGGCCAAATAGATCCATCGGATGTAGAAAGAGCAAAAGCCTATGGTTATGAGGACATTGAATCTCCGGTAATTAATTTGTTCAAAGAAATGCTCAGTAAAGATAATTATCTGGACGGTATTGGTGAGATTTATAAAGCCTATAAAGAATTAAAAGATTATAATAATCTCGAAGAAGCATTGGATAGTAAAGAAGTTGAACAATTAAAAAATGCACAAAAACTCTATTGCCAAGCATTAGGTAGACTTGCAGTAGATGTATATCAAGAAAAAAATAGAAAATCTATTAATGCTAAAAGCATTGCTGTAATCCGTAGCAGTTTAAAAGATTTTGAGATAGATGAAAGCAAACTAACACCTCTTATAGGTAGTGTATTAAATGATATTAATATACCAACACAAAATGATAGACAAGATCAAAAATTTGTTGTTATAGATGCAGGTTTAAAAAAGTTATTCAAAAAAGATATATTAGTAAAACCACATTTTCTTAGGAGTCCGCAAGTTGATAGTATGGTTAAAAAATTATGGAATGCTATCAACAGCAAAGACTATGAACAAAATGATATAATAGGCCAATACCTTGCTGATATTATACATCCAGACGGCGACAAGGACAAGATTAGTAATGGTAAGTTGTCTTGGCAGACAGCCTCACAAAAACGTGAGTATAATCAGTTTTACTCAGATCTTTCTAGAGGCGGCTATAATGCCTCTGATGTGTTATTACCAGTAGGCGCAGTTTACAATAAAGAGAAGTTTAAAGAACTATCTAAACTGTTAGACAAATACGAAACTTATAATCAACCAGTATCTGTAAGTCACAGTACAACATTCCACAGTGATGACAGTTATATAGAAAATTATTTAAACAAGTACACTATGAGATTGCGTAAACGTTTTGTGTATCTGCAAGAACTACAAAATACTGACTTAGCAATGTACTATGACTCTTTAAAGAAAATAGGTACCATGCTAGAACCTTTTGTACAGGCAGTAGCACCTAGACAAGATGTATTAGATGATCCTAATTTAGAAGGCACAGATGCAGAAGGCATGAGTGACGGTCCAGATTTTCTTGGGCTTTCGGAATACAGAGTAGAAACTATACAAAAGATAATGGATAGAATTGCTAAAGATGATTTCCAAGATCCTTTTGGTGATAATATTGTTGCTCAACTTAGCGATTCTTGTTCAGAATCTATACGTGATGGATTAGGAAGATATTATAGGATGAAAGAATCACAACCAAATATATTTAAATTTCCTCCTATACCGTTTTTAATCAATTCTAGATTTGATGCATACAAAGACTTCATGAAAGGCATGGACGAAATTGCAGAAAAAATGGGTTTTGATAGTCAAGAAGATGAGATTGCTAGTAAAAGAGATTTAATACAAAAACAAAAACAGTTTGATAAGGAACGAAGTAAAATACAACCTTCAATTACATTACCAGATCCTGATGCTTTGATAATCATGAACAGAACTTTCTATGACAAACTAGATCAACCTCGTTATGCATTGGCTAATAAAGATGTATTTTCAACTAGAGTAAACAAAGGTGGCGATGTATTTGTCATACCAGCCGTTCATGCTATGCAAGGTAGAAAAGCAGTAGACATGTTAAAACTTTTAAAACGCAATGAAAATTCCATAGAAGGTTCTACAATAGAATGGAGACGAGAAGGTGTTAAACAAGCAATTAAGAACTTCAAATTAAAGTATGGTTTGTATCCACAAGATATATTAGACAGTTATGGCGATTTCGACGATAAGTATGTTTTGGCGTCTAAAGATGATAATAACTTAAAACAAGCAAATGTTAATGTGAAAGTAAATCAAGAAGGCAACATTCCTCCTTTATATGATGAAGAATCTTTTGCAAACAAAATTAGCGGAGAACCTTGGAGTGCAGAACAGGCCAATGGCTGGTCAGTGAATACACCAGATGCAGAAAAGAAACGTTTTGATGCATATGATTGGAATAAATATTCAGCAGAATTTAATCTTTCTAAGGATACAAAAAAAGAAGTGGTTAAACTTATTACTGCAGGAAATACATTTGCGGATGCTATAGTAAAAGTTGTAGAATCAGACTCTTATAATACAAATGTCTTGGCTAGAGCGGCTGGCGTTGAAGACCTCTACGGTTCATCATCTAACTCAATAGCAAATGATACAAATTGGAATAATCTAGCACGACATTTAGGAATAGAACCAGGCGTTAATGACCAAGGTGTAAACTTATTGAGGAAAGTATATAATCAATATGACGGTGACCATAACTGGAGACCAGAACCAAAGCCAGATGTTGTTGGTATGGATAGATGGTCGGCGGCAGTTAAGGCTTCGGATGAATACATTAAACAAAATTATAATGAGGCAGGCGGAAACTATTTTAGAAAGAATGCTGACGGCAGTGATGGCGATGATGTTAGTGGAATGTACAGCAATGATAGAGATAAAAGTAATTATGAACCATCAAATGACGAGACATTAAATTTAGATGATTACGAAATGGCTAGAAAAAATTATTTTATGTTTAACTCTATGATGGAAATGGGTATGCAGAATTATTTAAACCGTAATCATGTAAACAGCCTTGTAGCATTTTTAAACAATAAAGATAATGATGAAGAGTTTAAAAAGAATACTTTAAACACAATTAGATCAAATTATGTAAACAACAATGGCGCATTTGAAACATTTAATGACGCATTAGCGGCCACACGTAGAAATAACGAAAGTGTGTTTGCTAAGTTTGACAAACTACC
>MDTC01109226.1_pt1 | contig 10411 bp, 12 predicted proteins | sample 811181 | NCBI WGS metagenome assembly MDTC01 (sample SAMN05326644, study PRJNA326480) | marine metagenome | isolation source: seawater | place: Pacific Ocean: North | collected 2011
CCCTGTCCGGTCTGTACGCGATCCGCGACGGCGAGCCCGTCAAGCTCGACGGCGATCCGGTGCGCCGGCTGCTGCCGTTTGGCCCCGATCATCTCCTCATCGCCGGCGAGACCCGCATCCTGCGCCTGTCCGACGATGCCCTCGCGTTGCACGAGCCGTTCGCCACGTCCGTCGACGCCGCTGTGTCCGCGGACGGACGCCACGCCGCGCTCCTCGGCCTCGATGGCGGACTCGTGCGGATCACCCTCGACGATCCGGTGGGCTGGGAGCCGCTCGGCACTCCGATGAGCACCGCGGTCGCCCTGGGGGAGCACGGCTGGCCGATCTGGCTCGGCACCCTCGACGGCATCGATCGCCGCGACAGGGACGGCACCATCACCCGCATCGCCGACACCGGCGCCCGGGTCACCGACCTGCAGGTCTCCCCGGACGGGCGCTGGCTGGCCGCCGCGGACGAGGACCAGCGGATCTGGCTCTTCGATCGCGACGAGACGCTGGTCGCACGGATGCGCGGCCACAGCCGGCGGGTGTCCACCCTGGCCTTCGATCCGACCAGCCGCTGGCTCGCCTCGGGCAGCTGGGACGACACCGTCCGCTACTGGGATCTGTCCGTGCTGGACCGCCCCGCGGACGCGCTCGCCGCGGACGTGGTCACCGCGTGGGGCTTCGACGCGCCGACCGGCGAGGTCTCCGAGTGAGGGCGCGCCTGCTCCTGCCGGTGGTCCTGCTGGGCAGTGCCGCTCCCAGCGTGGGCTGGCGCGATCCGGTCGTGGGCGACGTCGTGCGCCTGTCCCACGACACCGTCCTCGACCTGCCCCTGGTCGCGACCCTGCCTGGCGGACGGACCCGCGAGGCCGGGCTGCGCCGCCGCCACCGCCAGGACGTGCGCTACGAGGTGCTCGCCGTGGGCAAGACCGGCCCGGAGCGTCTGGCGCTCACCTGGGGGGAGGACCTGGTCGAGACCTCCGGACCCGATGGGGCGCGGATCGATCGCCTGCCGGTGGCCGGGCGCACCTACCGGGTGGATCTGCCGACCGCGCAGGTGCCGGGGGTCGAAGGCCCCGAGGCGGACATCGCGGTGAGCGCATCCGATCTCTTCGCCTTGCTCCGTGCCTTTCGGGACATGGTCGGGCCCGATCCGCGGGAGGGTCAGGTGTTGCCGGCGCCGCAGATCCTCGCCGGGCTGATCCGCGAGGCGCCCGGTGATCCCGTGGTCACGGGCACACTCACCGTCGGGCCGGAGGACGTGCTGGGCGGGGTGCCCTGCCGGACGGTGGACCTCGAGGTGGGCCTGACCTCCACCGGCGCCCTCGAAGATGGGGTTGTGGTCGAGGCAAAGGCGAGCTTGAGCGGTCGCTTCTGGCTCGACGCGCGGACGGGCTGGACCCGCCGGCTCGAGGTGTGGGGTCCCATCACCCTCGAGGGATCGGGGATGCGGGGGGGCACGGCCTTCACCCTGCGCGGAGAGGGCGGCTACCGAGCGGTCACGACCGTGGATCCTGGCTGACGCAGCAGCGGTCGAGCACGAGGTCGTCGAGGTCGGTGCCGGCGAAGCAGCGCCAGGCGTCCGCCGCGGTGCACACGATGGGCTCCCCGGCGACGTTGAAGCTGGTGTTGATCAGCACGGGCACGCCGGTGCGCTCGCCACACGCGTGGAGCAGGGCGTGCAGCCGGGGGTGCTGGTCGCGGCTCACGGTCTGCACCCGGGCGGTGCCGTCGACGTGGACTGCGGCCGGGATCCGGTCTGGGCGGCGGGCACGCACGACCAGACCCATGGTCGGGCTGGGCTGGTCGAGCTCGAACCAGTCCGCGGCCAGCTCCTCGGGCACGACCGGGGCGAAGGGGCGGAAGGACTCCCGGTGCTTGACCTGGGCGTTGAGGCGATCGCGGACGGCCGGATCGCGAGGATCAGCCAGGATGCTCCGGTTTCCGAGGGCGCGTGGCCCGAACTCCATCCGCCCCTGGCACCAGCCCAGGGTGCGCCCGCTGGCCAGGCGATCGGCGGCCCAGGCGACCAGGTCGGGTTCCTCACAGACGGTGTAGGACACGCCGTGCGCGTCGAGCACCGCGGTCGCGTCGGCGGTGGTGAGGTCCGGGCCGAGCCGGGCGGTCTCCATGGCGTCGGGCTCGCAGACCGTTCGTGGATCTCCCAGGTGGTACGCCCCGATCAGCGCCGCGCCGAGCGCTCCGCCGGCGTCTCCTGCAGCGGGCTGGATCCACAGCCGCTGAAAGGGTCCCTCGCGCAGCACCCGGCCGTTGGCGACCCCGTTCAGCGCGACCCCGCCGGCCAGGCACAGGTGCGACGAGCCGGTGAGCCGGTGGGCCTCGCGGGCCATGCGCAGGACGATCTCCTCGGTGACGAGCTGGATGCTGGCGGCGAGATCCCGATGGTGGTCGCGCAGGGGCTCCCCGGGGGCGCGGGCGGGGCCGACCCGACGGCTGAAGCGGTCGGTGGTCATCCGGTGGGCGGAGCGGCACCAGTCGAACCAGGAGAGATCGAGCTGGAAGCTGCCATCTTCGCGGAGATCCATCATCTCGTGGAGGATGAGATCGGCAAACCGCGGGGTGCCGTAGGGCGCGAGCCCCATGAGCTTGTACTCGCCGCCGTTGACGCGGAAGCCGCAGTGGGCGGTGAAGGCGGCGTAGAGCAGGCCGAGGGAGTGGGGGAAGCGCAGCTCGCGCAGGGGGATCAGCGCGTCGCCGCGGCCGTGCTGGATGCTGGCGGTCGCCCACTCGCCGACCCCATCGAGGGTGAGCACCGCGGCGTCGGCGAAGGGGGAGGGGAAGTACGCGCTGGCGGCGTGGCTGCGGTGGTGGTCGGAGAACAGCAGCGGTGCGGTCAGGGCGGGGTCGACGGCGCGGAGGGCGCGGCGGATCCGGGGCTTGTGCAGGAGCTTTCCGCCGAGCCACTCGGGGGCGGAGGCGGCGAAGAACCCAAACCCCTGGGGGGCGTGGTCGAGCCAGGTGTCGAGCACGCGCTCGAAGGTGAGCAGGGGCTTGTCGTAGAAGACGACCGCGTCGACGTCGTCGCCGGACAGGCCGCAGTGGTGCAGTCCGGCCGCCAGGGCGCGCGCGGGGAAGTCCGGGTGGTGCTTCACCCGTGAGAAGCGTTCTTCAGAGGCGGCGAACCGCACGATCCCGCCACTCACGATCGCGACCGCGGCGTCGTGGTAGAAGGCGGAGATCCCGACGACCGTGGATCCGGAGCCGCGCGCCATCAGAACAGCGCGTACACAAAGGGCGCGACCACCGAGCCCTCGGCCAGGAGCAGCAGGCCGCCGACGCCGAGCAGCACGAGCACGAGCGGCAGCAGCCACAGCTTGCGGCGGGCGCGCATGAGGGTCCAGAGATCAGCGAGCAGCTCGAGCATCAGAACGGGCGGTCCAGGGGGGAGGGGGGCTCGGCGGGGACCCAGTAGGAGTCGCGGCGGGCGGTGTCCCGAGGGCGGCGCAGCCAGGTGAAGGGCGTGAGCACGACGAAGTAGAGCACGCCGAGCACGAGCGGGCGGGTGACTCGGGAGAGGGCCGCGCCCAGCGCAAGCCAGCCGCGGCGGAGGGGGCCGAGGGCGCGGGGCCAGACCAGGGCGAGGGCGGCGAGCACGCTGGCGGCGAAGAGCAGGGCGGGTCGCGGCGCGCCCCCGGTCAGCCAGGGCAGGGCGCCCAGCACGAGGAGTGCGGCGGAGAAGAGCAGTCCGAAGCTGCGGTTCTCGGTCATGACCGCCTCAGGTGCGCCGACAGGCGAGCGGCCCAGCGGGCGTGCAGGGCGGCGCTCGGGTGGCCGTCGACCGGCACCGCGGTGTCGCCGTCTGGGTAGCCGAGGTCGGTGAGATCGACGACGTCGACGCCCTCTTCGGCCAGGCGGGTCGTGTAGGCGCGGCGGCGGCTCGGGGCCCACAGCAGGGCGGTGACGAAGCGGGCGCCGTCGGCCTCGACCTCGTCGCGGAAGGCGCGGACCAACTGCACCGTGGTCTCGGTCTTGCGGTTGAGCGGGCGGTCCAGCAGGTCGATGGTGACGCGCTCGACGAGGTCGATGAGGGCGATGTGCTCGCTGACCGGCCAGTGGGAGCCCGTGCGCGGCGGGTGCTCGACCAGGGCGCCGTCCTCGACCATGGCCCAGGGGCAGCGCACGTGGGGGTGGTGGCGCGGGGCGCGGTCCAGGGTGTGCAGCCAGGAGCGGGTGCAGGCGTTGCGGGCGTCGTGCAGGTCGACGAGGCCGTAGATGACGGTGTCGGGGGCTGCCGACGTGGACCGGAGCTGGCGGTAGCGGCGCCAGGACTGCAGGGTGCCGTAGCCGGGCACGCCGTGGCTGCGGGCGTCGGGCAGGCGCGCAGCGAGGTGGTCGGTGTCGTGCACCCCGAACCCGAGGGCGAAGGATCCTCCGAAGATCCAGGTGGAAGCTTCCGGATTCGGTCCTCGGCCCCCGTCGTCGCCGAGGGTGAGGGTGACGGGCGGGGCGTCTGGATCGGGCTGCCAGCGGTAGACGCCGGGGCGGGGACGCCAGCCGAGCTCCGGGTCGGGATCGGTCATCACCGGGACGTCGGCCAGCGCGGCGAAGGGGGTCCACGGACCGACGCCCGCGGCACGCAGCCCGACCTCGGCCAGGAGCAGGGCAGCGAGGATGGCGATGGCGACCAGCGCGAGGCTTGCGCGGGTCCGGCGGGCCGCACTCCAGCGGGCGGTGGGGTCGGTCGAGGTCACGGCCGAGCCTACCGCGCGATGAGGCTCAGCGGCGGGACCGGCCTGGAGGCACGCGCTCGCGGACCGGAGGCGGCGCGTCGGTGACGATCTCGACGGACTCGTTCTCGGTCACCAGACCCGCCCGGCGCAGGCGCAGGGCGATGGCGACCGGCACGTCGCTGGCGTCGTCTGCGGCGCGATCGGCGACGTGGGGCAGCGGGATGAGTCTGCCCGGCACCCAGGCCTCGGGCTCGAGCCGCTGCTGCGAGGGGAGCCGTGCGGTGGGGATCGGCGTCATCGGCGGGGGCTCGGGTGCATCGAGGGGATCGAGCTGGCTCGGCTCCTCCTCGAGGTCGAACGGGACGATGGTGTGTGCGCTGCCATGCGCCATGAGACCTCCGCGCCTTGCAGATCGGATGATGGGCCGAGGACCTGAGGTCAATCAGAATCGATGTCGACCTGGACCGGATCTCCGACGAGCTCCAGCACAAACGGGCTCTCCTCGAACCACAGCTCCACGTCCACGACCAGGCTCTGGGGGATGCCGTCGGGGGACTGGGCTGTGGGGGCCCAGTCGACGTAGCCCCGACCGCTGCCCGCCTCGGTGATCCGGTGCAGCTGGGGCCAGACGCCGTGGCACTCGGCGGCGCTCCGGGCCCGGTAGGCGAGCTCGAGGCCCCAGCCGGGCGGCAGCGCGAGGTCCTGTCCGGGGACGCCGTCTTCGAGGTCGCGCGCCAGGAGCACACCGACGCAGCTCGGCGGCTGGCTGGTGTCGGACGGCGTGGCCATGGTGACGAGGAGCCGGTTGAGCGCCTGCTCGTCGTAGGTGGCGGCCACGGTGGGCTCCAGCGGGACCAGGGGGTCGACGTCCAGCTCGGTGACGCAGCCGCTCGCGAGCAGGGCGCAGAGCAGGGCCGGCTTGTGCAGGGTTGTCGACATCGCTTCCCCCGGGGAGGAGCCAGAGTGTACGAAATCTCGGCGATCCGCCACCTCTCCCCGCGCGGGCGTCACCTCGGCTACGCTGATCGGCAGGAGGTCGACATGCGCGCTGCGCTCCTCGTGTCCCTGGCGCTCGCGGGCTGTGCCCCGGACCCCGACGACACCGACCCGGACGCCGCCTTCCCCGAGCTGGTGGTGGATCTGGAGGGCGAGTACGGGCCGGACGTGCCCGACGCCGCGTACGTGCGCACGGTCACCCTGATGCCCGAGGTCCAGGACGGGGCGGTGGCCTTCAACGACTCCGGCGTCCTGATCACGTCCGAGCTGCCTTTTCCGGCGATGCTCCCCTTCCTGCCCCGCACCCGGGACACCCTGTCCGCCCAGCTCTACGCGGCGGGCGAGAGCGGCTACACCGTCGCCGCCAGCTCCAGCGAGCACACCTTCCAGTCGCCCCTGTCCGAGATCGTGCTGTGGGGCACCGTGGCCGAGCCGCGGGCGCTGAACCTCGAGGTCGCGACCACGCCGACCGAGGGGGAGATCACCGCGCGGCTGGTGCACACCACCCCCGGCCTGCCCTATGCGGGCTTCGGCCCGGCCACCGGCGCGCCCGAGCTGTCGGCGGTCGAGGGCGGCGTGTCGGCGTGGACCACCCTGCCGGCGGGCTCGCAGATCCGGTGGTACCTCGACATCAACGGCGACGGGCGCGGGGACCTGCCGTACCAGGGCTGGTCGCTGCCCGCGGTCGATGGGCTCGGCCAGCCGCAGATCGTCGACATCTTCGTCGTGCCCAGCGGTCAGACCCTGCCGTCCCCAAACCCGCCCCTGCCGGTGCCCTTCCTGCTGATCGTGCCCCTGACCGGACCGGACGAGGCCTTCGCGGTGACGCCTGCCCTCTGAGGGCGGTTCCTGGCCCTGGCTGGCGCTCGGCTCGGCGTGCATCGGCATGGCGCTGGTGGGCGTGGGTGTGGCGGTCGGTGGGGATGTCGGGCGGGTGCTGGGCGTGCTGGCCCCGGTCGTGCCGGGCGTGCTGGTCGGCATCCTCGGCGAGGGGATCTCCTGGCGCGTGCGCGGCGCCGACCTGGGCCTGGCCGCCCTCGCCGTGGGTGGCGGCTGGCTCGCGGTCGTGATCGGCACCGGCCTGTCCGCGGCGGTCGGTCTCGCCGAGTGGTCCCTGCTGGACGCCGGCGTGATCCAGGCCTGGAACGCCGATCCTGCGGGTGCGGTAGCCCTGGACGCGAGCGCTCCCGTGACCCTGGCCCTCGCCCAGGGCGGCATGGTGCTGGGCGCGCCGATCTACGGCCTGCCCCAGGGGCTGGGGCTGGCGGTGTGGAGCCGCTCGGTGCCCCCACCGTGGCGACCGGCGGCGGTCGGGGCCCTCGCCGCGGTGGTGTTCGGGGTGTCCGGCGGGGCCGGGGAGGCGGTGGCGGCGCTCCTCTTCGCGGCCTGGGCGGTCGCCGCTGCCGGCCGCTCCCTGTGGGCCGCCGCCCTCGGTCTCGCGAGCCTGGTGGGGCTGCCGCTCCTCGGCGCCCTGCTCGCCGCCGGCCCCCCGTCGCTCGTCGGCTGGACCGCGCCCGGCACCCTCGCGATGATCGGCTCGGCGGGCCTCGTCGCCGTGCTCGCCCGGCGCTGGCCCCGGTCCTGACGCCGCCATAGACCGCCGTCCCCTGGAGGCGGCCGGTGCAGTCGGACCCCGTCACAGCGCCGACCACCACCGTGCCGGCCGAGCTGGGTCGCATCATGCGCCTGGCCTGGCCGGTGTCGCTGGCCAACCTCGGCTCCATGCTGATGGGCGTCGTCGACGTGCTGATGGTCGGCCAGCTGGGCGAGCTGGCCCTGTCCCAGGTCTCGCTGGGCCACACCTTCGCCTTTGCGGTGCAGCTGCCGATCTTCGGCTTTGCGATCGGGCTGGACCCCCTGTTCGCCCAGGCCTTTGGCGCCGGTCGTCCGGGGGCGGCGCGGCGGACCCTGCTGCGCGCCATGCTGCTCGCCGCGGTGGCCAGCGTGCCGATCGCGGCGGCTCACCTGGCTTGTGGGCCGCTGCTCTCACTGATGGGCCAGGATCCGGGCATCGTCGCGGGGGCGACCCCGTACGTCTGGATCCGCACGCTGGGGATCCTGCCGTTTGCCGCCTTTGTCCTGCTTCGTCACCACCTGCAGGGCGCGGGTCGCATGTGGCCGGGCACCCTGGCGGTCGTGCTCGGCAACGTGGTGAACGTGATCGTCAACGCCCTGCTGGTGTTCGGTCTGTTCGGCTTCCCACGTCTGGAGGCGGTCGGCGCGGCCTGGGCGACGGTGCTGTCGACGGTCGCCATGCTCGCGGTCATCGGGCTTGCCCACGTGCTGCACGCCCGCGAGCGCGGGCCGGTCGAGGAGGGCCCGCCCACGGGGACCTGGAGGGGCATGCTCTCGGTCGCCACCCCGGTCGCGGCGCAGGTGAGCCTGGAAGGCTGGGGGTTCTCGGTTGCGACGGTGCTGGTCGGCGTCTTCGGCGAGACCGCGCTGGCGGCGCACACGGTGGCCATCACGCTGGCGTCGCTGGCGTTCATGCTCCCGCTCGGCGTGTCCTCGGCGGCGGCGACCCGGATCGGCAACCTCATGGGAGCGGGCCACGGCTGGGTGCGCTCGGCGTGGCTGTCCATCGGCGTGGGCGTCGCCGTGATGACGGGGTCCGCGGTCCTCTTTGCCGGAGTGCCCCGGCCGCTCGCCTCGCTCTTCGTGGGCAGCCCGGAGGCGATCGAGTTCGCCGCGGTGCTGCTCCCGGTCGCCGCGGGCTTCGCGCTCTTCGACGGCGTGCAGGTCGTCACCTTCGGCGTGCTGCGCGGGGCCGGCGACACCGCGGTGCCCGCGCTCGCCAACATCGTCGGCTACTACGTCGTCGGCCTGCCGCTGGGTGCCTTCCTGGCGTTCGGGCTGGGCTTTGGCGCGGTCGGCGTGTGGTACGGCCTCGCGCTGGCCCTCGCGTGCATCGCCGGGCTGTTGCTGATCCGGCTCGTCAGCACGGCGCGGCGGGGCGGGTTTCACGTGGTGGGGTGAGGAGGAGGCGGCCGCTTCCGCTCGAACTGCGGGTGGGGCATTCGCCGCGAAGGCCCCTTGCGCTCCGGGCGCCGGCTCTCACCGCTGAGGAGCGGAGACCCGGAGGTCTGACGGAGGCTGGCCCTCGACACGACGCAGAGCAGGTCCTTAGAAGTCCTTCGGCGGGAAGCCGGGGATCGTCGGATCCGGCTTGCCCTTGGCGACCCAGGCCTCGTAGGTCTTGACCGCGCGGTCGGGCGGGCACTCGATGGGGGTGGTCTGGGGGTCCTGCTTGACCACCTCCACCCGGTCACCGCCGGTGGGGATCATGCCGCCTTCCCAGCGCTTGAAGCAGTCGCCGTCGGGGGTGACGATGAGCACCGGCGAGGGCGGGTTGGTCGCGCCCTCGGGATGGGGACTCTTGACGTCGTCCCAGGACTTCTTGCCGGTGCCGGTCTGGCGGAGTCGCGCGAGGACGATCTGGTCCTGGTCCGCACCGACCGGCGGGTCCTGGTCCAGGTCCGGTGGGGGCGGATTGGTGTTCTCCGGCTGTCGCGGGATCTCCGCCCCGGGCGGCGTCTCTGGAAGCCGGTCGCTGCCACCGCCGTCGGGCGTGCCGTCCGGGTTCTCCGGCGGGGGCGGCGGGTTGGAGATGATCTCCTCACCGTTGCGCTTGCCGCAGCCGGCCACGGTGAGTGCCGCGCCAGCGGCCAGGGACAGGATCAGGGGTCGTCGTCGCATGGCGGTACTCTACCCCGTGATTCCCAGCCGTCGACGCAGGGCGCGCGCGGCCTGGCGGCTCACGTCGACGACCGCGCCCAGGTCGGTGTGGGCGAGGTAGCCGCCGGTGGACTGGGGCTCGAGGCGCACGATGCGGTCGAGGTTGACCAGGGCGCGGCGGTGCAGGCGCTCGAAGGGTGGGGCGGGCAGGCGGCGCTCGAGGTCGGCGAGGCGCAGGTCGGTGAAGGTCTCGCCGCGGTCGGTGTGCACGATGACGCTCTCGCCCTCGATGACCGCGTGGGTGATCTCGGCGGGGGAGAAGAGCAGCACGCCCTTGAGGGTCTGCAGGGCGAGCTTGCCGCCCACGACGGGATCCTCGCCGTCGAGGTCGTCGGACCCGGCGTCGGCACGGGAGGCGCGGCGGGTGCGGACCCGGTCCAGGGCGCGGGCCAGGCGCTCGGCGTCGATCGGCTTGAGCACGTAGTCCACGGCCTCGCCGTCGAAGGCCTCCACCGCGTGCTCGGCGTGGGCGGTGACGAACACCACGCTGGCGCCGTCCGCGGGGAGCAGGCGCATGGCGTCGATGCCGGTGAGGTGGGGCATGTGGATGTCGAGCAGGACGCAGTCGACGCCGCCTCTCGCCACCGCCTTCAGCACCTCGGTGCCGTCGGTGGCCTCGCCGACGATCTCGACGCCATCGAGGTCGCCGAGCAGTCGGTGCAGGCGCTTGCGGGCCAGCATCTCGTCGTCGGCGATGAGCACGCGCAGGGGAGCAGGACTCACGGGGAACCTCCGGGGAGCTCGAGCACGGCATGGGTGCGGCCGGCGTCTTCGGACAGGCCGAGGGTGGCGCGGTCGCCGAACTGCAGGGCGAGGCGGCGGCGGACCATCGGCAGGCCCTCGCCGCCCTCGCGGGGACCGTTGTAGGGACCGGGATTGTGCACGTCGATGCGCAGGCCGCCGGCGACGCGCTGCAGCGTCAGGCCGACCCGCCCGCTGTGGCCCTTGGCGGGGCCGTGCTTGACAGCGTTCTCGGCGAGGGGGAGCAGCACCATCGGCGGGAC
>MDTC01089318.1_pt1 | contig 10410 bp, 17 predicted proteins | sample 811181 | NCBI WGS metagenome assembly MDTC01 (sample SAMN05326644, study PRJNA326480) | marine metagenome | isolation source: seawater | place: Pacific Ocean: North | collected 2011
CTTTTTTAACATTAGGCATAACTCCACCACCCTCTAACTGTATTGACTGAATAACATATCCAACATCTGCATCACAATTATCTTGTGCCATTTCTTGCAAGACATTAGCTGCAGTGTCGTAGACACCGTTTACTATTGCACACACATCTACTGAGTACCAAATATCATTACCAACAGGTATAATGTTAGTTACTTTACCAATTATATTTCCTGAATACACCTTTCCATCATCGGACCAACCCCAATCATCTAAATCACCCTCCTCATATTGATTTCCAAACATTCCATTTTCTATTGACATTGTTTCCCTAACTTGGGTAAACTCACCATAAGGTGCTATAAGGTCTCCAATAAGAATTTCATTAGGGTTACCTACTTCATTTTGTTCCTCTACAGTTTGTGGTTCGCTATTATCTGCAGGGGGTGTTTCACCATCCTCATTTGGTGGTTTTTTCTTACCACTCTCTTCTTTGTCATCACCTCTTAAAACAATGGCAAGAAATAATCCTAAAGTAATTAAACCAACACCTAAGTATATTTTTTGTTTTTTTGTCATTACTTTATAAGTTTAGTCGCACCTTTAAATTTACCACCTTGAATAACTAAATAACCAACACCAACCACAACAAGTCCTACAGGTAAAATCCATTTTAAATTTTTTGATAACCAACCAAAACTATCCAATGTATTTTTCGCAGTTTCTTGAACGCTTGTAACAACATCTGCTATTTCACTCTCAAGACCTAAGTTATTTGTTTCTACAAATTCTCTAAATTGGTCATTATATAAACAATCCCAAGTTCCTGAACCTGCAGATTGTTGGTCCCACGCAGACATCCATCTTTCTCTTGCAGAATCCGTTCCGTAATATCCTTCTAACCTATCATACCAAATCATCCAATCGGTACATCCCCAATAATTATCAAAAGGACCCCAATCGTCATAATCAGGATAACTTGCATATGTTATATTTGCACCGTAGTCTGCCATATTAATAATTTAAGTTAAAGAGTTTGTGCAACTCCTCGTATCTTTCTTTATTTCCTTCAGTAGGTGAGTTCTCAAAAACATCTAAATATACATTGTATGCATCAATCCGTGGATAACCCATTCCCATATATATTTCTAAAGAGTGTCTGTCTGCCTCAACCTCATCTTCCATATTTTCATTTAAGTAAAAGTGTGCAAATTCGTGTAACAGTATTGCAATTCTCATTGGTATAGTATACCTTAAAAAATCTCTTTTACTAACTTCAATCCTTCCGTCTATTTGGCTTATTCTTGCAGGAGTAGGTTGTATTTCTCCATTCTCCTTAATATTATCTAAATAGTTAAGCAAATATACCTCGTCATCTGAATAATAAGACATACCTGTTTCTAATGTAGATGCGTTGTAACTAAACTCTTCTGCAAAATCTATAAAACTAATTACATCTTGTCTATCAAACAAGGGACTACTGTAATCTGTTTTTAACTCACCAACCTCAACATCATCTATTTCAACTCTATCTCCCCTACTATTTACTTCTATTGCAACAGTTTCAGGACATATAGGCATCATTACATAATATGTTCCTTCGCCTTTTAACTCACCTGTTCTACTTGTGAAAATTGCATTATCATCATATGCATCAAAGACATCTAAAGAAAATTCATTATTCCCCTCAGAATACAATGTTATTGCAAGGGTGCAACTTTCTGCACCAACAGGATATTCAATAATCATTTATTTTCTTCTATCTATAAACCACTTAATACCGTAGCCTAATCCAATTCCTATTACCAAGCCAAATATCATCTTCGTGTTGCAAAGCTTTTTAACTGCATCTACATTTTCTTGAGTAGTTCCACCACAAATTTTAGCGTGAAATTCTTCAGTGGCTGCATCTACCCCATCACCATCTGCATTTAAAAATTTTTCTTTTACAGGTTTAGGCGTAACCTTAATAGGGTCTTCTTTTTGCAATGTACCCTTTAACTGTTCTCTTTTTAACCACTCTTTGAAAGTTAGTTCACTCCCTGAATTTTTGTAAAGCTGATTTGCACTATACATTATTTTGCAATTTTAATTATTAAACCACCCATTATCGCACCTATAAACCCAAAAAGGATTGGAGATTTATTTATAAAAATCCCTAACCCTGCACCTGCCACTGCACTTACCATAATGGCACTTGCATCAGGCGTAGTGTCTTTTTTTAAATCTCTTGCAAGATTACCTTGCACTGACCCCCTAACGCTTTCTGTAAACTTCTCATCAAGTATTACGTTAGTTGGCATTATTAGTCTCTTTTCTTAATTATGATAAAAACTAATAACCCAATTATAATTAGGTTGTGAACATTTTGTCCTCCCAAAAATGTGTTTGGGTCATTTATATCAAAAAATCCTCCTGTAGATTCTTCTTCTTCTTCTCCGTCTGAATTATAATACATATCTTAATCTTTTTTTCTTACTAAATAAACTATTCCACCTACAACAACGACTGTTACTAAAGCACCTATCGCTAATAATCCCCAATTAAAAGATTCCTCTTCTTTTTCTCCTGTCTCAGGGTTAATATAATAGTTTGTAGTATCACTATCATCGCTACCTGTAAGCCAACTCCATATATTTTCTGCACCTATATCTTGTGCAGCATTTCCTACTACGTCAACAACTCCATCTAAAAAATTTAAAAGCCCACTTCCTCCACCACAATCAGGGTTGTCAGGAGGGCAGCCATAAGTTGCAGTCCATTCGTCTTGGTTAGTTTGACACACATCATAACAAGGTGATTCAGGGTTCCAAACATAAACATCACAATTAGATAGGTCACAACTTCGTGCACTACCATTTGAGTTCATAAAATTGTCTTGTGAAGGTGAAAATCTCCCACTTGGAGTTCCACTAAAATCCATAACAGTTGCTTGATTCACTACAGATTGTGCAAGATTTTTCATTTTACTACCTGCAGCTTCTATTGCGTCCTCTGATAACCCATCTGCAAAATTATCTTTATTTCTTTCAGCTACCTCAAAATCAATGCTTCCATCTTCTAATGTAGCCGACTCGAACACACCTTTAATAAAGTAACCTGAAAGATTTGAAATAGACTCATTAGCAACATCTATGTTAGTAGCTTCATCTCCCAATGCATATGCTAAGTCGTCAGGGTAATTATCCCTTAACTCCTCCATTACTTTGTTCAACATATAAAAGTATGCTGACTCTTCTGAATTAAAGTCTTGTTCAATACCTTCCATATACTATTGTTTTTTAAAGAACGTTGCAGTAAGAATTGCAATACCTATTCCCAACAGTACATCAATTTTGTTTAAAATTCCATTTTCATTTGAAGGAGAAGCTGTAGGTGACATATTACCTGCCATCATAGTCTTCTCAATGTTACCTAATCTTTCAATGGTACCTGTTGCATTTAGATATTCACTTTCCTTCTCTCCTTCATAAGGAGTCGCCATATCTACTAAGTCGGAGATAAGGTCATAGTCAGGGTGAATTTCTGCAAGAGCATCTAATGCTTCGTAATTATAGTTACGAACAAAATCCTTTAAGGTTTCAACGAGTTGTTCTTCGTTTTGACTTTCAGGATAGTCATATCTACTTAATACATAGTTGCAATCTGAAGGTACATTGTATGCAAGGTAGTCATATAATGTTATATTCATAATATTGTTTTTTTTTAAAATTAAAAAAGGTGGCAGACTTTCTGCCCACCACCTTCATCAATGCCATATACTAAAAGGTATAAAAGATTCTTAGAATCTTCTTCCTCTTCGAGCAGGTCTTTTAGAACCTCTACGACCTGATACATTACTGTGCATTCTTCCACCGAATCCAACAGCTGCAGGAGCAGCAGCAGGAGCAGGAGAATTTACAATTTGCACTTGGTCTTTCTTAACAACATCAGGGTTCGAGAATCCTTTGATTACTGAACCACCTGTAAGAGCTCTACCTGCTGCTACATTTTCTGCAGGGTACAAGTATGCTTTTAAGGTTGCCGAAGCAAGGATATTAGAAACAGTGATTTGCGTAAAACCATCAATTTTGTAGTTAAATGCAATAGCCACTTTTCCTGTTTGTTGTTGGTAAGGGTCAACAGTAGGAACCACAGTCTTGTGCGATTCGTTACCATTAATATCTTTTTGCGAAATCTTCAAAGTTTCAAGAACTTGTGAAGCGTTTGCAGAAGATAAGTAAGTCAAACCAATAGCGAAAGGCTTATTCATTGATTGATAAAGCATTTCTCCATATGTAAGACCTGAAATCCCCATAGAGATAGTAATAGCTGCAACATTTCCAAAGTTAGTAGCTTGTAAGTGTGCGTAAGCGTTAAACACTTTTACACCTGCTACATCATCAGTAGTCGAGTTTGCAATAGAAAGGATGTACGGTTGAGAAGTTGAACCTCCCATACCTGCACTTGACCCACCATCTGCATTCAAGAACTCTGAACCATTGAATTGGTTGTTGCTCATCTCGTTAGCATCTGAAAAATATTTACTCATTTTCATAAGAAAAAATTATTTAGATTAAAAATTAAATTAACGTATTAGCGTCTTCTGCGTCTACCTGCGAACATATTATCTTCTGCAGAACCTGAAGAAGATGAATCTGTTGTTTTCTCAGCGATAAACTCATTGTAAACGTATACACCTGCTATAACTGCAACTGCAGTTGTAACAAAAGCCATCATTTTTGCGTTCATAACAATATGATTAAAAATTAATTACTCATTTGAATCGAGTCAATACAAATTAACTCAATACAAAAGTAACATCTAAGATGGATATACAATGTAACGGTGAGGTATCAAAAGGTTTCACAAACTCCTACATCTATTATATATAGGGTGTTAAGAGTTTCAGAATTGTTACGGTAATAAATTATTATCACTTAAATAAGTGCAAATTTCTTTTGAAAATGCAATATCACTTGGGAAGTGAACCCCTAAACTCATCCTGCTTTGATTTACAGAATCTACAATTTTTTGGGTCTTATTAGAGAGAGATGGATTTATTTTATCCATAGCTTTTTTCCAACTCATTGCCTGTAATGTGTGACCTGATGGATATGCAGGGCTGTTTCCTGACTCAGTGTAAAAAGGGTGGAAGTCTAAATCAAAGTAATAAGCATATTGATAAGGTCTTGCCCTATTCCAATATTGTTTTAAATTCATAACTAAAGGTGATATTAAATCAAAATAGTTATCTGTTAACTTTATGGCTTCAGATTTACTTAACCCCATCTTCTGTGATTGAGTGGTCAAGTAACTTCTTAAATCTATATCTTGTTCTTTGTAAACTTTTTTAGGCGACCTTTCATATTCTTGCACCATAGGAGTTAATTCAGCAATCTCCATATAAGAAGCGTCTTCATTTGGAAACATAAACTCTTCAGACTTAAAGTATTCAAAAACCATTTCCATTTCATATGAAAGTTTTTGTGCAGCCTTAACGTATTTATTACTAATGTTTCCGTAAAATAATTCCATTGCCTTATTCTTTATCAGGAGTGTAACCTCTTTTTATATTACCGTTGTGCATTAAGTACAACCTATCTTTTACTTCCCTAATAACTTTTTTTGGGTCGGTATTAATTTTACCGAAATCATCTCTTCTGTTTAGTTTTGGTTTTACTAAACGGTTATAGTTTAGTGATACAAATTCATCAATAGCCTCCTTTAACATCTTAGGGGTATAGTCTCCTAAAATCTGTTCCTCATCTAAATCAACGTACAAATAAAATCTTTGATTGTTTTTAAAGTATTGCTCGTTAATCATTATTTCAGTAATCTTAAGAAAATCATATTTATCCTGAAACTTCTTTTGGTGTCGGTCAACACTATCTGAGTTTTTATGGAACCTAATCCAATTTAGGTTTTGCCATATTTTTGGTGTTACCCTTCCAATAGATTGAAAGTGCATAATAATATCAAGGTCTGCGTGTCTATTGGTACATATTGCACCGACAACATCATTTGGTAAGTGGTCTGATACATATTTATTTATGTCTTCAATTAATAATAAACCACCTCTAAAATGCTCAAGACAGGTGAATAATACATCTGCAATATCTCTTAAACCCATTTTGGTTCCGTCTGCATTGTAAGGTCTTATTCTTCTTGCCTCAATTTTTGGGTGTAAGCTGAATAAAGCAATGTCTGTAATTGCAATAGCTTTAACATATTCATATTCATCATTTACATCTAATATAAGAACTCTTCGTGGTTTTGCACTTTTATTACCTTTAACATATTCTGCCAATACAGATTCAGTAGTATAAGATTTACCTATACCTTTTTTACCAACTGCCACACCTAATTTAGGTTCTCTGTATTTTTTAATTCCTGACATTATTCTGTTAATTTAAGTAGGTTTTTTAAATCCTTATAAACTACGTTTCTTACTTCAATATGTTGTTTGTCTGAAAGATTTAATCCTAAGAAATCTTCTGTTGTCTTTTTTATCTTATTGCAAACTTCGGTATTTTTTTCCAAATTTTCTGAAACATACTGTAACGATTGCTCCCACACTTGTTCAAATTTCTCGCCACACTCTTTAAGTTCCACCTCGTAAGGTTTAATAAATATGTTTTGATAGTGTTGAATTTTTTCTTTTAACAAGGCTATCTGAGCATCTAATTTAACTGCTGTTTCGTAAAGGTCTACATCATTTTTTGCTTTTTGATAACCTTTTCCTTTTTTACACTTCTCAGACAATTCTTTATGAAACTTTTTTAAAAGTTCTACATATGCATTCTGAAAGTTTATTGACTTTTCAAAGTCTTCTTTTGGTTTATAAATTTTCATTTTATTTAAAGTTTAAGTTAAATGTTCCCCAAGACTTACTATGATGGTCGCACAAAGTTTTTGTGTCAACATATATTGGTATCTCTTTTTCGTACATATCATTTGCAAACCAAGTATCAGGATGTTGTTTTTCTCCAACAACTGCCCTAAATTTTATTTCACTAAACACATCTTTTCTTATCAAGCAACAACCTAATGCACCACTATATACCTGTAATAAAGAACCATCTAAATAACGACTTTGTTCGTGATGTATTCCATAGGCTCTCATATAACCTTGGTTTTTTGCCTCAATTAATCTTAACATAGGTTCTCTGTATGCACCATCAAATATGTGATACAATCCACAGGTAATTCTTTTATTGTGAGACATTAGTTGATGTAGAACATTATGTGGTGGGAATATGTCGGTTTCTAAATGCAACATATAATCATAATCTCCTTTTATTGCCTCATCTAAACAAACTTGATGACATTCTGCCATTACCTCAATTATACCCCTTCCGTTTTTAGGAATCCATTTTACTCCAATACCAAAACTTTCAATAAACTTGCTATTTTCTTCGGTATCAGAATTGTCGGCAAGAAATATGTCTATATGACTTTCAGGGTATAGAAATTTTTTAATATTCAAATACCAATCTAAAAAACAATAATTCTTAAGGTCTGCCTGAGGAGCTGCAACAAGTATTCTTGGTGTATCAGACTTTATCAACATCTACTTGGTCTAAATCGTGTTTATTTAATTTTATATCAGGATTTTGAACTGCAACCATATCAGAACCTTCTTTTGCAATATCTTGTCTTAAAATATCATCTTCTAAACTTGGCTCACTACTTGGGTCTTCCTGCACAACTTCCATAGGTGTTGGTTGTGGAGTCGGAGGTGGAGTTGGTTCAGGTCTTCTTTGTCTTGTGTCTGCATCAGGTGTCATAAATTGAACATTACGTTTTCTGTTTGCAATCTCAGTCATTTCAATAAACCTTTCAATTTGCATATCTCCTTGTTTCTTTAACTGAAACATAATAGCACCCTTCTGTGCAATATCCATCCCAAAGGCAAACATTAACTGTTGTTCATCACTCATTCCCCAACCTCTCTTAACAAAGACTCTTGTCATTATTGGGCGAACTTCTTCTTTAAAATCTTCTGTTACTTCAAAGGCATCATTAATCTCTGAGTTGAATCCTTCAACTACTTGGGGTATGGTAACAGCAGTATATGGGTCAATAGGTACTTTGATAGACATATCAATAGCACCTTCCTTGGCTAAATCATCAACCTTACTTTCTTTTATTTTTGCCATCCACCCCAAACCTTTACAACCTAAAGAGTATAGGTTTAAAGCTTGTTCAACAAGACCTTTTGCTGCTTCCTGTTGTTGTTTAGGAGGCAAGTTTTGAATCTCCTCTTGTGCAAATGAGTTTTCAGTACCACCTATACCTTCTTCTTCAACCTGTTCTTTGTTTTCATTCAACAAGTCTTGGAACGATGGTCTTTCAAATACAGGTTCATTAATATCACCAATCATAGGTGAAGATTCAACCTTAGGGGTTCTGTATTCTTTTTCTTCTACACTTTGTGCAAAAGGACTGTAGGGCATAGACTTAACAGGAGGCTCAGTGTAATCTACGTCTTTAATAGATGGTTCAATCTCTTCAACTATACCATCGGCAACAAAGTCTTGAACCTCTTTTTCTTTTTCTATATTAACATCTACCTGTTCAACTACCTCAGGTTCAGGAGTAGGTTTAACCTTTGCCTTAACGGTTGTCTTTTTAGTAGTTTTAGTTTTTTTAGGTTCTGCTTTTGCTTCAACCTTTTTCTTCCTTGGTCTTCCTCTTTGTGCCATAATTAATATTTGTTATTTTTATGTTCTTTTATTTTTTTCTCGAAGTATACTATTTTTTCCTTCAAGTCTCTTTCGTGTTTAACGGTTTCACTTAAATAGTGAATATCAGAAATATATCTGTTAACAGAGGCTTTACTTCTACCCAACAGACTACCGATTTCACTCTGAGTTAATGTTGCCTGATAGTAAAGTAAATAAGATATAATATGTGTTGCCCTTTTTTGTGAGGAGGTTTTAGTTGCATTCTTTATTTTGTGAGTTGGCAACTTAAATTCTTCGCAAACTAAGTTTATTATGTAATCCGTTGTATTTACTGTGTATTCAGAAACATTTAGATTATCAATAGTCTTGTCTACTCCAATTTTGGTTACAGACAATTCTAATGCCTTAATCATTTTTAAAATTTTATTACTCATCTTCTTCAATGATTTCTAAATCAAATTCAATCCTGCCACTTTCGTCACAAGTTCTAAACTTCTCAATAAACATAGACCACAAACACCTATCGTTTTCTATAACCCCACTTTGTTCTAATGCATCGCACAAACCCTTTATAACATTGTCGCAATCAAAGTTTGTCTTCAAAGGAAGGTCTTCGATTTTTCTTTTTTCAGGAGTGTTCTTAGGAAAAGGTATATAGAATCTTGCGTGAATATAATCATAGTCACCTTTATCTATATTTAAAGATTTAATGTAAAGTATTAAACTCTTCTTATAGTCAGAGTAAGATTTAGGATTATATGCACCACCCCTGCCCAACCTTGGTCTTGGTGTGGGCATAGGAGTAATCGGTATGTTATACCTCAAACATTCCGATATAATTTTTACCACCTGAGTCTTCTTTAGGGGTTTCGGTTTTTGTTTCCGTTGCCTCTACTTTAGGAGCTTCTTCTTTAGGAGTTTCAGCCTTAGACTCTTGTTTAACCTCTTCAACTTTAGTCTCTGCGTTTTTTGTTTCTTGTTCAGGCTTAGTTTGAGGTGTTGTTGGAGTCTCTGCTGCAACTCGTTGCAAAGGAGTTTCTTTTTTAGGTTCAGGTTTATTTGCACCTTCATCCTTTTTTATAGCCTCAACTATCTCACCATCTAACCTATCTAAATCTTTTTCGTATTTAGATGTTAAAGCTTGGTCTTTTGCATCATACGCATTAGAGTAAGCTTCATAAGTTTGTTCATACGCATCAACCTTTTTGTTTGTTGCGTCACTAAGGTTCGACCAAGTTAAGCTCGACCCTTGTAGGTAGTCTTCAAATTTTGCCATTTTAATTATTTTTAGTTCACACCAAATTTATAATACTTTATGCCTACATAAAAAAGAAATTGCAATTATTTTTTTCTTCTGTATGTTTTTTTCTTTCTATCCATTGTTCTTACAGACGAGTAAGCCCTTTTACCACTTGACTTTTCCATTGCCTTAGATTCATCTCTACGGTCTTTCTTCTTTTGTTCAAAGTCTATCTCTGCACCTGTTCTATTACCTAAAGATTCATCAAGTCTTGAATTGTAACCTTGCGTCTTTCCACCTTTTGCGTAATATTCATCTTTATCCCAATCATATTGAGCCACTTTTATTTCAGATAAATTAAAACTATCTCTTTTTTCGCCACTTTCAGGTCTTCTCTCGTAATCAGAAAAATCTACATAAGCAGTATTACCATCTACATCTATTAAATCTCCAACTACATTATCTTCACTTATAACCATTACAGTTTCTCCAATATCATCACTTGAAACCTTTCCACCTTTTGC
>MDTC01099725.1_pt1 | contig 10410 bp, 8 predicted proteins | sample 811181 | NCBI WGS metagenome assembly MDTC01 (sample SAMN05326644, study PRJNA326480) | marine metagenome | isolation source: seawater | place: Pacific Ocean: North | collected 2011
ATTAGCCCACGGACGAAGAACTGGTAATCGAAGGGCTCAAACATTGCTGGCCTCGTCATTGGTAGCCCCTTCATGTTCGTGGGCGTGGTCAGCTTCGTTTGGATGGTGGGCCATGTGCTCGTGGTCATGGTTGGCGTTAGAACCAGGTTCAGTCCGGTGGACCCGGACGTGACGCGCCTCAATCTCGGGATCGAAACCCTGTTGGCGCAGGTGTCCGATCTCTTCTTCCGGATTGCCGCCGGGTTCATGGACGTGCACCGGTGGTACGTCTGTGCTGCCGTTATCCCCGCCGTTCCTGCCGTAGGAGTGGGGACTCTCCGCCACGATGGTCATCCCGTCGTAGTGGATCACCGGCATCTCCGCGCCGTAGGTCAGTCGGAGCACCTCGGTGGTTATCACCTCTGACGGCGGTCCCTCGGCCAGTATCTTGCCAGCGAGGCACACGATCCAGGGCAGGTGGACAGCAACGGCATTGATCTCATGGGTGGTGATGATGATCGTCACACCGTCGTGGTTGAGATCATGGAGAAGATGCATGACATCATCTCTGGTCTTGATGTCCACGCCTGACGTCGGCTCATCCAACAGCAGCAATTCAGGGCTGCTAATGAGGGCGCGGGCGAGGAAGACCCGCTGCTGTTGGCCGCCGGACAGTTCGCGGATGTGCCGGTTTGCCAGGTTCAAGATACCCAGCCGACTCATCATCTCAGCCGCCAGTTCTTTTTCCTCTTTCTTGTACCAGGGGAACAGTCGGTTCTCCATGGTGCGCCCCATCATCACCACCTCTTGAACGGTCACCGGGAAGTTCCAGTCGATGGTCTCCAGTTGGGGCACGTAACCCACCCTGGGACGTTTTTTGGACGTTGCAACGCCTTTGATAAGCACTTCGCCGTCATAGAGGTCCACCGCGCCCAGAACGGTGCGCAAAAGGGTGGTCTTTCCGGAACCACTTGGACCCAGCAGGCCGACAAAGTCGCCTCGCATCACCTTCAGGCTGACGTCGGTCAGTACCCGTTGCTTCTCATAGCCACAGGTGACTGAGTTGATTTCCACAATGGGCTCTCCCTGCCCGTGGCGATGTGGCATTGGATGTAGCATGGTTTTCCTTATCTCTGGTCTTTAGGCGGACTCGCTGTCTGCCTAGGTCAGTTCTTTAGATAGTCTACTGCGGGTAGACAGAGTCGCTTTCGCCTTCAAACACATTCCCAACATCGAGTCCGGCAATCGCACTAGCTTCACCGCCCAGCGCTGGGATCATTGCCTCAAGGTTGTTCTTCATCAGGCCCAGGTAGGTGTGTTCGGGGTCGCCCGGTTTGCCCGGGAGGTCGTCATCAGCCAGGTCATCTATGAACTCGGCGTTGGCTTCCTTAGCGATGGATTCCAGCACGTCGCTGGAGAACACCTCCGAGCCAAACACGGCCGGCAGGCCCAGTTCTTTCACCTGGTCGATCAGAGCCGCGACTTCTTTGACTGAAGGTTGAGAGAAGTTTGACGGCTGCACGGCACCAATGACTTCCATGCCGTACTGCCCGGCGAAATAGGCCCAGGAGTCATGGTAGGTCAGGAGTTTTCGGTTCCCTTCTGGAATCGTGGCCACCGCAATTCGGATAGCCTGGTCCATCTGGCCAATCTTGACCCGAAACCGCTCCAAATTCTCTGAGTAATAACCTGCATTATCAGGGTCCATGGCAGCCAATTGATCATGGACGATCTGGGCGTAACTCAGACCCAAGTTGGGGTCCGGCCAAAGGTGAGGGTTCGGATGTCCGCCGGATTCTGGAAAGCTGAAATCGAATTTCCATTGTTCCGGAGTAACGGCTTTTTCTCCCAATGACAAGATCACCGCATCCGATCTCTTGTTTGCTTCAGCCAGGGCCAAAGTAGGCTCTTCCAGGAACAGGCCATTCAGGACAACCAAGTCTGCCTGTGCCATGAGTTTGGCCATGGATGGAGTGGGTTCAAAGGTATGGGAATTTACGCCCTCCGGAACCACGCCCTCGAGGCTTATGCGTGAGCCACCGATGTTCTCAACGATGCTCGTGATGGGTGAGACCGTGGTCACCACTTTCAAACGAGTGTCGCCTGGAACCGCAGGTTGGGAAGATTCTGAAGTTTCGCCGCCGCAGGCACCGATTGCCATAGCCAGTATTAATGCTGCCCAGAATCTTGTGCTGCTGAAAATGCGTTGCATCTATTGTTTAGTCTCGTTGGCTTTAGCTTCCTGGCACCCTGCGCAGACTCCGGTGACTGCGAAGTGTTCCAAGTCAGGCTCAAACCCAAATTCTTTGTTTAAAGTGTCGCGGAATTCCGCCAGGTAATGGGGGCTAAGGTTGAAGGCGCCGTTACAGGCTCGACAGACCATATGGGGATGGTGACCGTCGGGGTCGGTAAGCTCAAAATGAAGCCGATCACCAATGGCCACCTCGGTTACCACGCCCAGTTCCTTGAACAGGTGCAGAGTCCGGTAGACCGTGGCGATATCCATGTAGGGATAGGCCTTTTTGGCGGCCTGAAACACCTCATCGACACCCATATGTCCATCGCCTGAGGCAATGGTGGACAGCACTATCAGGCGTTGTGGGGTTAGCCGGTGTCCCTTCAGACGCAGAGTCTCGATGGCGCTTTCGTGACCAATCATGGCTTTCTTCGCTCTGGCCCTTGGGCCTGCTATTTGTGCGAATAAAAGTTATTGCAACCAATTGCGATTACTAATTCTAGCATCAAGACACGGGAAGTCAACCGGGCTTAAAGGAACAGGGAGAGATGGGATATGAGGCTAGACGTTGACCCGGGAGATCATGATTCCCGAGATAACCCTGGTGGCCGCCATGGCCAAAAACACGATGGGCCAGGGACTGCCGGCCATATCCAGCACAGCGGCGAATACCAGCGCCTGAGCTCCGGCGTAGGCATACCCGTGGGCGCTCATGATGCCGGTAGCCGTCCCAGACATACGACGTCCGGCTATGTCCACAGCCACGGAATTTATCGATGACATACCCATGGACAGACCACCAATAAGCATCAGCACGGCCCCAACGGTCACATTCACCGGCGGTGCGATAGCCACGCCCACCAGCACAATTGCGCTCACAGCACAGGAGAAGATGATCATCGGCTGCCTGCGACTGTCCAGATAACGGTCTGAGATTATCCCTGCGGTTGGCGGAGCGACCAAATATCCAGCGGGAAGCAGAATCGTAAGAAGTATGGTGGACTCAATGGACATTCCGCCCTCTTCGAAGTAATAGATGGGCACCCAGGTGGTCAGACCGTAGCGGACGATGTTCTCCAGTCCTTTGACCTGGCAGGCCATCAGGAACCTGGTGTTGGACAGTAAAAGCTTGTAGGGACCGAATCCTCGGAGCAAATCCGAATCAATGGCTTCTGGAGTCGCGGATACAGCGTCCTCTTCAACGTATTCTGGCAGGCCGACATCCGAGGGCTTGTCTCGGACGATGAAATAGAACGCGATTCCCAACACCGCGATGATTATCGGTGGGTATCTGAAGGAAGCGCGCCAGCCCCATTCTGCGCCCACATAGCCCGATATCCACCACATGAGCACCATGGCCCCACCCGCAGAGGTGCCGACTATCCCCAGTGCCATGCCGCGGCTCCGGCGAGGCCACCACTGGGAGATCATACTTATGGCAGGTGCCCAGCAAGCAGCGTTCACAAACCCGGCAATACCCCACGGTATGGCCATGGTGACGGCTGACGTGGCAAAGCTCGTGATTACGTTGAAAACGGTGGTGAGGATGGCCCCGAGCAACACCCATAACCTGAGGCCATAGAGCTCGCCCAGCCGACCGTGGAACAGGTCGCCGATCCCAAATCCCCAGAGAAGCAGGGCATTTATGAGACCTATCTCAAAGTTGTTGAGACCAAGGTCCTCTTTGACCAGCGGAGCCACCGGCCAGAAATTGAACCGCCCCAAGTACAAGAACAGGTAGAAGCCAGCAAATGCCAGCAGAACCCGCCACCTGAAGATATGGTAACTGGGAGGGAGTTCGTCGAAGGGTCTCGCTTCGATACGGCTCAAATCGAAGGAACCTGGCACAGCGGTACAGTGGTGTGTAGGGAAAGGTGTTTCATATCTCTACAGGCGTGGGCCAGAGTACCGCCCGCAATCAGACCTTAACGCGAGAGATCATGATTCCGGAGACTACTCTGGTTACAGCCATGGCCACGAAAACAATGGGCCAGGGACTGCCGGCCATGTCCAGGACTGCGGCAAATATCAGGGCCTGTGCTCCCGCGTAGGCATACCCGTGGGCATCCAACACGCCCGAGGCAGTGCCTGACATCCTCCGTCCAGCTATGTCCACGGCAACGGTCGACATGGGGGACATGCCCATGGATAAGCCGCCGACCAGCAGCAGAATAGCTCCCAGGGTAACGTTCACTGGAGGCGCGATGGCAATTCCGATCAACACCAGGGCGCTCACCGTACAGGAGAAGATCACCATTGGCTGACGGCGGCTCCCCAGACAACGGTCCGAGATTATTCCGGCCACTGGAGGCGCAACCAGATAACCCAAAGGCAACAGGATGGTGAGAAAAACCGTGGACTCTATGGACAACCCACCTTCTTCGAAGTAATAGATCGGCACCCAGGTGGTCAGGCCGTAGCGGACGATGTTCTCCAAACCTTTAACGTGGCAAGCCAGGAGAAATCTTGAGTTACCCAACAGGACTTTATAGGGGCCCAGTCCTCTTAGACGTTCCGGGTCTATAGCCTCCGGGGTGGCCGAGATTTCGTCGTCTTCCACGTACTCTGGTAGATCGACATCGGTGGGCCGGTCCTTGGCAATGAAGTAGAATGCGATTCCCAACACCGCAATGATCAGCGGCGGATAACGGAAAGACGCTCGCCAGCCCCATTCTGCGCCCACGTAGCCGGAGATCCACCACATGGTGACCATTGCCCCACCGGCAGCGGTGCCGACTATACCCAGGGCCATACCCCGGTTTCGGCGAGGCCACCATTGGGAGATCATGCTTATACCCGGGGCCCAGCAGGCGGCATTCACAAAGCCAGCAATGCCCCAGGGGATAGCCATGGTCAGGGCAGATGTGGCAAAGCTGGTGATGACGTTGAACACCGTGGTGAGGATTGCTCCAATCATCACCCACAGTCGTAGGCCATAGGTCTCAGCAAGTCTGCCGTGGACCAGGTCACCCAAACCGAACCCCCAGAGCAGCAGGGCGTTCACCAGACCCACTTCAAAGTTGCTGAGGCTCAGATCCTCTTTGACCAACGGCGCAACGGGCCAGAAGTTGAAGCGACCCAGATATAAGAACAGGTAGAAGCCGGCAAATGCCAGCAACACCCGCCACTTGAAGATGTGGTAACTGTGGGGGAGGTCTTCGTAGCGCGCTGCTTGGGGGCTACTCATGAAAGCAGGGCCTGCATTGACCAGAGAGACCGAAGTTGAAGAGTGAACATACTAAATGGCAAATAATGATCTTCCGCTTGGCGGAGATTTTGAAGCTGCATCCCTTAAAACAAAAAGGCCGAGAGGCGGGCTCACTGTTTTCTACGAAAGCGGCGCGCCTTTCGGCCTTTTGTTAGACCACTAATGTGTCTTATGGAGACTAGGCGCCAGCGGGGATGCGGGCCTTGGCGATAGCCTCTAGTTCCTCGTTGGATTGAGCCATGATGTCGATGGCATCTCCCAGGGGCTGAGGGACCTTGTAGGGGGTGCGAACATAGAGCTCGATTCGGTTGCCTTCTGGATCGAAGAAGTACATGCCAAAGGCGATGCCATGGCTGACGATCCGCTCGATCTCTACACCGGGTTCTGCTTCGAGTCGAGTATGGAATTCCCTCAGGTCATCCAGGGAAGGAACGATGAAGGAAATCTGCTGGATGACTTTGGCGTCGTCACAGGTCACCCGACCCTTCATCAACACGAACTCGTGGTGCTCGCGCTCTTTGTCTGCGGTGAAGAAGGTCATTCCCCGTTCTTCCAGGTCCTCATCGGAGATGGTGAGGCCCATGACGCGGCTGTAAAAGTCCCGCATCATCATCAAGTCTTCGGCGTAGATTCCAACGTGTCCCAGAGAGTCAATCTTTGGCATGTCTGCCTCCTGTGTGATTATCTGCTGTCCAGGGTTAGGGAGCCTTGGTGGTTAATTACGAGGGATTATACACCAATGGCTAGTTCTCAGAGCGATCTTGCATCGCCCGAAATAGTTTCTCTGAATTCACAGGTATCTCGGTGATACTCACTCCGGTGGCATCTAGGATTGCGTTGATGATTGCCGGAGCTACGGAACTGATTCCCTGCTCGCCAATGGCCTTGCCACCGTAGGGTGACGGGCCGCCACTCTCGCTGGCAACGTGAACCGTGCGCAGTTCGGGCATATCAGGCATGGACGGTATCTTATATTCGCCCATGGACAGGGTTGTCACGTGCCCCTCATCGTATTGCAGATCTTCGGTAAGCGCGTATCCGATACCCTGCATCACCGCGCCGTCGATCTGACCTTGATGACCCAAGGGGTTCAGGATCGTTCCGACGTCGTGGGCTGAGGTGAACTTGGTCAATTGCACCTGTCCGGTTTCTGTGTCCAACTCTACCTCGGCAATCTGGACGCAAAAGACCGTTATGTCTTCATCGCGCTCCGAATCGTAGGTGTGATCAGCCTCCATGAGTCCACCGGCAAGGGTTGCCAGGTCACTCAGGCTCATGGAAGTCTTGCCAGGGGAGGTAACCTTTCCCTGGGAGAAGCCAGTCTCCTCCTCTGGCCATCCGAACATATCCGCAGACATGGTGACCAACTGGCGGCGTAATTCCTGGGCAGCCCTGAAAACCGCCTGTCCGGCGACGTGGGTAACGCGGCTTCCGCCAACACCGGTCTCAAACGCAACGTCATCGGTGCTCCAGTTTTCCAGCTTGATCTGGTCGTAGGCCACACCTAGTTCTTGACCCAGTATCTGTCGCAGCACGGTGTAGAAACCGGAACCGGTGTCGGGAAGCGCGGTGTAGAGCATGACCACCCCTTCAGAGTCGATGGTTATCTTGACCGTGGAACTGCCCGCACCCACGTGCCGCTCGCAGAGTGCTACTCCTCGGCCAGTCAGTTTGCCCGGCGTTTGGGGCTTGGCCTGGTTGTATTCGGATTCCGCCACGGCGGCATCCAGGGTCTTGATGCCCATTATGTTCTTCCAGTAGTAACCCAACGGCGATGCGTCACCATCCTGGACCAGGTTCTTCTGTCGAAATGCCACCGGGTCCATGCCCAATTCGCGGGCAATCAGGTCCATCTGAGCCTCGGCAGCGAAGATCGATTGCGGATCACCGGGAGCGCGCATGCTGCCGCAGGGTACCTGGTTGGTGTAGACAACATCGGAGTCGATATGTCCGTGGGGAATCTTGTACGGGCCAAGGCAACGGGAGCCGTAGGTGACTCCTCGGGCGGGCTTAAACGCCGCGTAGCCACCGCTGTCGTAGACCAAGTGGGCTTGGCGAGCGGTGATCGACCCGTCTTTTTTGACTCCAGTCTTGAAGGTCATAACCGCTGGATGGCGGGGGTTGCCAGCCATCAGTTCTTCGATGTAGGTCATCGCCATACGCACGGGGCGACCGGTGGTCTTGGAGAGCCAGAAACCCAGGTGGGTGTCCATGAAGCCGCCCTTGCCGCCAAAGTCCCCGCCGATGGTGGTAGCGTTGACCCGAATCTGGTCGGTGGGCATGTCTATGCCTTCGGACAATTGCTGGCGCACCTGGAAGGGCATTTTGCTGTTCACCCAGGTCTGCACTCGGCCGCTGTTATCCAGAAAGACCACCGAGGCGTGGGGCTCGATATACGCCTGATGTTGGTGGTTTGTCTTGAAAGTATGCTCAAATACCAGATCGGCTTCGGCGAAACCCTTTTCGACATCGCCGTTGCTCCAACTTGCGTGACCGGCTGCGTTGGGATGGGCTTGGTTACCATCCGGGATGCCGGCGTAGTCCATAAAATTGGGGTGCAAGACCGGAGCGTCGGGCTTGAGAGCGTCGATGGGGTCCAGGATTGGGTCGAGTTCTTCGTACTCGATTTGAATCAGGTCCAGGGCCGCTTCAGCCATGTCATCGTCTTCAGCAGCGACAGCTACGACTTTCTGACCGGCGAACCTGACCACTTCGCGGGCCAGGATTGGCATGTCTCGCAGCATGCGGCCCACCAGATGAGGCGGGATATCATCTGCGGTTAACACAGCGTGTACGCCGGGGACTTCCCGCGCCGCAGCTACCGAGTCGGCATCAATGGATACGATCTTGGCGTAGGGGAAGGGACTGCGTAGGCACTTGCCAACCAGGATGCCCGGAAGGTTAACGTCCGCGGGGAATATCGCCTGGCCGGTGACTTTCGCCGGCCCTTCGGCGCGGCCTACTGGCCGACCAATGGTCTCGTATGAACTGGTCACGGAAGGCCTCCGTTATTTGGCTTTGGCTTTGCTTCGGGACTTCTTGGGTGCTCCGGCTTCGGCCAAGTCTGTGGCCAACTGGGCCAGGGTACGAACCGGAACGCCGGTTGCGCCTTTGACCAGATACCCGTTGGCGCGGTCTGAGGTCGAGGTACCGGCTATGTCCAGGTGGACCCAGGCAGCGCCGTCTACGAACTCGGCTAGGAGCAGGGCCGCGGTGATGGAACCGGCCTGTCTGCCACCGCTGTTCTTCATATCAGCGACGTCGCTCTTTATCAGGTCTTTGTACTCGTCGAACATGGGCAGTTCCCAGAACTTCTCGCCCGTCTTGTTTCCAGCGCCGATTATCTGCTGTGTCAGGGTATCGTCGTTACCCATGACTCCGGTACAGGCCTTGCCCAGGGTTGTCACCATGGCGCCGGTGAGTGTGGCAACGTCCACCAGTCGGGTTATGCCCTGCTCTCTCGCGTAGCAAAGAGCATCGGCCAGTACCAGACGCCCCTCAGCGTCCGTATTGATCACCTCGATGGTCTTGCCGTTCATGGCCCGTACCACGTCACCAGGGCGCTGGGCGGACGCTCCAGGCATATTCTCGGTTGCAGCGATCACCGCCAGCACGTTTATCTTGGGCTTGTTCTCCCCGATGATCTGCATTGCCGCAATGACGGATGCGCCACCGGCCATATCGCCCTTCATGGCTTCCATGCCGCCCGGAGGTTTGAGGGATATGCCGCCGGTATCAAAGGTGATTCCCTTGCCAATGAGGCCCAGGTTGTTCTCCGGGTTTTCCGGGTGGCCGTCATAACGGATGATGATAAGTTTGGCCGGTTCATCGGTGCCTTGGGCCACACCCATGAAAGCGCCCATGCCCATCTTCTTCATCTCGGCATTATCCAAGACTTCTATCTTCAGGCCTTTGTCAGACGCAACCTTCTTTGCTGTCTCAGCCATGCTGGACGGCGTCATATGGTTGGCTGGCTCGTTGACCATGTTGCGAGCGATGATGGAGGCCTGGGCGGCGGTAGAACCCAACTTAACCCCAGCCGCGATCGCCTTGGCCCGGGCTTTATCCAGTTCAACCACGGTCAGTTTTTCGAACTCGGTGGCGGAATCGCCGTTATTGGTCTGATGAATACCAAACTTGTAAAGGCCGAGGTAGGCTCCTTCTGCGATCGCCTGTCCGGACAGTTGAGGGTCAAGGCCGCCGATGCCAGCCCCGTGGGCGATGGTGGCAGCCTTAGAGATACCCTTGCGACGGAGAAAACGGACCACCTCTGCAGATAACCGCCGGACGACCTGTCCATCGAATTTATCCTGGGGCCCAAGTCCGACAACCAATACCCGGCTGGGCTTGATCTTGCCGAGGGTGTGAATCAGTGTGCACTCGCCAACGCCGCCCTTGATCTCCCTGTCTTTGATCAGCTGGGTGATGAGTCCGCCAAGGGCCTTGTCCACCGCGCCGGTAGCCCCACCAGGCTTCTTAACCCCTCTGAATAGGTTGACCACCAGCGCCGGGGTGTCGATGTCAGTGATATCAGCCGACTTAACATCGATCACCAATTCTTTAGACGTCTTGGCTGCTTTGGACTTCCGCGTCGCTGTGGTCATTGGAGGTATGCACCTATTTAGAATTTACGGGGCGTTTGGCACCGGATTCTGGCCGCCGGACCTGGCCCAGTCGATGACCTGGTCCAAAACCGGCTGGATGTTCTTGGAGGAATCTAGGGCGTAGTATTCCCGCTGTACCGGTTCCTCCACAGGGGTCATACGAGTGTAGATCAGCCAACCAGCATCGGAATAGGTATTGGCATGCCTATCGGCCTTGCGTTCCTTCAGACGACGCCGGACGGTATCCTTTGGCGCGGTGACATGGACTATGGCCAGGGGAGCGGCGGTGGTTTCCGATATGTCGTAGAGGTAAGACCGGAAATCCTCATTGAGGTTGGTTGCGTCGAATAAGACGCTGTACCCGTTGATGAGGTAGTACACGA
>MDTC01031304.1_pt1 | contig 10409 bp, 8 predicted proteins | sample 811181 | NCBI WGS metagenome assembly MDTC01 (sample SAMN05326644, study PRJNA326480) | marine metagenome | isolation source: seawater | place: Pacific Ocean: North | collected 2011
CCATCCTCAGCTAGTTTTACCTCTGCTGCCACCATAGATGATACCCATGCCGGTTCAGTCACCGTAAGCTTGGCTGCCGAAGCATTTGTGCCGCAAATACCTTGGACGTCATGGTTGTTATCATTGTTGATTGTAATGCTGGCGCCGCTTTTTACCGTGATGGCGATTCAGTTCAGCACCCGAGGCAATCGATCGTTGCCCATCGTTTCGGTACCGGCGGAGCCTGCAAAGGACCAGCCCGCCTACCTGCTAACACTGAAGTTGCACAACCAGCGCAGTCTCGCCCAAGCGGATCAAGAGCAAGCCATTGACGACGCGCTAACCATGGGCCGCGAAGTCTGTGCGCTGTATCCGGGGCTGGCAGTTGCCTTGCAGGAACGCGGCATCGTGCTGCTGTTGAGCAAGCGTGAAGTAAGCGGCCTGCAGGCCATATATGCCTCAATGCTACTGCAGCGGCTGTTGCGGGAATACGAGACCCAGGGCCAATTCCGCTGTCACTTAACTACGCTGATCAGCCCTAGCGACCCAGCTGAAGCCTCGTCAATTACGCTGGCAAGCTTAGAAGCAAAAACTGACATCGAGCAGAACCTCACCCTTGCCTCGTTAGCAAAGGCAAATACCGCGCTGATGGCATCTGAGGTGTACACGGACTTAAGCCCTGCTCAACAGGTCTGGGCCGAGGGGTTCCAGCACCCTATTTTGGAGGACCTAGCACCACAGGATCGGTTCTACAGCATTGAGTCGCTGCCGGACCAAGAGCAGGCGCTGATCAACAGCCAAGCTGAAGTCGTTCTCGGTTTCAGCATCGCCCAGTAGCTTTAGTGGCAGCGAGAGACTAGGGTTAACCCGGATTGCAAAACCTACAGGAGAGAGCGATTTGTTGAATCACGTCATGATCGGCGCAAACGATATTAAAAAAACCAAACAATTCTACGATGCAGTGCTGGGTGTACTGGGTGCCGCTCCTGCGATGGAGCATGTTAACGACACCGGACATACCCGGCTTTTTTACGCCCACAACGGCTCTACTTTTAGCTTATCTGAGCCAATTAACGGTGAGTCGGCAAGTGTCGCTAACGGCTCGACTATCGGCTTTGTTTGCGATTCACCAGAACAGCTACAGGCGTTCCACGACGCGGCGGTAGCCAACGGCGGCACCACATCAGAAGAACCACCAGGGCCACGCAACGGCAATATGGGCCTCATGTATCTATGCTATTTCTTAGACCCAGACGGTCACAAGATCTGCGGCATTCATCGCCCGGCCTAGTAGAGCGTCTACTCAACGCTCAGGCGTTCCGCTTTTTGGAAACCGCGCGGTAGCTTGCGGCCGCGCCGAGCCCGCTCACCGAGATAATTTTCTAAATCTCGCGCCTTCAGCCGCAGATGGCGCTGGCCGGCATGCACGAGTAGCTCATCTTTTTCACCCAAGGCCACTGCGCCTATCAGCTCTTCCTCGCCAGACTTAAAGGCCGCCGTGGGTACGTTGATGAGTTTGTTGCCCTTGCCTCTGGCCAGTTCCGGTAGGTCTTTGAGAGCAAAAACCAGCAGCCTGCCCTGATTGGTGACCGCAGCAACATTTGTGCTCTCCGCTGCATAAAGGGCCGGGTCAATAAGCAGGGGCGGTAGGGCGAAGCCGCCGCTGGGCACACTCAAACAGGCCTTGCCTGCCTTATTTTTTGTGACCATTTCGCTCAGCGTGCCGACAAAGCCGAAGCCTGCGTTAGAGGCCAACAACACCTTGGCATCCGCCTTGCCCATTAATACACCAACAAAACGCGCATCATTTTTTGCCTTGAAACGTCCAGACAGCGGCTCGCCCTGCCCTCGTGCAGAGGGCAGTGTGTGGGCTGCCGTATTGTAGCTGCGGCCATCAGAATCTAAGAAAACCAACACATCGTTGGTGCGGCCTTGGGCCGCCTGCGCAAATTCATCGCCAGTGCGGTAGTTCAGTTCGTGGGGCTTCACATCATGCCCCTTTGCCGCCCGCACCCAGCCCTTGGTCGACAGCACCACTGTGATTGGGTCATTGGTCATGAGGTCTTCTTCGCTGAAAGCTTGGGCTTCTTCAACTTCGAGCAAGGGCGAGCGTCGCGGGTCGCCATACTCTTCGGCAACGGCCAAAAGCTCCTTCTTTATAAGAGTCTGCATGCGCGCCTTGGAGCCTAGGGTTTTCTCTAGATCGGCTTTTTCGGTTTCAAGCTCGTCTTTCTCGCCGCGCAGCTTCATTTCTTCGAGCTTCGCCAGATTGCGCAGGCGCAAATCTAGAATGGCATTAGCCTGAATGTCACTTAAGGCAAACCGCGTCATCAGGGCTTGGCGCGGTTCGTCTTCTTCGCGAATGATGCGAATGACTTCATCTAAGTTCAGATAGGCGACCAGCAGACCATCGAGAATGTGCAGGCGGTCGTTTATTTTCTGTAGGCGAAAATTCAAACGGCGCGTAACCACATCTAAGCGATAGCGCAGCCATTCCTTGAGGATGCCTACCAGACCCTTGACCTCGGGACGCTGATCGAGGCCAATAATGTTGAGATTGACCCGGTAGCTACGCTCTAAGTCTGTAGTCGCAAACAGATGACTCATCAGGCGTTCGTAGTCGATGCGGTTGGAGCGCGGCACGAATACCAGCCGGGTTGGGTTTTCATGATCGGACTCATCGCGCAGGTCTACCAGCATGGGAAGCTTTTTGGCGTTCATCTGCTGCGCCACCTGCTCGAGTACCTTCGCCGGTGACACTTGGTGCGGCAGAGCAGTGATGACCACATCTGCGTCTTCTCGGTGATAGACCGCCCGCGCCTTGATGCTGCCGCGCCCGGTTTCATAAAGTGCCTGAATATCCGCTGCAGGGGTAATTACCTGAGCCGGAGTTGGATAATCCGGACCCTTGATATGGATCATTAGGTCTGCGGTGGTCGCCTTGGGGCTATCCAGCAAATGAATACAGGCGCTAACAACTTCGTTGAGGTTATGCGGCGGGATATCCGTGGCCATACCAACGGCGATGCCCGTGCTGCCGTTGAGCAGCACGAAGGGCGCTTGGGCTGGCAAAAGCTTTGGTTCTTTGACGCTGCCGTCAAAATTTGGACTGTAATCGACGGTACCCTGCTTGGCTTCGCTGAGCAGCAGGTCGGCGTAGCGCGACAAGCGTGCTTCGGTATAACGCATGGCGGCAAAGGACTTAGGGTCGTCGGGAGCACCCCAGTTACCCTGGCCGTCCACCATGGGATAGCGGAATGAAAACGGCTGAGCCATGAGCACCATAGCCTCATAGCAGGCGCTGTCGCCGTGAGGGTGAAACTTGCCCAACACATCGCCTACAGTGCGCGCCGATTTGGCGTATTTGGCCTGACTGTTTAGGCCCAGTTCGCTCATGGCGTAGATTATTCGGCGCTGTACCGGTTTCAGGCCATCGGCTATATGCGGCAGTGCCCGGTCGTTGATGACATACATCGAGTAGTCGAGATAAGCCCGCTCGGTGTAGGTCGCCAGGGACATGGATTCCGAAGCGTCGCCACTGGAGGAAGAGGGTTTGATTTCATCATCCATGAATAGTTGCCTGTCTCGTTTTAGATCAAATTTTGCCCAGCCGGTGTCTGGACCTGCTAGTCGATTACCGCCTGATCACCTTTTTTCTCCAGCCAAGCCCGACGATCTGGGGCGCGTTTTTTGGCCAGCAGCATATCCATCATGTCGTCGGTTTTGCTCCCTTGGTCTACCGTGAGCTGGACAAGCCGACGGGTATCCGGGTGAATGGTGGTTTCGCGCAGCTGGGCCGGGTTCATTTCGCCCAGACCTTTAAAGCGCTGGACCACGGGCGTGGCACGCTTCTTTTCTTCGGCCATGCGCGTCAGCACCGCTTCCTTCTCAGCTTCGTCCAGCGCATAAAACACTTCCTTGCCGACATCAATGCGATAAAGAGGTGGCATGGCGACATAGACATGGCCTGCGCTGACCAAGGCACGGAAGTGTTTGACGAACAAAGCGCATAGCAGCGTGGCAATGTGCAGGCCGTCGGAATCTGCGTCTGCCAGAATGCACACCTTGTCGTAACGGAGTCCAGAGAGATCTGCGCTGGCGGGATCTACTCCGATAGCCAGCGCAATGTCGTGTACCTCCTGAGAAGCCAACACCTGATTGGCGTCCACTTCCCAAGTATTCAGAATTTTTCCGCGCAGCGGCATGATGGCCTGAAACTCCCGGTCCCGAGCCTGCTTCGCTGAACCGCCGGCAGAGTCGCCTTCGACCAAAAACAGTTCAGCCCTAGAGGCATCCTGACCCGAGCAATCGGCCAATTTGCCCGGTAAGGCTGGGCCTGATGTGACCCGTTTACGGGCTACTTTTTTCGCGGCGTTTAGACGACGCTGGGCATTACCAATGGCCATTTCCGCAATTTTTTCGCCATCGCTGGCGTGCTCGTTAAGCCACAGGCTGAAGGCATCTTTCGACACGCCAGAAACAAAAACCGCCGACTGGCGAGATGACAAACGTTCCTTGGTTTGGCCAGCAAACTGAGGGTCTAGCAGCTTTACGCTGAGCACATAACTGCACTGCTCCCATATATCGTCACCGGTGATTTTGACCCCACGCGGCAGCAGGTCACGGAATTCGCAGAACTCTTTCAGGGCATCAATCAGACCAGAGCGCAGCCCGTTTACATGAGTACCACCCTGAGCGGTGGGAATGAGATTGACGTAGCTTTCGGTGATTGGCGCACCGCCGTCGACTACCCATTTCAGCGCGTACTCAACCGCTTCGGCACTGCCCTTAGCCTGATGCATGATAGTGGCCTTGGGCACACATTCCGCATCGCCTACCGCGGCTTCTAAGTACTGGCGCAAGCCGTCCTCAAACAGCCAGCTCTCGTTTTCTTCCGGCTTGGCCTGTACCGCCAAACTCATACGCAGGCCCGGGCAAAGTACGGCTTTGGCTCGCAGCAAATGCCGCAGTCGGCCCATGGCCAGCGACGGGCTGTCAAAATAATCGCTTTCAGGCAGAAAACATACTCGGGTGCCCGTGTTGCGCTTACCAACGGAATCTACCGGCTGCAGCTTGCTCGCAGGCTCGCCGCGCTCATAGCGCTGGCGGTACAGGTTGCCATCGCGCTTAACCTCTACCTCAAGCCACTCGGACAGGGCATTGACCACCGACACGCCGACGCCGTGCAAACCACCGGAAAAGTTGTAATTTTCGTTGTCGAATTTACCCCCAGCGTGCAGTCGCGTGAGTATCAGCTCAACACCTGACACTTTATGTTCGGGGTGTATATCCACAGGCATGCCGCGGCCGTCATCGATGACTTCAATAGAGCCATCGGCATTGATGCAGACTTCAATTTCGCTGGCGTGTCCGGCTATGGCTTCGTCAACACTGTTATCGACCACCTCTTGCACCAAGTGATTTGGCCGCGTGGTGTCGGTGTACATTCCAGGCCGCCGACGCACAGGCTCAAGGCCAGAAAGTACCTGCAAGGATTCTGCTGAGTAGGATTTTTCCGCCATAAAGTATGCGCCTAGCTATAGGGAGTAAGACATTGAATTAGTGCAGCCACTGCACGCGGCTATTGATCTGACCATTGTCGCCTAGGGTTAGCCAACGATAACCCGGGGTGCGCTCACCTACAGCAAACTGCTGGCTGCGGGGCGGAAATTGAAACCCTGTTGATGGAGTGCCCAACAGTGGACGGCGACGATAATGCCCATGCACTACCTGATGCACGTGACCAAAAATGGCGCCGCAGAATTTCGGCCCAGCTAGGTCAATTAGCTCGTTGAGTAAGTCCTCTGGCGCAGAAATACGGTCTTTGTCGAGCCATGGCGAACCAATCGGCAGCAGCGGATGATGGGTTGCAAGCAACCCGTATTCGCTTTTTGTGCTTTGCCAGCACGTCAGCAGCGCCGCACGCTCAACATCGTCTACCTTGGCGGCGGGTTGATCGTCCTCATGTGAGTCCAGAGCAAAAACAGTCCATGGCCCCAACGCCAACGGTTCCATGGGTAGACCCGCCTGCACCATGGCCTCACCACAATCGTGATTGCCCGGCATGCACAGCAGCGGAGCATCCGTAAACGAGCGCAGGATATGCTGCAGTTGTGGGTACAGCTCGGCAGTGCCGCCGTGCACCAGATCACCGGTCGCTACAACCGCATCGGGCTGAACTTCAGCGCAGGCCTGTTGGAGGACAGCCTGCAGGTTGGAGTGGGTATCAGCGCCGAGGAGTCTTTCGCCTTGTGGCACTAGGTGGCAGTCGGTGATGTGTAACAGGGTGTGTTGCACCGGGTCGAACTAAGCCTCGTCACCAGATTGGGAAGAATGTAGAGGTGCGGCTGAGGGCTGCGATTCGGGCCCAAGGGCGTCGGGACTCATGCCAACAGCCAGACACAATGCCAGGTATTCGCCAAGGAAGCGGTTTAGCTGCTCTTTTTCGTCCCGGGCGCGCATGCGCTTGTTCGGATATTCGTAAGCACCGTGGAAACGCGACTGATGCTGGTAGGCAACAACTTCCGCGCTCTTGGTGTCATGGTATAGCTGAATTTTCATATTCGGGCTGCTACCCCAATCCTGCTTAGGCACTTGGGTAAGCTGCAGTAGTGTGGTGTAGGGTCCACGTTTGAGAACGTTAAGTTCTACCCGCGCTCCAGAGCTACCGGGAAACAACATCACACAGCGAAAGTCGGCCTCGCGTACGTTTGGGAACAGCTGCATCAGACGCAAAAAATTCATATCGCACTCTGCCATATGCCCTACCAAATCGTGGTGATAGCGGCGGCTGCCGTATTGGCCACCCGTCGCAAAGTCATAGCTCAACTCCGTAGAGCGGCTGACGATATCGGCATCTGTTTCCGGGCGTTTATCTGACACAGGTTCTGTTCTTGCTAAGCGACGGGCTAATATACCTAGCCCAACGCCTTAGTGTCATGGAAGAATTGCTCGACATCATCACCAATTGCAGCAATTGGTCACGTCGGCTCGTTCACGTTACTTGCATTGTCAATATGGGCATAATTCGGCCCCTCGCAAGCTATTCGATACCAGCGCAATTAGAGATCAGACTGAAAGGAATCCGGATGCCACAGACCAATCCATTTTTTGCCAGCATGCTAGTGAACGCGTCGCTGATCGCAGCAGCCTTATCTGCGCCTGTGATGGCAGATGATCTGATGGATGTTTTTCTCTCTGCCAAGGATAACGACGCGGTAGTCGGTGCTGCCAGAGCCTCATACCAAGCAGACAAGGAGCGCTTGCCCCAAGCACGTTCTGCCTTGCTGCCATCGCTGGTGGCTAGCGTGAGCACAACCAAAACCGAAACCACTACCCCGGGGACAACGATTCCCGGTGGTGCATTGCTAGAGCGTGGCTACAACGACAATGGCTGGAATGCACAGCTGCGTCAGCCAGTACTCAACGTCGCCTCATGGTTTGGCTACAACAGTGCTAGGGCCTTTGTTAAAGCCTCGTCCTTTGCGCTGGCGGCCCACGAGCAGGACCTGATTGTGCGGGTTGCTGATGCCTATCTGAACATTTTGCGCACCCGCGACCGGCTCGACACCACCAACGCCGAGGTCACCGCCGTCAAGCGCCAACTAGAACAGGTGCAGCAGCGTTTTGATGTAGGCCTCGTGGCCATCACCGATGTGCTGGAATCACAGGCCGCTTTCGACGCCGCCTTAGTGCAGCAAATTCAAGCCGAGACCGCCCATTACATCAGCTTTGAAACTCTGCGAACGCTCACCGGCCGAGACTACGACGAACTGGCCACCTTGTCTGAGCAGCTTCCCATTGTGGATCCAGATCCGCTCGACGAAGAAGCTTGGGTAGAGGCCGCCCTGCGCTCTAATCTGGCAATTCGGGCCGCCATGGAACAGTTGAACTCGGCACGCAACGAATCGCGTTCGCGTCTGTCTGATCACCTGCCAACAGTCGACGCCACGGTGACCCGCAGCAACAACCATAATGGTAATCCGCTAACGCAGCAGTTCAGCCCCGAAGAAACCGAAACCACCATTTATGGCCTGCAGCTCACTATGCCGTTGTTTCAGGGTGGACGTACCACCTCGCGCAGTCGCGAAGCCAAGGCAAGGCTTGCGCAGGCCCAAGAGCAGTTGCTTAATCAACGGCGTCTGGTCGTGCGCAATACCCGCAACCTCTATAAATCCGTAGCCACCGACGTGGTCCGAGTGAAAGCGCGGCTCAAGGCGATTCGTTCTGCTCAGTCCGCTCTGGAGGCCACCCAGACCGGCTATGAGGTTGGCACCCGCAACATCGTCGATGTGCTACAAGCTCAGCAACGCCTGTTCGATTCCCAATTTGCCTACGCAGATTCGCGTTATACCTACTTGCTCAATCTGCTGCGCTTAAAGCAGCAAACGGGGCTGCTCACCGAGCCGGACTTGCTGGAAATAAACGGCTTCATGAATTCAAATGCGCCAGTTCAGCGCATCGTTTCTGTGCGCAACGCTAACGGCTGAGTTCGGCTTGTATCAGCGCAATGGTGCGCTGCGTCGCGCCTTTATTAGCCGCCACTACCTGCCCACCGACTCGGCCCATGGCCTGACCACGTTCAGGCTGGCCTAACAGATCCTGCAATGCTGTTACCAAGGATCCACTGTCAATTTCCTCGCAGGCTCCCGCCGCCACTAGGTCCGCGTACACCTGAGCAAAGTTGAAGTGATGCGGACCTGTGAGCACCGCAGTTTGGACGCTAGCAGGTTCGATAGGGTTATGGCCGCCACGCGGTATCAGCGAACCACCGACAAAGGCCACTCGAGCCAACGCAAACAGCGGCAACAGCACTCCCATTTGATCAACCACCACCACCCGGTGGGGTCGCTCTGAGCTTGCATCCGAAAATGCTTCCGCCTTTGGACCAATAAGGTCACTGTACCGGCACCAGTTGTCAGGCACCGTTCGATCCAGCAGGGATGCCAGTTCGGCGACGCGGTTCGGGTGACGGGGCGCTAACAGTAGGGTGAGATTTGGCACCGTCTGGCAGGCGGTAAGGTGCGCGCGTAGTACAACTTCCTCCTCGCCCAGATGGGTAGAGGCGGCGATCCAGTAACCCTGCGGGGGCGGGCCTAGTTGCAGGGCTACGCTCCGAGCCTGTGCCTCAATATCGGCGGGTATGTTGAGGTCGTACTTTACATTCCCAACGACCTGCAACCGGGACTGCGCAACCCCCAGCTGCGCAAAGCGCTGTGCATGCTCAGAAGTTTGACAGGCAATTAAATCGAAGGCTCGCAGCACCCGATTGGCCAACCAGCGAAAACGCTGATAACCCCGGGCAGACTTGGCAGACAGTCGGCCATTTACCAGCATTACCGGAATACCTTGGGCCTTGGCCTGCAGAACTAGGTTTGGCCAAATTTCGGTTTCCATCAGGATCAGCGCGCTGGGTTGCATATGCTCTAAGAAGCGCTGCACTGCGAAAGGAAAATCGTAGGGCGCATAGCAATGCTCAACCGCTTCGCCTAACAGTGTTGCTACTTGTTCACTTCCGGTCGGCGTCATCGTCGTTACCAGCACGGGTGCGAGTTGGTCTTGCGCCTCGACCAGGGCACGGATGGTTGGTGCGGCAGCTATGGTTTCGCCTGCGGAAGCGGTATGAAACCAGATCGCTCCCTGCTTGCTAGCCGCGCTATACGATCCGAAGCACTCGCGCCATCTTGGCCGGTATGCTGGATCGCGCTGACCCCGCCACCACAAGCCCAGCAACACGAAGGGCAACGCCAACCAGAGCAGGCAGCGATACAGCACAAGGCCCGGATAACTCGGTACTTTGAAGTCAGACATCACTGCGCTGCGGCTATCTGGGAAAGCTTAGTTAGTACCTGGGCCGTCGCCTCAGCGTTTGGTTGGGCCGTAACGTCGACGCTCGAACTTGCGTTGGCGTAAGGAGTCTCTCTTACAGAGCGACCTAGGACCGACACACTTGGCACACCTAGCTGATTGGCGACATATATAAGGGCACGGGGTTCGGCAATGCTGCCCAGAGCAAAGTCTACAAGCACCACAGCACTGGCATTACGCAAATAGCGTTCAGCACGGTTTTGCAAATGCGCCTCGTACTCGCTCATGCCGTCGATGGGCAGGGCGCGTTCATCCTTATGGCGACGCAGGCGGCGACCGTTGGCGTCGAGTTTTTCTTTCAGGTCAGTCGGCAGCCTAAGATGGGCATCGGTAAAGGTAGGCCACTGTTTAATATGCAGCAAGTCAGCGGTCACTCTGGCATGCTCTAGGCGCCTCTGAATGGCCGCTGCCAGTTCATCGTCACCAACAAAGCCTACTAAAGTCACCGGCCTATCCTGACCGGCAATGGCCAGCGCTAGGCCTGCTGCGCTGCAATGTCACAGCCACGCGGCTGACGATTCATCGCTGTCGTCGACATCGGCCTGATTGATCCAAATATCACC
>MDTC01029874.1_pt1 | contig 10407 bp, 6 predicted proteins | sample 811181 | NCBI WGS metagenome assembly MDTC01 (sample SAMN05326644, study PRJNA326480) | marine metagenome | isolation source: seawater | place: Pacific Ocean: North | collected 2011
CTTCGGGCCAGAACCAGGGAGGCCGAAGAGGCGCATGAGGTCTATTCCCTTTTTATAAAAGAACGTGCTTGTCCGAATCTATGGACACTTCACCCTCCTTTCCAGATAGATGGAAACCTAGGCACTATGGCCGGGGTGGCCGAAATGCTGCTTCAAAGTCACGAGGGGTATATTGAGCCACTGCCTGCATTACCAAAAGCCTGGTCATCCGGGAAGTTTAGTGGATTGGTGGCCAGGGGTAACTTTGAGGTTGCTGCTGAGTGGGATAATGGACAGGCATCCGCATTTCAAATAAAAGCGAATGCAGGTGGTGAATGCCAGGTTAGATTTCCAGGTATTGGAAGTGCGATCATTCGAAATGAATCCGGAGATACAATATCAACCACTGAAAAGGATGCTAATAACATCTGTTTTGTAACAGAACCTGGTGGTGTATATCACATCAACTTGGAACTGCAAGATTCAGATGACTAAATATCTCATAATTTGATCAAACCTTTGAATCCCATTGCTTATGTAATCAACTGCTTCCTTTCCCGTTCAAACCATATATTGTAGTTTAATTCTAAATTTTCTAATCGTTAATTATCATAATGAAAAGACGACATTTTATTACCCAGGGCGCCACTGCTGCGACCGCATTTTCAATCTTACCTTCCCATGTATTTGGAAAGTCATTGGGCCATATTGCCCCTAGCGACAAAATCAACCTGGCATGTGTAGGAATAGGTCACAGAGGTGGCCAGATCTCCAATACCTTCGGAAGCAAGAAGCTGACCAACATCGTTGCTCTCTGTGATGTTGACATGGGGGCAGAGCATACGCTCAATGTTATCAAGAAGAATCCAAAAGCCAAACAATTCCAGGATTTCAGGGAAATGTTTGATAAAATGTCGGACAGCATTGATGCTGTGAGCATTGGAACTCCTGATTTTTCTCACTTCCCCATCACCATGAAATCCATGGCGCTGGGCAAACATGTCTATGTCGAAAAGCCCATGGCCAGAACCTTCAATGAAGTGGAGTTGATGATCCAGGGGGCTAAGAAATATGGAGTAGCCACCCAGATGGGTAACCAGGGCCATTCGGAAGCCAACTACTTCCAGTTCAAGTCGTGGGTAGATGCGGGTATCATCAAAGATGTCACTGCCATGACGGCCCACATGAACAGTGCCCGTAGGTGGCATGGGTGGGATACCAACATGAAGACTTTACCTGATGGACAGCCTGTCCCGGAAACACTTGATTGGGACACCTGGCTGGGGACGGCACAGTACCATGAGTACAACAAGGATTACCACCACGGCCAGTGGAGATGCTGGTACGACTTCGGCATGGGCGCCTTGGGTGACTGGGGTGCACACATCATGGATACAGCCCATCAGTTTTTGGAATTAGGGTTACCTTATGAGGTCAATCCAAAAATGATTGAAGGATACAATCCCCTGTTCTTCCCACAGTCATCAACTTTGGAATTCAAGTTTCCGAAAAGAAAAAATCTCCCTGCCATGACTATCACCTGGTACGATGGCGTAAACAATCAACCGCCACTGCCTGAGGGTTACGGTACATCAGAACTGGATCCCAACATTCCACCACCAAGTGCCGGATCTATTCAGCAACAAAAACTCAATCCGGGGAAAATCATCTATGGCAAAGACCTGACCCTTAAAGGTGGATCGCATGGAAGCACGCTGAGCATCATCCTGACAGACAAAGCCAAAGACATCAAATTACCTGAAGTGCCGGAGAGTCCATCGGATCACTTCGAAAACTTCTTGCTGGCTTGTAAAGGGGAAGAGAAAACGAGGTCACCATTCGAGGTGGCAGGGCCATTAAGTCAGGTATTTAACCTAGGAGTGATTGCTCAAAGGCTGAATCAGAAACTTGAGTTTGACCGGGAGACCAAACAGATCACCAATAATGTGTTTGCGAATGCATTGCTGGCAGGACAACCACCAAGAAAGGGTTGGGAAGAATATTATCTTCTTTAACAATGCCAATACATCTGAATTGTTTGAAGTAGCCAAAAAGACTATTGAAGAAGGATCGCCAATGGGGGAGGTCATATAGGCTGGAGGAGTGATAAAGCCAATATTTGCTCTCCCATTGGTGGAAAAGTGAAAATCTATGCAGGACCACGGGTAGAAGAGATGGAAATTAAAGCAAGGGAATCCAATGAAAAATTTGTAAAATCTTGAAATAATTATTTATGAAGTATTTAGTAGAGAATATCTTAATAGCGCTGATATTTATGTTATTCATCGGTTGCCAGTCTCAACCTGAAAAGGATAGTCAGCAGCAACCAAATGTCTTATTCATCTTTGCTGATGATCAACGGGCAGATGCTCTGGGGTGTGCAGGTAATCCCAACATCAATACACCTAACATCGATGCCCTGGCAAAAAGAGGGATCCGGTTCACCAACAATTATGTGATGGGCGGCCACCACGGAGCGATCTGTGCCCCGAGCCGTGCTATGCTGATGAGTGGTAAAAGCCTTTATCATGTATATGATAAGCTGGACGGGGTCCACACCATGCCTAAGCATTTTGCTGAACAAGGTGGTTACGAGACGTTTGGTACAGGCAAATGGCACAACAAGGCACCTAGCTTCGAAGCATCCTTTCAACAGGGGAAGAATGTATTTATTGGTGGAATGAGTGACCACTTCAATGTTCCATGCAAGGACCTTGTAGATGGCCGGTTGACAGAGGCTGTCAGGAAGTCATTTTCTACTGACCTCTTTGCGGATGCTGCGAAAGGGTTCCTGGCAGCGTATGCGGAGGGGAAAAGGAAAAATCCATTTTTCTGTTACCTTTCATTTACTGCTCCTCACGACCCGCGGTCACCAAGAGAAGATCATATCGGAATGTATGATACGACGGATATCCCACTCCCAGGCAATTTTATGCCCTTACATCCCTTTGAATTTGAAAACTTCAATATCCGGGATGAGACACTGGCACCGTGGCCCAGGACAGAAAAGGATGTCAAAACATCCCTGGCGGACTATTACACATTGGTGACACATATTGACAACAAAGTAGGAGAGTTGGTTCAATTGCTGAAGGAGCATAATTTGTTTGAAAACACCATTATAGTTTATGCGGCTGACAATGGCCTGGCAATCGGAAGTCATGGGTTGCTGGGTAAACAAAACCTATATGAACATAGTACGAAAGTGCCGTTGATATTACGTGGTCCCGGTATTCCTGAGGGCAAAGAATTTGATGCCCTGGTGTACCTGTACGATATTTTCCCATCCTTGTCAACGCTGTGTGGGCTCTCTCAGCCGGATAGTATTGACGGGGAGGACTTTACACCTATTATTGAAGGACAATCTAAAGGCAGAGCATCGCTTTTTACCACTTATAGAAATACGGTCAGGGCTGTAAGAACCAGGGAGTGGAAATTGATTAGGTATCCGCATCGGGACTATACACAACTATTCAACCTTAGGGAAGACCCCTTAGAACTCAATAATTTGGCAGAGGATCCGGCCCATCAATCGAAATCGGAAGAGCTGACACAATTGATGATGGAGTGGCAAAATAAAGTGGACGATGAGGCACCGCTAACTGTTGATAAGATTTTACCGCTGGAATATGATCCAATGGAGCTTGAACGTAAAAGGAAGCCAGATCAACATCAGCCTGAATATATCCTTGAGAGATACTTTAAATAATCAGAGTTGGTAATTATGCTTTTCAGTCTTTATAAATGGATATTTGTCTGTCTTCTTTTTCTCTCCATATTCAGTAGTAGTTGTTCAGGCGATGGGATCCAGGATCAACCCAATATTTTACTCATTTTCGTTGATGACCTGGGCAAAGAGTGGGTCAGTGCCTATGGAGCTGATGACATTGAAACGCCACATATTGATCAGCTGGCTGAAACAGGGCTTATGTTCAAAAACTTTTATGTAAATCCGCAGTGTACACCCTCCAGGATGAGCCTTTTCACCGGACAATATCCATTTAGACATGGATGGGTGAACCATTGGGATGTTCCCAGATGGGGAGGAGGAGCTCATTATGATTGGAATGTGAATCCCGGATTAGGAAGAGCCATGCATGAAGCCGGTTATAAAACCGCCTCGGTAGGCAAGTGGCAGGTAAATGATTTTAGAGTTCAGCCGGATGCCATGAAAAACCATGGTTTTGACGACTGGTGTATGTGGACAGGCTTTGAAGCAGGTAACCCATCGAGTGGGGAGAGGTATTGGGATCCTTATCTTCATACCAGAGAAGGAAGCAGAACTTATGAGGGTGATTTTGGCGAGGATGTATTTACAGATTTCCTTATCAGTTTCATGGAAGAAAATAAGGATGACCCCATGTTTTTGTACTATGCGATGTGCCTGACTCACACACCATTTGTGGCTACTCCAGCTGAACCAGATGCAACTGAAAAATATGCCAGACATAAAGCCATGGTGAGATATATGGATTTGCAGGTGGGTAAATTGGTGAAGTCATTGGATGACCTCGGACTGAGAGAAAATACCATCATTGTATTTACAACAGATAATGGAACTACAAGAAGTATCACAGGTAGTCTAAATGGTAGGAAGGTTAAGGGAGGAAAAGCCAGAATGACCGAGAGTGGAACGGCTGTTCCATTTATTGTGAATTGTCCATCTATGGTTCCTATGGGAGAGACCACTGATGCTTTAGGAGACATTACTGATATATTACCAACCTTCACAGAGCTTGGTCAGGCTGATCTGACTGAAATATACACTTTTGATGGAGCCTCATTTGCTGATCTGCTTTTGAGTAATTCCAAAGATTCTAAGAGAGATTGGATCATGTCAATGGGAGGGGGAAATAATGCTGCCTTATCTGAAAAAGGTGTAGAAAATCAATACAGGTTTCGGGACCGGGTACTTAGGGATAAGGAATATAAATTATATGTATCTACTGATCGTAAACCAGAGCAATTGTATGATCTGAAGAATGATCCTTACGAAACACAGAACCTGGTCACAAGTAAAGATCCCGAAATTCAGCAGATAATTCAGAAATTATGGAAGGTTGTGGAAACCTTCCCGGAGGTTGATTCAGATCCCCAATATATCCCACTTGGTCCTCAAGCCTGGGATGTTGAAGTGACTGTGGAAAGTCAAAAATGGAAGAAGTAGTTCCTTTCCTAGGACTTAAAAATATGAAGAGAGGTAAAGAAGTATTGCAAAGCCTTGCGCAGCAATAAAGTTGGAGTCAGGGTAAAAATTCTTCAATTTTAGACATCAAGATTAAATGGACAAACATGATTCGTTTCACTTTCAATATTATTTCGGTGCTGATAATCTCATTGGCAGGCTGCCAGAGTCAAAATGAGAAACTTAAACCCAATATACTTTTTCTGTTTGCTGACGACCAGCGAGCCGATGCATTAGGTTGTGCAGGGAATCCATACATCTCCACGCCCAATATCGATGCGTTGGCCTCGTCCGGTGTCCGGTTCACCAATAACTATGTGATGGGCGGCCACCACGGAGCCATCTGTGCACCCAGCCGTGCGATGCTTATGAGTGGCAAGAGTCTGTACCATGTCTATGATAAGTTAGATGGGGTGTATACCATGCCTCAGCATTTTGCCAAACATGGATACCGGACGTTTGGTACGGGGAAGTGGCACAACAAAGCGCCCAGTTTTGAAGCGTCCTTCCAGGAAGGAAACAATGTTTTTATTGGAGGCATGTCCGATCATTTCAACGTGCCATGCAGCGAATTGATTGATGGCAAGCTGACCGATCCGGTTAAAAAAGCTTTTTCTACAGACCTTTTTGCAGATGCTGCCCAGGGATTCCTCGAGGATTATGCTGCAAGTGATAGATCGCAGCCATTTTTTTGTTACCTGTCTTTTACCGCTCCGCATGATCCCCGGTCACCTGCAAAAGATTACATCGGGATGTATGATGAAGAAGGCATACCTGTTCCCGGAAATTTCAAACCCTTTCACCCGTTTGAGTTTATGAATTTTGGAATTAGGGATGAAACGCTGGCTCCCTGGCCTCGTACGATGAAGGATATTAAGGCGTCCCTGGCAGATTACTACGCTTTAGTCAGTCATATTGATAACCGGATAGGTGAGATGATTAGCTTCTTAAAAAAAGAGGAGCTTTATGAAAATACGATTATCGTTTACGCCGCAGACAATGGACTGGCCATAGGAAGCCATGGATTGCTGGGAAAGCAAAACCTGTATGAACATAGCACGAAGGTTCCTTTGATCCTGACCGGACCGGGCCTTCCCGAAGGGGAAACATCCGATGCATTGGTCTACCTCTATGATATTTTTCCTTCCCTGTCTACCTTAAGTGGATTACCAAAACCGGGTGGGATTGATGGAGAAGACTTCACCCCGATCATTACCGATGAGGGTAAGGGAAGATTGTCTTTGTTCACAACCTACACAAATGAAGTAAGAGCCGTGCGAACAAAAGAGTGGAAAATGATCCGTTATCCGGAAAGGGACTATACGCAGTTATTTGACCTCAAAGAAGACCCTCTTGAACTTAGAAACCTAAGTGAGGACGAAAAGTATTCACATAAGATAGCTGAAATGACTCAACTTATGATGGATTGGCAACGAAAGGTAGACGATACGGCACCACTTACAGCGGAAAAGGTACTACCCCTGGAATACGACGTGGAGGAACTGGAAAAGAAAAGGAAGCCGGATCAGCACCAACCTGAGTACATTCTAAAAAGGTTTTTTTAAATAAGCCAATTGGCGCTTGTCTAATCTAAAATTAACTCAATGAAAAATACACTACTTACGATCCTGTGTCTGGTATCCTTAGGGGTTAATGCCCAGCAAAACAAAATATGGGATGAAACGGAAGAAGAGAAAGAAGAACGCCTGGCCTGGTGGACCCACGACCGGTTCGGCATGTTTATCCATTGGGGTACGTATTCCCTGGCCGGACGGCATGAGTGGGTGAAAAAGCGGGAACGTATTGATGATGAAGCCTACCAACAATACTTTGATCATTTTAATCCTGATCTATACAATCCAAGGGAATGGGCGAAACTCGCGAAAGCTGCAGGGATGAAATATGCTGTCATTACATCAAAGCACCATGAGGGCTTTACACTCTTTGATTCAAAGTATACCGAATACAAAGTAACCAATACGCCGTATGGGAAAGATGCCCTGAAAGAGTGGGTGGAAGCGTTCAGAGCTGAAGGTTTGAAAATTGGGTTTTACTATTCGGTGATCGATTGGCACCATCCTGAATATACGATTGATAGAGTACATCCGCAAAGTGCAAAAACGCAGGAAGAATACGATGAGCTGAACAAGGAAAGGGACATGTCTGTGTACAGGAAATATCTGAAGAACCAGGTGACTGAGATCCTTACCAATTATGGTAAAATAGATATTATTTGGCTGGATTATTCCTTTCCAGGAGAATTTGGTAAAGGAAGAGATGACTGGGGGTCTATCGAACTCATTAAATTGGTCCGGAAGCTACAACCGGAGATTATTGTGAATGATCGGTTAGACCTGGAAGACTATTGGGGAGGATGGGACTTTATCACTCCAGAACAGCACAAAGTAAAAGAATGGCCGACGGTCAGTGGAGAGAAGGTGCCATGGGAGACATGTCAGACCTTTAGTGGTTCTTGGGGCTACTATCGTGATGAGATGACCTGGAAAGATAATAAACAGTTATTGGGGCTGCTCATTGAATCGGTAAGTAAAGGGGGAAACCTCCTGCTGAATGTAGGGCCAACAGGCCGAGGGTCCATTGATTATCGAGCAGAAAATGCTCTTAATGGCATGGGCGAATGGATGAAGTACAATGGTAGATCCATTTATGGGTGTACACAGGCGCCTGAAGAGTTTGAAGTTCCGGACAATTGCCTGCTTACTTACAATCCTACAACTAACAGGCTTTATATTCATCTTCTTGATTATCCATTACAAAATCTTACAATGTTAGGTATGAAAGGTAAAATTGAATATGCTCAATTTCTGCATGATGCTTCTGAAATAGAAGTGACCGGTAAACTAAAAGGATATGGAAAAAGGCTCGGGCTGGAAGAAGGGGAAGTCAATTTTGTTCTTCCAGTGAACAAACCAAATGTGGAGATTCCAGTGATTGAGGTATTCTTGAATTAAATGATGAAATAATCCTAAAAATGAAGGTCAAACCCAAGAATACCGGGCTTGTTGAATGAGTCTTTTTGGAGCTAAGCAGTTTTCAGCTTCTTTTTGGTATTCATGATGCCAGCATGTCTAAGCTTAGGGACTTGAATCTTGAGCTTGTAGGGACGATTAAATGCTTCCTGTCTTAGTTTGAAGTGTTCACCTAATTTTCTGATAACTTCCTTTGAAAGTCCCTTTTTATAATTCAGAATATCAGAGACTAACCCTTTTGATACACCTAAAATATTGGCTAAATCTTTTGCTTTCAAATCATGGTCGTCCATCAGAGAAATCAATAGTGGAATAGGTTCAACCGTTGAAAATGTGCCCGTTTCCTCATCATATTTTCTGATAAGAAAAGTTAACAATTCAATTTCGTCTTCTAATTTTTCTGTCTTGTCCTTATCAAAGACTAATTGATGTAATAAGTCACAGTATGTATCATACTGCTTTCTTGACTTGATTATTTTATATTTCAACGTTTCCATATCAATATCTACTAATTGTGTACTGCTCGTTGCTTTTGCAAATTTTATCGTATTCTGCATGTGTACCAATCCAACACACAAATAAGTGAATCATCCTTTTACCAAAAAAGTACTCACCAATAAGCCTATAATTATTTCCACCAATATTAAATACCACTCTATTGCTTCCTTTACCCAGAAAGTCGACTGAATTATATGTTTCTTTAATATCTCCTGGTTCACTCCAATCTGATTGGTTTAATTTTTCAAGTCACTGTTCAAATGTTACTTTACTCCTTGAATGCTCATCAGTAAAATCTGCTATTGTTTTCTCCTTTATTAAATGAATTCTCATGTAAAAATACGAAATATTAAATGATAGTTCACAAAATGTGAACAGAGAATTGATTTGAATTAAATCAAAAAGACACTATTTTAAATTTAAATATAACGCTTTTGTTGGTTTTAGATTTTATGTTGTATTAAATACCATTACGTGATTTGACTGCAAAAGAAGTATTTAGCTCAAACAATAAAATTCCTACCTTATCAAAACCACCTTCTTGCTTTCCTTTTGGTCCTGGAACCTAATCTGGCAATAATAGATCCCATTCCTTACATAGGATCCTGAGGAGTTGGTGCCATCCCAGGTGATCCTGTTCTTACCAGCGTATTGGGGTGCCCAAATGAGGTTCTTTTCCAGTTGGCCCAGGCTGTTAAAAATATCGGCTCTGACTACACCATCCTCAGGTAGTTCATAGTCTAATTTAACAATGTCAGATGTAGGGTTGGGATAAACATTGGAAACAACAAATGCATTTTCATTTGTGGGTCCTTCAATTGTTTTGAAGTCCTCGATATTAACTTCAAATGTCCCGTTTCCATGGGTTCCTACAACCAGTCTTCCATCAAGTGATCTGTAATCCAATGAGGTGACTACAGACTTACCGATCATCTCAGGACTTTCCTTCACCCACGTGGTATTGGCACCATCTGTATTTTCAGTACTGAATAACCCCACGCTGGTTCCCACAAAAACCAATTGACCTGCATGGGTTGGGATGATCTCTGCCCATCTGATGCTGGGGCCGTTTCCTGTGCCATCAGGATTTTCTTCTAGGTTGCCGCCAATATCTGTAAATGTTATTCCTCCGTCATGACTTTCATAAAGGGAGGGGATATTGTAGTTAGAAAAAACAACGATGATATGATCATCGTCCTCAGGGTCCAGTGCAATACAAACAATGTGGGCACCGGACGGCATTTCTTCAGTATTTAGAAAGGGGTCCTCTTTTTGGCTTGAGGTTGAATTGTCAGTGATTTTCACCAAATATACTTCGGGAGATCTGTTTGAATCAACAGAAGGGACATACCAACCTCCTGCATACACAAGGTCTGATCGTCCGGACTTTGAAATAGCAGTGTATCTGCCCAATGCTAATTCAGTTTCCTCCATCATTTCCCAATTTGTAGAAGTAGGTTTCTGGCTACCACTGGTGATTTGAGCCAGGTTATCGTTTCTCCAGATCACGTTTCCACCCAGAAGATACATCCTGTTGTGGTTCAGAGGGTCAAGGACATAGGGGTTGATAAAAAGATATCCCTGGCCCGGCTTAGTCCCGCCTCCGGAAGGATCTACCCTTGCAAAGGAGCTTAAGTCATATTCACTATCCAGGGTCATTCGATAGATCTGACCGTTCTGGATACTTGAATAGAAAAAATGTTGATCAGGTGTAATATATGATGGGCCGCCATCGCCACTGATCAGACGGTGCCA
>MDTC01050273.1_pt1 | contig 10407 bp, 8 predicted proteins | sample 811181 | NCBI WGS metagenome assembly MDTC01 (sample SAMN05326644, study PRJNA326480) | marine metagenome | isolation source: seawater | place: Pacific Ocean: North | collected 2011
CGACGAGGTTGCTTTCCAACAAAGCTTCGATACTCCAGTCTTGGCAGGCAGCCACACTTGGTTCATGGAGGAAGGCGCAGTGTTTGGGGTGCGAGGCACCTTTAAGTTCTGAACGCCATGCATTGAAAGATAAAAAAGCCCGGCACAAGCCGGGCTTTTTTATGCCTGCCCGCGCCTGACTGCAGGACGCCTCCCTCTGCGAACGCTTAAGGTTCTGGGCTGGAGAGCGAGCCTCGTTACCCTGATCTCAATTTCCTTTCAGGCCGCCTTGGGTCGAACCTTGGCAGTCGCCTTTTTGGTGGTCGATTTTTTCGGCGCGGGGAGCAGAGGCGCGAGAAAATGCCCTGTATGAGAGGCCTTGGTTTCTGCCACGTCTTCAGGTGTGCCCGTGGCAATGATCTGCCCGCCCCCGGAACCACCCTCGGGGCCCAGATCAATCAACCAGTCTGCGGTTTTAATCACATCGAGGTTATGCTCAATGATCACAACGGTATTCCCACCGTCCCTGAGCCTGTGCAGCACCTCTAGCAATTGTCGGATGTCTTCAAAATGTAATCCTGTAGTGGGCTCATCAAGGATGTACAGCGTCTTGCCGGTATCACGTTTGGAGAGTTCTCGAGAGAGCTTCACCCGCTGCGCTTCACCGCCTGACAGCGTGGTTGCTGCCTGTCCCAGCCGGATGTAGGACAAGCCTACGTCCATCAACGTCTGGAGCTTGCGGTGGATGGCTGGCACAGCGTCAAAAAACGCCAGCGCGTCTTCAACAGTGAGTTCGAGGACTTCATAAATATTGAGACCTTTAAAGCGAATTTCCAGCGTTTCACGGTCGTAACGCTTGCCCTTACACACATCACAAGGCACATAGATGTCGGGCAGAAAGTGCATCTCTACTTTGGTGACCCCATCTCCCTGACAGGCCTCGCAGCGACCGCCACGCACATTGAAACTAAATCGACCCGGCTTATAACCCCGTGATCGCGCTTCCTGGGTGCCCGCGAAGAGTTCTCTTATAGGCGTGAAAATACCGGTGTAAGTGGCGGGGTTGGAGCGAGGGGTTCGACCAATGGGGCTCTGGTCAATATCGATGCATTTATCCAACTGCTCAAGCCCGGTAATATCATCGTGTGTAGCCGCCTTCAGTGTGCTGGCGCCGTTCAGTTCGGTTGCTGCAAGTGGGTAGAGGGTGCCGTTAATGAGGGTCGATTTGCCCGAGCCGGAAACACCGGTTACGCAAGTGAGCAACCCGATGGGCAGCTGCAATGCCACATTTTGAAGATTATTACCTCGCGCGCCGCTAATACAGATTAACCGCTGGGGGTCTATCAAGTGGCGCTTAGCGGGGATTGCAATGGACTGTTTACCCGACAAGTAGGCGCCTGTCAGCGATTCAGGGTGCTCGGTAACATCCTGCAGTGACCCCGACACGACAACCTCGCCACCATGCACGCCTGCTCCCGGTCCAATATCAATAATATGGTCGGCATTGCGAATAGCCTCCTCATCGTGCTCGACAACCAATACTGTATTGCCGAGATCGCGAAGGTAAATCAGAGTGTTTAACAGGCGTTCGTTGTCACGCTGATGGAGGCCAATCGAAGGTTCATCGAGAATGTACATCACGCCCACCAATCCCGCCCCGATTTGGCTGGCGAGGCGAATCCGCTGAGCCTCGCCACCCGACAGCGTCTCTGCACTGCGGTTCAAGCTAAGATAATTGAGTCCTACGTCGACCAAAAAACGGTAGCGGGAGCGCAGCTCTTTGAGAATTTTATCGGCAATTTCTCCCTGCCGGCCTGGTAGCTCTAATTCGTCGAAATAGGCCTGAGCTTCGCCGACTGGGAGCGCTGTGATGCTGGGCAGGGTCTGATCATCGACATAAACGCTGCGCGCGTCGGCACACAACCGGGTGCCCTCACAAGCCTTGCAGGCTGCGGTCGACACATATTTGGCCAATTCATCGCGTACAGAGGAAGATTCCGTCTCGCGATAACGCCGGTCCATATTGGGGATGACTCCCTCAAATACGTGCACACGTTTGAATACTGTGCCGCGGTCGTTGACATAGGAAAATTCAATTTCTTCGCCGCCACTACCATGCAAAATAATGTCGCGATGTTGTTGGTCGAGGCTGTTGAACGGTTTGTCCATGTCGAAGTCGTAGTGCCCTGCCAGTGAGCGGAGCAAGTGGAAGTAATAGACATTGCGGCGATCCCAACCGCGAATAGCGCCTTCGGCTAGGCTCGCCTCGGGATGCAGTACCACGCGACTTTCATCGAAAAATTGCGTTACCCCCAAGCCGTCGCATTCTTTACAGGCGCCGGCGGGGTTGTTGAAAGAAAAAAGCCTGGGCTCCAGTTCGTCAATGGAGTGGCCGCAACTGGGGCAGGCGTAACGCGCCGAGAAGAGTGTCTCTGGACCGTCACCTTCCATTGGAGCGATGGCGGCGACACCGTCGGTCAGTTCAAGCGCAGTCTCAAAAGATTCAGCGAGTCGAAGTTTAAGATCTTCTCTTACCTTGAAGCGATCAATGACCACATCAATATGATGTTTCTTTTTCTTATCCAGTGCGGGCACATCATCCAGATCTACCACGATGCCATCTACTCTGACGCGGATAAACCCGGCTGCGCGCATCTGTTCAAAAACATGCAAATGTTCGCCTTTTCGATCGCGCACTACCGGTGCCAAGAGCATGAGCTTGCTGCCCTCTGGCAGAGCCAGCACAGCGTCGACCATTTGTGAGATTGTCTGGGCCTTCAGTGTGACCCCATGTGTCGGGCAGCGCGGGTCTCCGACACGAGCAAATAGCAAGCGCAGGTAATCATAGATTTCCGTGATGGTGCCCACGGTGGAGCGAGGGTTGTGTGAGGTCGATTTTTGTTCGATGGATATGGCGGGCGAGAGGCCCTCGATGTGATCAATATCGGGTTTTTCCATCAGTGACAAAAACTGTCTCGCGTAGGTAGAGAGCGATTCCACGTAGCGACGCTGACCCTCGGCATACAGCGTATCAAAGGCCAACGATGACTTACCGGAGCCCGACAGCCCGGTAATCACAACCAATTTGTCTCTGGGAATATCGAGATCAATATTTTTGAGGTTGTGAGTGCGCGCGCCGCGGACCTCAATGGTATCCATGGATTTTCCTGCGAGAATTTCTGCCAACAGCACAGTATACGAGGATCTGAGGGTGACGGACCGTCGAAGGCGTTTTTTTACTTCTGGTACTATCGTCGTCCGCCCAGGCGACGAATATTGTGCTGTCTAAAGAACCTTTTAATGCTGTCGAGCGCCGCGCAGTCACTGGGCTGGCGTGTTTGTATTGTCTGCGTATGCTCGGCCTGTTTATGGTTTTGCCCCTGTTCGCGGTGTATGCGCGCGAGCTAGAGGGCGCTAGCACCGCCAGCATCGGTCTGGCCTTGGGGGCCTATGGGTTGACTCAGGCTTTACTTCAGGTGCCCCTTGGATGGCTTTCTGATCGAGTGGGTCGCAAACCGATCATTGTCGGTGGCCTGTGCCTATTGATTTTTGGCAGCGTTGTCGCTGCTTTAGCAGAGACTCTTGCAGGATTAGCCTTGGGCCGTTTGCTGCAGGGATCCGGTGCCATTGCCTCTGCGACCATGGCCTTGGCAGCCGATTACACGCGCGTTGACCAACGCACCAAGGCGTCGGCCATCATTGGAGCGAGTATCGGCATATCTTTTGCGCTGGCTTTGGTGCTGGGGCCAACGATAGCGGCGTGGGGTGGTTTATCAGCGGTGTTCGAGGTGACTGCTGCGATGGGGGCCCTAGGGCTAGTGGTCGTGGTGCTTTGGTTGCCCACTACGCCTCAGCTCACTGACGGTGGTAGAGCGCATCTTGCTGATCACCAACGCTTGGGGGAGGCGCTCTGGGGTCGCGGTTTGGGCATTCTCTACGGCAGTATTTTTTGCTTGCACCTATTGCTGATGGCTGCGTTCACCGCGATTCCCTCGATGATGAGCGAACGGATCGGTTTGCCCGCGGAGGACCATGCCTGGATGTATCTCATCACCTTAATAGTATCTTTGCCCGGTGTGGCCATGCTGATCCGGCGCCGCGGTGAGCAGTCGGATCCTCGCTCCATCATGGGTATTACTATTTTGTTGGCAGTTGGCGGCTTATTCATTGCGCTAGAGACCGATTCCTTATTTATTCTGGGTGCTGGACTGGTTCTGTTTTTTGTGGGGTTCACGGCACTGGAGACGCTTTTGCCGGCACTGGTATCTATCTTTGCCCCCGTGTCCCTTCGGGGAACGGCGATGGGCATTTTTTCTAGCGCGCAATTTTTTGGTGTATTCAGTGGCGGCTTGCTGGGCGGTGCTGCATTGCAGAGAGGTGGAGCGGGCGCACTCGTTTCACTCCTCACGGTGTTTACGTGCATTTGGCTGGCGGGTGTCTGGCGATATGCCAGAGCACCAGCAGCGGCGCTTTAGGAGTGCAATTGTCAGAGATTGATGTACCCGACGGGCGGCAGCGTTGCTATAGTCTCGACTATGATAGATAAAGCCCGGCGCATCGACAGCACGGTGTCCCGGGGTAGCTTTGGAGAACCCTATGGCCTCGCGTGGCATAAATAAAGTGATTTTGGTCGGAAATCTGGGCAACGACCCTGAACATCGAGTGCTTCCTTCGGGGGGCGGGGTCACCAATGTGAGTCTTGCCACATCGGAAAGTTGGCGAGATAAAAATACGGGTGAGCAGCAGGAGCGAACCGAGTGGCACAGAGTGGTGTTTTTCAACCGACTCTCCGAGATTGCTGCCGAGTATCTGAGAAAGGGATCTAAGGTGTATGTTGAGGGTTCTCTGCGAACCCGTAAATGGCAGGACCAGTCGGGACAGGACCGCTATTCAACAGAGATCGTTGCTCAGGAAATGCAAATGCTCGATAGCCGTGGGGGGGGTATGCAGGATAGCGGCGCGTATCAGCCTGCGCCCGCGGCTGCCGCACCCGCCACTGCGGCTGCCGGGAATCCTGCGCCAATTGATTTTCCGGAAGACGACATTCCCTTCTAACCTGAAGGTGTCTTGATGCCCGGTAATGGATCGGTCTGATTCCAGTGCGTATCTTGGTTTTAGGCTTGGACGCCCCCTTGGGTTTCTCGCTGAGGGCATTTGCCGCGCCTTTGATGCGTCACGAAATCATCGGCGTGGATATGGATGCCACGCGGTGGCGCCGCGAGCGACAGGTAAAAAAACTCGTCCGACGAGAAAGCGTCGACCTGATTTTGGACGCACGGCTTGTCACCCAGATTGACGGTGTGGACCCTGTTGGCCAGCGGGATGTAGAGCGAACGCAATGGCTGGCAGGATTGGCCGCCAGAGACCAGATTGCCTATTTGTTTCTGTCCAGTGCTCGGGTCTTTTCTGGCACTTTGACTCGCCCTTACCGCGAGACCGATCAACCGGATGCGACCGATCCGGTCGGCAGGACACTCATCGAGGTAGAGCAGTTGCTGAGCGGTGCCCTGGACGAAATTTTCATTTTACGTCTGGGTCTTATGTTTGGTGGACGCCGTCCAAATCCGCTTGCGAGAGCGCTAGATGCGCTCGCCAGAGGGGACCGGCTGAAAGTGAGCGAGCACGCCAGAGGAAGCCCCGTACATGTTGCGGAGGTGGCCCGTGTTATTCACGGCATCATTGATCAGATTGGCGCGGGTGCTCCAAGGAAGGGTCTCTATCACTACAGTGGTATCGGCGAAGTCAATGCCTATTCCTTTATGGAAACGGTACTGGCCAACGCCTCTCAATATGAACCCTTCAAGGACGCGAGGGAGCTTGTGGAGTTGACCACCGATGATGCCAGCGGCGTTTCCAGCTTGAGCCTCGATTGTGCCGAGATTCGTCATCAATTTGGCATACAGCAGCTAAGTTGGCGAGAGTTTGTCCCGCGGGCAGTGCAACGTTACATTGAACTCTATGCAGAGGGGTGAGTAAGACATCATGAGCACAGCCTTGAAGGCAGCCGTACTGACCGTGAGCGATACTCGCACTGCTGAAACCGATACTTCCGGTTCATTTCTAGAAAGAGCGCTGAGTGCGGCGGGGCATGACGTGGTTGCTCGGCAGATTGTGATTGACGATGTTTATCAGCTTCGGGAAGTGCTTTCCCGTTGGATCGCCGATCCGGAGGTGGAGGTGGTACTGACAACGGGCGGGACCGGGTTTTCAGGACGCGATTCTACCCCGGAGGCCGTAGTGCCACTCTTTGACAAGGTGATCGAGGGTTTCGGAGAGGTGTTTCGGGCACTGAGTCTCAATGAAATCGGTTCTTCGACCATCCAGTCCCGGGCGTTGGCGGGTATGGCGAATGGAACGGTGATTTTTTGTATGCCCGGATCGACCGGCGCCTGTCGGACCGCGTGGGAGGGTGTCCTAAGAGACCAGCTCGATAACGAGCATCGGCCCTGTAATTTTGTCGGGGTACTGCGGGGCCACTGAGAATGCCGCTAACCCCTCTGTCTGAAGCGCTCGAGATCATCCTCAGCACTGTCGATAGTGCGCCGCAGGCAGAGCAAGTGCGGCTTCACGATGCACTCAATCGATACGTCGCCGAAAGCGTTTATGCGCCGCGCGCGGTGCCGCCCGCCGATAACAGCGCAATGGATGGCTATGCCGTGAACAGCAATGACGTGCCGGGCCTGTTGCGGGTCAGCCAACGCATCCCCGCCGGACATCTCAAGGCAATGTTGGAGCCAGGCACGGCCGCACGTATTTTCACTGGCGCAGAAATCCCGGCTGGAGCAGATGCGGTCATCCCACAGGAAGAGGCGGAGGAAACCGAGGCGGGGACGCGCTTGCCTTCGGTGAACATCGGGCAGCACATCCGGCGACGTGGCGACGATATTCAACCGGGTGATTGTCTGGTGGAAAGAGGGCAGTGTTTGCGGCCCCAGGATGTGGGCCTACTTGCCTCGGTTGGCATTGATGGGGTCTTAGTCTATCGGCCTCTAAGAGTGGCCATACTCACAACGGGCGATGAATTGCGTGATCCGGGGGAGGGTGATCTTGAGCCTGGGCAAATCTTTAATAGCAACCGCTTTGTATTGGCGCACCAGATTCGGGCGCTGGGGTTGGTTGTGACACAAGATCGTCATTTGCCAGATATTCCAACCGAGATCGCGTCCGCTTTACAAAGCGCTGCCGAGAATGCCGATTGTATTGTGACTGCGGGCGGCGTGTCGGTGGGAGAAGAGGACCATGTTCGCGGAGAGATCGAGAAACAGGGGTCCCTGTCGATATGGCGGCTGGCGATAAAGCCTGGCAAACCGCTGGCGTTTGGTGAGGTGCAGGGTACGCCGGTGTTTGGCTTGCCCGGTAACCCTGTGTCGGCCTGGATTACATTTTCGCTCATTGCCAGGCCGTGGTTGGTGAAGCGTCAAGGGGGGGTATTGCCACCTGCACCACGGTTTCCCGTGCAGGCCCGCTTTGCAATTGAGCGCTCCGGCTCGCGGGAGGAATTCTTGCGCGTGCGCCTGGTTGGACAAGGCCTGACGTTAGGTGCGGAACTGACGGGTAGCCAAAGCTCCGGCGTGTTGACCAGCCTGCGGCAAGCCGATGGGTTGGCGGTACTCCCCCCAGGTACGACAGTGGCGCCGGGAGACTGGCTAGAGGTCATCCCCTTAAGCGCGTTGTGGCAACCAGGGTTTGGCTAGAATCAGTCTCGATAGCGACGAAATATGAGCGTGGCATTGGTGCCGCCAAAGCCAAAGCTATTGGACATCACCTGCTCAAGCTGCGCATTGTCTAAACGCTCTCGGGTTATGGGCATGCCCGCAGCACCCTCGTCCAGCGTATCGATATTGGCAGACGCCGCAATGAAGTCATCGCCCATCATTAATAGGGAGTAGATGGCTTCCTGAACACCTGCCGCGCCCAAAGAGTGGCCAGAGAGTGATTTGGTTGAGCCAATCGCCGGGGCATTGTCGCCAAACACAGTGCGCATGGCATTGAGTTCCTGAATATCCCCGGCTGGGGTACTTGTCCCGTGGGCATTGATGTAATCGATGTCCCCTTCCAGCCCGTGCATCGCTTGCTGCATACACCGTACCGCACCCTCGCCGGATGGTGCGACCATGTCGTAGCCATCCGAGGTCGCTCCATAGCCCACTAATTCAGCGAGAATATCCGCGCCTCTCGCTTGGGCGTGAGGCAAAGATTCCAGCACCAACATGCCGCCGCCGCCCGCAATGACGAATCCGTCCCGATCTGCATCGTAGGCCCTCGATGCCCGCTCAGGAGTCTCGTTATATCGCGTTGACAGCGCACCCATAGCGTCAAAAAGCGCGCTCATCGTCCAATGCAACTCTTCTCCACCTCCCGCAAACACCACATCCTGCTTACCCAGCTGGATGAGCTCCATGGCATGACCAATACAGTGCGCGCTGGTGGAGCAGGCTGAGGAGATGGAGTAATTCACACCCTTGATCTGGAAAGGTGTCGCAAGGCAAGCGGAAACCGTACTGCCCATCGTTTGTGTAACGCGATAAGGCCCTACCCGCCGGATGCCCCTTTCTCGCAGTACGTCCGCCGCTTCGACCTGACTGGATGAGGAGGCACCTCCTGAGCCTGCTACGATACCCGTGCGGGGGTGAGAGACTTGTTGCTCGGACAGGCCAGACTGTGCAATCGCTTGTTGCAGGCTAAGGTAGGTATAGCCTGCCGCATCCCCCATGAATCGCCATTGTTTTCGATCAATGTGCTCAGCCAGATCAATCTGGGGAGCGCCCGCCACGTGTGAACGCATACCGGCATCAATGTGTGCCTGACACAGTCTGATCCCAGATTTCCCTTCAAATAACGCATCTCTCACGGTTCGAGCGTCATTGCCCAAACAGGAAACGATGCCCATCCCTGTGACGACGACACGCTCCAGCATCAAAGCGCCTCCGTATTTTGGAATAGGCCGACTCGCAAGTCGGCAGCCGTGTAGATAATGTCACCATCAACGGAGACCGAACCATCGGCAATACCCATCACGAGCTTTCGTTCAATCACGCGCTTCATCTGGATGTGGTATCGCACCAGCGAGTGGCTTGGGAGAATTTGCCCGCTGAATTTGACCTCACCGGAACCCAAAGCGCGACCACGGCCGGGATTGCCACGCCATCCAAGAAAAAATCCCACCAGTTGCCACATGGCGTCCAGGCCGAGACATCCGGGCATCACCGGGTCTCCAGGAAAGTGGCAACCGAAAAACCACAGATCGGGGTGGATATCGAGCTCGGCAATCAGCTCTCCTTTGCCCGCCACGCCGCCTTCTGAGCTGATATGCGTGACCCGGTCGATCATTAGCATATTGTCAATGGGGAGTTGAGCGTTTCCCGGTCCAAAAAGCTCACCCATGCCACACGCGACGAGTGCTGCCTTGTCGTAGTGGGGCTGGGGAACAAATGGCGAGCGTTGAGTCATGGCCTTGGGTTTCCATCAGGGTGTGGCGGTTGTTGGGTGCGCGGCAGGGCTAGCAGAGCGAGGAATGTCTGCCGGGAAGGTTAAGTGTAGAGCAATGCTTTAATCGGATCCAGATGAGAAAAGGGCCTTTTAAGGGCGCGATAAGTCCCCAGCGTGTCATGATGTGTTGTCAGACCCAAAAGGTGAAAAAGCGGTAAGCTTCCAGTAGCATCGCGCACCTGTTATGAGATGTTAAAAGCCATGCTAGTACCTGTTTTACTCTCGGGCGGCGTCGGAAGTCGGCTCTGGCCCGTCTCCCGTGCGGGTAGACCCAAACAGTTCCTCCCCTTGGGTGGGGAGGGGTCAATGTTGCAAGAGACCTTGCGTCGCTTACAGGGCCTTGAGTGTGGCGCGCCTGTTGTGGTGTGTAACGCAGAGCACCGTTTCATGGTCGCCGAGCAGCTGCGCGGGGAGTCTACGGTCCCCCCGGAAATTATCCTTGAACCGGCTGGCCGTAATACCGCTCCCGCCATCGCCCTGGCCGCGCTGCAAGTCAGCCAGCGTGATCCCGAATCCCTGTTACTGGTATTGCCGGCAGATCATCATATCGTCGAACCCAGGCGCTTTTGCGATGCCGTTGAGCACGTCGCAGGCCCAGCCCAAGAAGGCCGTTTGATGACCTTCGGAGTTGTGCCCGCCCGAGCCGAGACAGGTTACGGCTACGTGCGATCTGGAGAGTTGCTCTCGGATGGACTCTTTCACCTCGCGGAGTTTGTCGAGAAACCCGATCTGGCGACGGCGGAATCTTATATTGCCGCCGGCACCTATTACTGGAACAGTGGCATGTTCCTGTTTCGAGCCGATCGGTACCTCGAGGAGTTGGCGTTGTACCAGCCCGACATAGTGGCCGCATGCGAGGCGGCCATGGCGTCTGCGGAGCAAGATCTCGATTTTATCCGCCCTGACGAGGCGGCTTTTCTCGCTTCTCCCTCGGACAGC
>MDTC01204437.1_pt1 | contig 10407 bp, 8 predicted proteins | sample 811181 | NCBI WGS metagenome assembly MDTC01 (sample SAMN05326644, study PRJNA326480) | marine metagenome | isolation source: seawater | place: Pacific Ocean: North | collected 2011
ACCAAGCCAAGGTGGCAACATAACTGGTTGATTTTCATCCTTCAACTCAACCTCTGCTAAAATAAGACCAGCAAGTCCACCTTCAAATTCATCGACTTCCCAGATTAGATTGTCCTCGCCAGTCCAGTAATATCTTGTTTTTTCAACTCTAGGAAAATCGTCTAGAGCCAAAATTTCTCTTGCCGCTTGGTCATCTATATCCCATTCTAATTCTAAAGCAGATGCATTACTTCTCTTACCTTTCATAGTAATGATTGCCTTCTCATCAATAATTCTAATTCGACTAATTAAATTATCAGTGTTGGCAATAATATCTGTTTCTTCTTCAGTTAATTTAACCGCCATGATTTTTTGATAATAGAGAGAATTATCCGATATCGAAAAATCCTCAAAACGTAGATAGGATTGCTTTATCGAACTAGATTTCAAACCATTTCTCCATGGCTTTTCGAGCCTACCATCGATGAAAAAACGCCTTTCAATTTCCATTGAATACGCCATTCTCAAGCCTCATCATCAAAGACGATATCTCTCGCTTTTTGCATTGCTTCATCATCAGTGAACCAAAATGTAGGGGTTAGGCCCATATCCTCATCCCATTTTTGTACAGCTCTAGCAAATAATTCTCCTTGAGCATAATGCTTGCACCACTTTAAGAACCATTCAGATTGCTCTTGAATTTTCTCATCTTCAGGAGAAGAACGCTTCAGTATTTCTGCTTGTAATGCAGTAACCATCATCCAATTAGGAGTAAGTGCATAAGTTGTGTATGGATTTCTTTCCATATCTACACTGCGCCACTCAGTCCAAAGCGAGAATACTTTATCGTAAAGATAGCCAATTGTTAGAACACCTAGCATCACAGAAAGGAAGATCGAAACAAGTCCGATATAAGTCGCCGGTATGCCAAGTATTGTGTTATTGAAGCATATTCCCGAATCACAACTATCGGAGAATCGCCATTCCACATATGGCCAGAGTAGTAGCGTGATAGTAGTGCCCCAAAGAAGCAGGCCTACAACAGCTTGAGATTGTTGCATACGCCAGTATTGACGCATAGCCCACTTTCGCACGGGAGAAGGCTTTCCACCTTTTTTTGACATAGCAATCAAACCACTCCACAAAGCCATCATTCAAGAAATTGGTTATCATTTAACCACATTCTTACTGTTTTTTGACTCAAAGAATTAGTTACGCTCATGTAACCCATTCTTTGATAACAAAGTAATGTTTAGAATAATCATGGCTAGAGAGAAATACCTTGCAGTATTTATTGTTAGTTTATTCGCTTTATCAGGTTGTATCGCCAATAATGACGCTGATGTTGAAGTACCTCAAGTTGAACTGCCAGACGACTGGTCTACAACCACAAAAAGAAGCATAGCAAGCCCTAACCTTCTTGCTTTTACCGATTGTGAGGAACTGGAATACCAACTAAAAACCTCTATTTCAGAAGAATATAGAATTCAATTACTTCAAGCGGTTGAACAGCAGTATTTCTACGGCGGCTGGTTTGAAGATGATATGATGATGGACGGGGTTGTCGCTGAATCCTCATCTGATTCAGCATCAGGCGGCTCAAATAGCATTCAACCAAGAAGAGAGCAAGGAACAGATTTCTCTGGAACCAATAACCAAGAACAAGGCGTAGATGAAGCAGATTTTGTAAAAACTGATGGATATTACATCTATTTCTTGAACGGCAACACACTGGTTATTCTTGGAGTTCCTGAATTTGGTGAACTAGAACCACTTTCCAATACCTCTGTCGAGGGAACCCCCCAAGCCATGATGCTTGATGGAGATAGACTAGTGGTAATATCTACTGTTTCTTCTTGGAACATTCCACCTACAAATCCATTGTATGAAGCGATGGATTGGGATGAAGAGTATTCTTCTTGGAGGACTTCTTCACTAACTAAATTTTCAGTTTTTGACATTAGTGACCGTAGTAACCCCGATCTGGAAAGAGAACTATTCCTTGAAGGCAGTTACATTACTGCAAGAGAGGTTAATGGCACGATAAGAACAGTTTCCCATGCATGGCTAAATATGCCTCAAATGAAAAGTTGGCTAGACTTACCAGAGGGCTATTGGGATTTGGATTATGAAGACCCTATTCGTTTGGAAATTAGGGAAAAAGTGGCTTATCAAACAATGCTAGAAAATCAAGAATCTCTGGATAAAATTTCGATTGGAGATATAATTCCACGTGTTTATGAAAGAATAAATGGGGCTGTTATTATACATGGATTATCAGATAGTGATTGTAATGACTTTGTCGCTCCAGAAGACGGACTCAACCGAGGATTTAACAGTATATTCACCTTTGATTTGGGCGCAGATAGATTTGATTTTGATGCCGACCACATAGTGGGTAATTATCCGATGGTCTATGCCTCACAAGACCAATTGATCCTAAGCGAAAATGCATGGGATTGGTGGTGGTTTTGGGGCGATGACGATAGCAGGGAATCTACAAACCTTCACACATTTGACATTTCTAATCCAGCTGAAACAATTTACACCGGCTCAGGAAGAGTAGATGGCACAATTCTGAATCAATTTTCATTGTCAGAATATCAAGGAATAATCCGAGTGGCAACCACTGAAGGTCAATGGGCTAGATGGTGGATGGAAGACCCAGAACCGATGTCTTCTAGTGTTGTGACTCTAATACACCAAGTCAATACTAGTACAGGCGAACAATCGCTTGAAGAAATAGGAAAGGTGGACGGCATTGCTCCAGAAGAGAGAATTTGGAGTGCGAGATTTGATGGCGACAGGGCATACCTTGTTACATTTAGACAAATAGACCCACTTTGGGTTATCGACCTTTCAAACCCAACACAACCTATTATTTTGGGCGAATTAGAAATTCCTGGCGTCTCGACATATATCCACCCACTTTCCAAAGATACCCTCCTAACTATTGGAATGGGCCCTGCAGGAGAAGATGGATTTGGTCTTGATTGGTCTTCAACCCGCTTATCTATCTTTGATATTTCAGACCCAACCGCACCAAATGTCTCAAGCATTCTATCGGTTTCTCCAGTTTCGAATGGAGATGATAATGCATGGACTTGGTCTTATTCTGAAGCCACTTACGAACACAAAGCCTTCCAGTATTGGGCTCCAAAAGATATGTTGGCAATTCCACTGTCAACCTATAGGTACAACACATGGTATGATTCAGCAGGCAATTATCACTGGAATTATGATTATGTTTCCAAATTGATGCTAGTCAATATTCCTCTAGATGGAACCAATATGACCATTCACGGCGAAGTAAACCATTCATCTTTCTTTAATGATAATGACAATAATCGCTGGTGGAATGACTACAATATCCGCCGTTCAATTTTCATGGGAGATTACGTCTATGCGATTTCTTCAGCAGGAGTAACGGCGACAAATCTAACTTCGATGGAACAATCAGCCAGCGTCCAATTAGATTACCAATCTCCGTATAACAACTATTACGTTGAGGATGTTGCTGCTTCAGAATCTTCAACAGAAACAGATTCAGAAGAGGAATCAGGCTCCTCAACATCATCTGACGGTGGAGCAGAACCAGAAAAAAGTTGAATTCATAAATGCGGTTTATTCTTCATCAAGAACAGATTGGCAAGGTTATGAGCGGGCTTCTTCCAGGGGGTGTAACGCCCCATCATCGTTTGAACGATGATAAGAAAGACCACTATAGTCAACTATTATTGAAGCGTTGTCTACATGACAGAAATCCGTTATTGATAAAAATGGAAGACAAATATCGAGCTAGAGAAATAGTAGAGGAAAAGAAATCCGGGAACCTTCCAGAACTATACCACTGGTCTGACAAAACTCATAAAATTCCATGGGAGAATCTACCTTCTCGATGTGTGATTAAAACTAATCACTGGTCAGGAGATGCACTATTCATAATGGATAATGACGAACAACCAATTGCAGGAATAGAACGTAAATTCAAGCCATTTTCTCGCTCAATAAATAGGTATAGAGTGATTCGAAATGGTAGAGATCAGAATGGCGGATTTTGGCCTCGGTGGCGGATTGAGCGAAAACTGAAAACATGCCTCAAACAAGACTTCCCCGTTCCTTTAGAATGGGGCGCAAGCAACATATCTCCAAGAGGAGTTATGGTGGAAGAATTATTACTTGATGATGGCAAAATCCCGCCCGATTGGAAAGTACATGTCTTCCACGGTAAAGCAGGATTCATCCAGTATGATATCGGAAGAATGGATACACATTCTCAAGCAATTTACGATTTGTCTGGCAATAAAATAAAACAAACTAATTCTCCTTGGTCACAGGCCAATACTCCCGGCGAAATTCTTTCGACATTAGGCCAAAACAAACTCGATGAGTTAATTGAAATTTCACAAAAATTAGCCGAAGATATCGATTATTGTAGAGTTGATTTTTTCTTAACCAATGATAAATGGGTATTCGGTGAATTTACCAATTACCATAATTCATGTCAACCCCAAAGCGATGAGTGGGAAGTTTTAGCTGGTAATTTATGGTTGAACAGGCCATTAGAGGAGGAATAGCATTGAAGTCCGCAATCTTGTTATTAGGTTTTAACCGAACCGATTATTTCCAACAAGTTCTATCCAGTTTAGAAAATAATCCAGAGGCGTTCGAACATGATTTACATGTTTACTTGGACGGAGGCCCAAAATCAAGACAAGATGAAATCGTCAACCTCGTAGAAGCATCTAAATTCCAAAATGTGACCTATGTTTTACGAGAGGAAAATTGGGGCATTGGTAGGCATTTAATCGATGCTAGAAGAACGTTATTTGACCAATTAGGATATGATAGAATCTTACTTCTTGAAGATGACATGGTCCTTGCTCCAAATTACGTCAAGACAGTATTTGACATCTCAGATTGGGCTTCAAATTATGGCGACATCGGTACCGTAATGGCCTATAATATCAACCAGGACGAGCCAGAAATCCAGGCAACTCAAACAAATCATGTCATCTCAACAAATCGTCATTTTTGGGGATATGTCATCACAAAGAAGGTGTGGGATGACATCAAACATATCATTTACGAATTTGAGAGTAAGTATTTGTTAAAATACACATATACAAATAGGCCACATCGTAGAATTAGATGGTTGTTCATGCGCAAGTGGATATCTAGGAAGAGGCACCAAAAGTCGAACCCAATGATTCCAACCGAGTGCATGACGCCCCCATTTTCCAAATTGCCGTTTAGGGTTGCTACCAGCCAAGACGCAATCACCGCCCTTGCTCTTTGGCATCATGGCTATTCACGAATTACAACAAGGGTATCAAGAGCTGAGTATGTAGGCGTTGAAGGCTATTCATTTTCTAAAGAGGTCTTCGAGAATCAAGGATTTGACAAACAGAATCTAATTGATTTTGATTCATTGAATCAAGAGATCGATAATTATGAATTTATTGCGTCTGATAAAGATGGTAAAATCCTCAAACCCCGTAGTTACGAATAAGTGATTTCTATGGGGGTTAATATTGGTGTCATCGGCTGTGGAAGATGGGGTATCGCTCATATCAAAACGCTAAATGAGATAAAAGAAAGAGCCGGTATAGGCCAAATTTATGCAAGCGATATCGATGATAAATCCAGCAAAGAAGTATCACGTAAAGTCGATGGCTTTTTCCAAAATTGGCAAGAGATGGTGGACAAAAAACACTTGGATATTGTCGCAGTAGTTACGCCACCCGAATCTCATGCGGAAATCTCAGTAGAACTCCTTTCAAGAGGAATAGATGTTCTAGTGGAAAAGCCGATCGCCACCAATTTAGCCGATGCTACTTTGATCTTGAACGCGAGTCAAACCTTCGGAAGAGTACTTTCAGTTGGCCATTTACTAAGATTTCACGTCGCTATTAAAATGGCCTTAAGTAAAATTTCTAGCGGACTCATCGGCGCATTAGAGCGCATTGAATTCACTCGTATAACTCCAAGAGAGCCAACCAAGTCCTCGGATGTATTTCAGGCATTAGCAATCCATGGTATCGACACATCTTGCTTTTGTTTTGGAGAACTTGAGCCCCAACGAACTCATCTTTCGCAAGTCAAACATTCTAAATTTGGTAAACCGTTTTATGCGGAGATATTGCTGGAATTTTCGGGCCAAAAAGAAGCAGAAATAAAGGTTGCATGGGGTGGTAAAGAAGAGCAAAGAACAGTCAGGTTTTTTGGTGAAAAAGGCTCACTACTAGTTGATTTGGCCAATCATAGCGAAATATTACACGATTCCCAAGGAGACTTCCGAGCCATAAATACTGATTCTGATGAGTCGCCCTTAGAATTAGAATGGATTCACACCATATCGATGTCCAAGGGAAATTTGGTAGACGGCAAAACAGTCTCCCCATCCCAAGGCGCCATATTGAGGAGTATCAGGATGGTTGAACATTTTTCAGAACTATCTAAGACGGAGTTCGATAAGATTAATCAAAAACCGAATTAGATTATGCGAGCATTCAAGAATCGAGAGCCACTCGAATATGACATGGGACTATCGTTCAGAGCAACCAATCGTCTTCTTTCAGTGACTTTGTTAGCGACATTAATTGTTGCATTTACTACTAAAGACGCTATCCAAACAGCATGGACGGCCATTGCACTATGTGGATTGATAGGTTTTGTTTGGATTATTTCTACCAAAGACACAACCTTCGAATATCTAGGATTAAACAGTAAAGGATTACTCAACGCTTTTGCATTTGTTGTGACAATTATACTATTTTCACAATTCTGTATATCGCTATGGGACTCTCCATTTGTTGGTACTTATGTTCTATCACTTGTAACAATTGGAACTTTTTGGTGGACAATCGATGTCCTCCAACCTTCTACTGCTTGAAAAACAAAGCAAACTCATTTTTGAGTGCGAAGTGTCAAAGGCCGTGTGCCGTAACCATGTCTGTTTGTTATGGCTAAACACGGCGACCATCCCGAGCTACCGGAACTTGTAGAGAGCCTATTGATGGACGACGTTCACACGGTTTTTCTCAAAGCAGATTGCCCGCCGAGGGTAAAAAGAGGAACGATTGGTGAGTTGAAATTGGTTGAGGTCGAAGACCAAGACGATGGAAATTGGGACACATTGAGAATCGAATCTTTGCAAGAAGAATTAGTTGAATTAGCAGAATCAAACAACCATCGAAGTGATTGTTTCTTAGAGATAAATCGGAAGGGATGTCAAGTTGTTCAACTGGGAGACTTACGTATTGCTTGTGCATGGCCACCATTCGCCGATGCAAGAGAGATCACCATTGTTCGACCAGTGGCAAAATTAAAAATTAGTGATTATGAATTAGACCCAAGATTGATAGAAAGGCTTTCCAATCATCATAGAGGTGTTTTCATTTGTGGTAGGCCTGGTTCTGGTAAAACAACCTTAGCCCAAGCAATAGCCGAGTATCTTGACAATGATTTAGGAACCATGGTCAAAACAATGGAGTCTCCAAGAGACTTGCAATTAGCCGACAGAATAACTCAATATGCACCTTTGGAAGGAGATTTAGAGAAAACTGCTGAAATTATTTTTCTTGTTAGGCCAGACTTTGTAATATTTGACGAGGTGAGAAGGGCTCGAGATTTTGAGATATTTGCCGATGTAAGATTAGCAGGAGTAGGTTTGCTGGGAGTCACTCACGCCAATTCAGCATTGGAGGCAATTCAGCGATTGATTGGCAAAGTGGAGTTAGGTTTAGTGAGCCAAGTTCTCGACACGATTCTACATGTTGAAGCAGGTGCAATTCAGCAAGTCTTGGAACTGAGGATGACTGTAAAAGCCCCCACAGGGATGCAAGAAGAATTGGCTAGGCCGGTAATCGAGGTAGTTGAGTTCCCAAGTGGAAAAATCACCCATGAAATGTTCGCTTTCGGCTCTGAAATAGCAGTAGTGCCAGTAGAGGGAACCTCCAGAAGGATGTCACCAATGAAGTCATTAGCCAAAGAAGCACTAATACAGAAAATCAGGGAATGGATAGGAGTGGAATCCCAAATCCAAATATTAAGCGATAGCAGTGCAAACATCTACGTCCCTGACAATATGATTTCCACTCTTGTTGGTAGAGGTGGTGAAAATATACGCCAATTACAAGATGAATTAGGCGGCATCGCCCTTTCCGTAAAATCGCTTGACGAGATGCCCGAGGGAATGGAAAATCCTAGAAATCCTTACTGGGAAGATAAGCAAGATAGAAGGAGTAAGGCAGGCCGTGCTTGGGAACATCAGTCTAGAGGCTCAAAGGGCAGAGGGAAAAAGGGCAGGAAAGGGCGCAGATAGGGAAAACCCGCCTTTTGATATTTTGAAAGGGGTTTCCCTTTAATAGTGAAGACTAACACCGTAAAGCATGAGCGCTGAAGATGGGCAGGGCGGAGAAGCAAAAAAAGAGGGCGACGCGTTAGTTTCCTTCTTACTTGAGAACAGAACTTTGATGAACTTTGCATCGATAATAATGATTATTTATGCAGTATGGGCAACAATCGAAGTAATTACCAATGCATATGGAGCCACATGGTGGCCTCCAGAAACCGGAATTCCAGCGGACGAACTATTCAACAATCCCGACAGAGATCAAAACATCAATAATGGACTTATTATTGGGTTGGGTGCTGTTTGTGGAACATTAGGTTTCCTCATTCAATACTTCTACCGAGCAGCTCCATATGTTGATGCTTCAATGACAGCAACAGCAGCTCTAATTATCAAACAAGCAGCCAGCGCAGCTGGAGTAGCAGTAGATGCAGAAGATGTACTTGCTAAAGCCGAAGAAACGGCTGAAGCAGCGGCAAACGCAGCAGTTGAAGAAAAGATGGCAGAAGTCCAAGAGAAGGTAGATTCGGTAGTTGAAGCAGCAACGGCTGCTAGTGTTGCCGTGGAGGAAACATCAATTAAAATTGAAACCGCTCCGGTCGAGCAAACACCAGTTAAAACCGAAGCAGATCCGGTTGAGGAAACACTAGTTGAAATTGAAACCGCGCCGGTCCAGAAAACAGTAACAATCGAATCTGCGGCAAGTGCGCGAGAGAAGAAAGCGCGGGCTCGAGCGGAATCGGTAGATGATGAAGGCAAAGCAAAAAAATTCTGAGGTGAATTAAATGTGGGAACATAAAACAGTATCAAATAAAGAAATGAAAACAACAGGAAGAATGAACCCTAGTGAAACCTATGTTAGGTTGATGGACGAGGTTGAAGAAGCGGTATCGACTGCACAAATAGATGAGTTCGCGCATGAATCATTCCTTGAGTACCTCCCTAGAAGAGGGCCATGGGAAGAATTAAACGAGACGGATATGGCTAAAGCCGACCCTCGAACTAGGTACATCGGGCCAGCAAAAGCCAAATTACTCAATACAAATCTGTACTTAGGTTCTACTTGGATTGAGGCCGAGAGATTCAAGTTCGAGCGAAGAATCTTAACAGTTGCCGATTTCTTAAAGCAAAAGACAATTATAAACGCTAACATGTGGACGCCTAAGCAATTATTTACAACCCAGTCATTCTTTTTCTGTTCAACAGGTGATGAAGAGAGAATGGGCGGTTCATTCCTGACAGGAGATATGCCAGGAGATAACCACATTTTCCTCGGCAAAAAGGATGGAGAATTCGCAGAGTGGGAAACTATTCTTTGGGGACTTGGCCACAGAGGGGTTGTACCTGATTCAGATCCATTGGACAAGTGTTTCTATCCTTCTTTAATGCATAGAAATGTATCTTTCAATAACAGACTGGGATGGATTCGTTATTCTCCAGCTGGGTTTGGTAAAGACGCTAATGGATTCCTAGTTACCAGGCCGCACACATGGATTTGGCCAGCGGTTAACGGGAATAGAGACACCCCAACAGCTTTCAACTTACTTGTCAATCTACCAGACAGAAGACTATCATTTGGTGAAGAAGGAATTACTGACGTATTTATGACAACAGGAAAGACCTCAATGTACTCTATTATGGGTATGATGAGTTCTTCAACAGTTAGACAAATGTTCGGAGCAGGTTCTGAAATGGTACCTTTGGAATTCCATTGTATTGAGCCAGGGCTCGATGAGTGGATTGCTAGAGCAAGTGACGAAGATAAGTATTCACGCTTATTCGAAGTCTGTGCCTGCCTAGGTTACATGTTAACAGATCCACAAGTCGGTTCCTTAGGAGGCTCTTCTAAGAGAAGAAGATTGCTGATGTATCCTACCGACCAAGGAAACCTGTTAACTTGTGTTAACGCTAGCCAAGTTGCAGACCACGCCCTGAAATCTAATTATGAAGCAACAGTATTTACTAAACTTGACCAAGCAGATTTCATGAATCGTGTAACTCGCAGATTCAAAGCTTATGCAGACCTTGTTGCTGCAAGCGATATTGCAAAAGGTGCTCGTTGGATTAGCCAA
>MDTC01011279.1_pt1 | contig 10406 bp, 10 predicted proteins | sample 811181 | NCBI WGS metagenome assembly MDTC01 (sample SAMN05326644, study PRJNA326480) | marine metagenome | isolation source: seawater | place: Pacific Ocean: North | collected 2011
AATTGCTTCAGACCATATCGCAGATGGTACTATTGTATCAGGAGATATAGCAGATAATACTATAGCAACAGGTAAGATAGCAGATAATGCAGTAGACAGTACAAAAATTGCTTCTAATAGTATTTTAACAAGACACATAGACGATGCACAGATTACAGCAGATCAACTTGCTGCAAACTCTGTAGATACAGCAGAAATAGTAAGTGGCTCAATAGACGCCATACACCTAGCTTCTGATTCAGTTACAACAGCAAAAATATTAAATGCTAATGTAACAACAGCAAAGATAGCAGATAACGCAGTTACTGCGGCTAAGATTGCAGACGGAAGTATCACTAGTACTCAATTAGGTGCAAACTCAGTAGATACTGCAGAACTAGTATCAGGCTCAATAGACACAATACATATAGCAGACGACCAAGTAACAAATGCAAAACTTGCAGTAAATTCAGTATCTGCAGTAGAAATATCTGGAAATGCAGTAACAGCTACACAGATAGCAGCAAATGCTGTATCAGTAGCAGAACTTAAATCAGATGCATTAAGTGGACAGACAATGTCAGGTAATGTTACTTTCTCAGGAAATGTGACAGTATCAGGAACCTCATTCGCAGCTTCAGCTACCACAATTACAACTGGAGATTCTCTTATCTCAATGGCAACTGGCAACGGAAGTTCAGATGCAGTTGATATAGGTTTCTATGGATTATACGATACTAGTGGTACAGACAAATACTCAGGTATATTCAGAAACGCAGATAACTCTGGTAAGTGGCAAATATTTAAAGATTTACAAGTACAACCAACTACAACTGTAAATACTTCAGGAACAGGTTATACAAAAGGGGTACTAGTAGCAGACATAGAAGGAAATGTAACAGGTAACTTAACAGGTACAGCAAGTGCAATAGCAAACAATACTGTTAATGCAAGTAAGATTGTAGCAGGAAGTGTTACAACAGCAGAAATAGCAGCAAACACAATAGCAACAGGAAACATAGCAGATAACGCGGTAGATGGAACTAAGATCGCTCAGAACAGTATCTTAACAAAACATATTGATGATGGACAAGTAGGAGCAGCTCAACTAGCAAGTGATGCAGTAACATCAGCTAAAATAGGTGATAACGCTATTAATAGTGTAGCATTTATATCAAGCGGTTTAATTACATCAGACTTAATATCTAATGGAACTATTGTATCAGGAGATATAGCAGCTAATACTATTGCTACTGGTAATATTGCAGATAACGCAGTAGATGGAACTAAGATAGCACAAAATAGTATTCTTACTAGACATATTGATGATGCACAGGTTAATACTGCTCAATTAGCAGGTAACTCTGTAACAGCCGCAAAGATACAAGCAAACGCTGTTGGTTCAAGTGAGATTGCAAGTAATTCAGTAACAGCAGAATCAATTACTGCAGGAGCAATAGGCTCCTCAGAATTAGCGGCTAACTCCGTAGATTCATCAGAATTAGTAAGTGGTAGTATTGATACTATACATATTGGAGATGACCAAGTAACAGCAGCTAAGATGGCAGACAATGCAATTAACAATGTAGGTATGATATCATCAGGATTAATTACTGCAGACTTAATAGCTACGGATGCAGTAGGCTCAGCAGAGATAGCAGCCAATGCAGTAGACAGCGCAGAATTAAAGACTGGCTCAATAGATACAATACATCTAGGAGCTTTACAAGTAACAACTGCAAAAATAAATGCTAATGCTGTAACAGCAGCTAAAATAGCAGCAAACGCAGTAGGTACAAGTGAGATTGCAAATAATTCTATAACAACTACACAATTATCAAGTGCAGCACTTGGTGGTAAGTTTTTGTCAGGTACTGTTGGATTTACAGGAGACTTATTTATGGGAGCTGGAGACTCTAATACTGCTTACTTTGGAAGTAGAATAGGTCTTCAAGATACATCACCTCCACAGAAATTTCACATAGGTCAAGTAGCTGGTATGGATGTTGGCTCAGGAACTTCTTCAGCAACAACAGTATTTACACTAGATAGTTTTACAGCTTCAGTATTTAGAACTGCTAAGTACTTAGTACAGATAACAAATTCAACAGACAGTGATTATCAATCACTAGAAATAACACTTTTCCATGACGGAACAACAGTTTATTTAACGCAGTACGCTTCTATATTTGACAATGGGGCACAAGCAACATTTGATGCAGATATAAGCAGTGGCGCTGTAAGATTAAGAGTGACACCAGCAAGTGGTGACACAATGGCTTATAAATTTATAAGAACAACAATAGAGGTATAAAATGGGACAAAAATTAGATTTTAATATCGAAGACGCAGGAATAAAAATTGATGGTGTTCAAGCCGTAGATTCCAGCGCAAACTTTCAAGGTGCAGGTATCGCAGCAGCCAAGATTACATCAGGCACAGTGCCTTCAGCTAGATTACCGCACACAATTACTACAACTGCTCCAACAGGAGTAGGAAGTACGTCAAGCGGCCACATCTTTTTCGTATACTCGAGTTAAGACATGGCAATATTTGTAAACGATTCTGGTACATTACGGACTGTTCGATTTATCGCTGTCAACGACAGCGGAACCATTCGTCGTGTCAACGAGGTTTACGTCAATGATGGCGGAACTTTAGCTGGACCGTTTACTGCTACGCACTCAACTACAAGACAAACTGCTACAACTACTAGTACTATATCAGGTGTACAAAATACAGTATTCAACACGACTACTACTTTTGATACTGACTATAATACAACAACTACGTTTGACACAAGTAGAACTACAACTTTCGATACGAGCAGAACAACAGACACAAGTAGAACAACTACATTTGCAACAACAACAGTATTCAATACAACAACAAGTACTACAACTGCTTTTAATACAACTACAGCGTTTACAACTACAACTACTTTTACAACTACACAAGGTACGACGACAGCGTATACTACAACTACGACATTTAATACAACAACAACATTTAATACTTCGCAGTCGACTACAACGGCCTTTACTACAACTACAACATTTAATACAAGTAAAAGTACTGTTACCGCATTTAATACTACAACAGCATATATAACAGCTTTCGATACAACAATAGGAACTAGTAGGAATACTTCATTTGCGACAACAACTGCTTATATTGATAATACTACTTATGCTACTGATACGGCTTATATAGATAATACTTCTCAAGCAACAACAGTAAGCACAAATACTACACAAGCTACAAATACAAGTAGAAGTACTAACACAACACAAACAACTGGCACTACTACTACTTTTGCAACAACAACTGCTTATATAGATAATACATCATTTGCTACTATAACCTCTTATGATACTACGCAAAGCACTAGTACAGCAAGAAGCACTAACACAGCTAGAGATACTGCTTATATTGACAATACAACATTTGCTACTATAACAGCTTATACTACTACGCAGGCAACGAATACTGCTAGAAATACTAATACAGCGACAGCATATATTGATAATACATCATTTGCTACTATAACAGCTTATACTACTACACAGGCAACAAATACAAGTAGAAGTACAGGTTTTACAAACTCTACTGCTTATGATACTACACAGGCGACAAATACAAGTAGAACTTGTTCTTTTACAAACAATACAGCCTTTACAAACTCTACAGCATATATAGATGTTACTACTTTTACAAACAATACAAGTTTTACAAATATAACTGCTAGAACTACAGTTTTCCAAAATAATACAAACACTTCTAGAAGTACTAATACTGCTAGAAACACATCGGTTGGAACTAACACATCTAGAAACACAAACACAGCTAGAAACACAGCAGTTACAAATAATACTGCATTTACAAATATTACTACTTATATAACTGTATTCATTGACTTCAACTTTGACCCAGAACAAGGAACTGACTTTTATCAGCAAAGTGATAATACATCAAGAAGTACTAACACTTCTAGAGGTACAGCTGGTAGTAGATCTACAGGATTTACAAATTCAACTGGATTTACTAATAATACAGCTAGAAGCACTGGCTTTACAAATAATACAGCGTTCTCAAATGCAACAAATACAAGTAGAACTACTACTTATAGTACTAATACAGGCAGAGCGACTGCTACTTCTGTTAATACAAACACAAGTAGAAATACTAATACCGCTAGAGCAACAAACACTTCTAGAATTACTTCGTATATTGATAATACAGCATTTGGAACAAGTAGAAATACAAATACTTCTAGAACTACAGCATATATAGATAACACAGCATTTGGCACCAGTAGAAGTACAAACACTACACAGGCAACAAATACAAGTAGAAACACTAACACATCAACAGCCTATATAGATAATACAGCATTTGGTACAAGCAGAAGTACAAATACTACACAAGCAACAAATACTTCTAGAAGTACTGGCTTTACAAATAATACAGCGTTCACAAATAATACCTCATTTGGAACAAGCAGAAGTACAAATACTGTTCAAGCTACAAACACAGCAAGAAGTACAAATACTACACAAGCTACAAACACAGCAACTACATTTGCTACTGATACAGCTTACATTGATAATACAACATTTGCTACTATCAGTGCATATATTACTACACAAGCTACAAACACAAGCAGAAGTACAAATACTACACAAGCTACAAACACAAGCAGAAGTACAAACACTACTCAATCCACAGCGTACGAAACTGCTTATATTACTTCAAGAGCATCTTCTAGAACTACTGGAACATCTCACTCTACAACGACGACATTTAATACAGCTAGGTCAACAGCTTCAAGTAGAGCTACAACAACAACGTTTGAAACTTCACAGGGAACAGTTACAACTAGGTCAACAGGTTCAAGCAGAACAACAACAACAGCATTTGATACAGATAGAAGCACAGCCTCTAGTAGAACGACTGGTTCAAGCAGAACAACAACAAGTACTTTTGAAACAAGTCAATCTACTCAAACAAGTAGAACAACTGTATTTGGAACTACAACCACTTTTGAAACAAGTAAGACTACTACTTTTGGAACAGATAGAACAACTACTACTACTATATCCACAAGTAAAGCAACAGAAACAAATAGAACAACTGATCACTTAACAACAACAACTTTCGATACAACAACAACAGTATTTGAAAGAATAACCGCCTCCCAAGCAGGTACAATTTTTGATACCGAAGTTGCGAGTCTAGCAGACTTTGGATTATCTTATTGGGATGGCTCACAATGGAGCGATTCTTAATATGATAAAAGCAGAACAAGAAGATATTACACCAAACTATCTTAATAAAAAATTAGAGTCAATGATGGCAGCCGTCTTTGACCATATTGGTGAAACAGAAGAAAGAATAAAAAACCTAGAAAAAGAAATTTTCAAGCTAAGAAATGATAACAAAGCAGAAGCCAGTTAAGAAAAATAAACTGGTAGCAATGACTATAAATGAGTCATTGGGAGATATACCAACTCACTTCATGAAGTCAGGATCTTGTACAAGACCTAAAGATGACTTAGATGGATTAGCTAGATTGAAAGAGAAACTTGTTCTTGACACTAGTGAAGGAGTTGACTGGGAATATGATTTATGGTTTAATACTAATGAACTACATAGTATTAGAAAATGGTTATATACAGATTTTTTAGGTAAAGGAATATACTGTAGAGTTAATTCTATAAAAATTAACACCAAATTATTTAAAGCGATTGCTAATTCAGATATAAAGATTGATGAAGAAAGAATCGAAAAAATAGTAAATGGACTACAGAATAAATATAATTTACAATGGAATACAGAATTTTATGATAAAGTAATTTTCTTACCAGGTAGTAATTTATTATGTAAAGGAACTGTAATTGATTATAGACGAGTAAAGAAATTAGTAGATGAAGGATATGTAATAAAACCTCATCCAATTACTGCTCATGTTTATATTGCCGATTTAAAAAGAAGATTTGGTGCAGAAAATGTACTAAACAAAAAAGAAGGTGGGTATGAACTACTACTTAATTGTAAAGAAGTAGCGACTGCTCCAAATAGTGAGATGGGATTAATTGCACTCCTTCTCAGAAAGAGACTTTCTCTTGTTAGCTTTCCTAAAGAAGCACGAGAGAAAAATTTATTAACTTACGAAAGTTTTTATGATACAGTATCAAACAGACAATCGTACCTTGCACTTTGTAAAATACTCTCAGCAAGAAACTCTGGAGTAATATTTGAATTTGATGAAGATGCGGAAGAAAGACTACAGGCATATGTAGATAACTTTTGGGAATTTAAAAAGATAAAAAATGATTGAAATAGTACACCCCTATAAAAAAGTATGGAGTATGTTTACTTTAGCATCACTCCTGCCCGATAAAGAAGAAGTTAGAATACATCTATATGTAAATAATAAAGATTGGGATGAAGCTCCGATTGAATGGATAGTAGATAACTTTCCAAATGTTAAAATATATGAATCTTTTTGGAGAAAATCAGACTTAGCCAAATGTATGTGTCACTTACTGGATCATTGGAAAGATAAAGGTGGACTACATAAAAGAATAGTTTGGCTAGGTGGCAACAATATAATAAACGGTAAATGGTCTAATAACTTTCCTAATGAAGAATTCTTTGCGGGGTCTGTTTCTTTCTTATCACATAAAAGAGTCTTTAGAAAACATCCAAGATTTAAAGACTTTTACAGAATTTTACAAATACCTATTTCACCAACTAAACTACAAAATATTGATTCAGAGTTTATGATATTTAACTATGACATGTTAAAAACTTTTTCACTTGAAGAGTTATTCTGTCCTACAGAAAAAGACGGCTTAGAAGCAAGATCTCCTAATATGCCTAAGATTGATAGACTTCTTTATCAAGCAAGTACAGAATGGTTTATGACAAGATTATTAGGTTATCAGCATAAATTTATGCCACTATACATGAATGGTAAAAATGATATTTTAGTAGAACTAGAATCCCTTGGACCACTTGACAGTGTTAACTATAATGTAATGTTAAGAAAATGTTTTCAATTAAATATACAACATAAGTGGTTAATTCAAACTTATACAATGATACCTACAACTATACAACTATCTCTTCCATGGGATATGTATACTAACTTAATTCCTAGCATACCTATAAATATGCGAAATGCACGAAATAATGAAATTTTGATGTTGAAATCAACTAAACAGAAACGTGTAGCTGGGTCTTTAGTAAAAGTAGGATTTAGATTAGGAAAAATCTAAAAATTCTTCTTTCAAATCTGAAAGAACTTTCCATTTAATTTTGCCTCTATCGGCTAACTCTTTTACTATTTGTTTTTCATTTGGATTGTGAGGACTCCTATCCTTACTATTAACTGGCAAATGCCAACTAGCGGGATAGTCTGCTCCTGTAGAGAAAGGCAACTTTTTAGAGAAAAAATCAAATCCTATGATTTCTATACTCTCATATTCACACTTATTTAAAAAATACAATATACCAAGAAAACCTGCAGAAGGACGATCACCTAATGCCTTATCATTAGTAGCTCCTACTAAATCAAATATTTCTAGTATTTCTTTATCTGTAAACATAACTTCATGCGGTTGAGTAAATTTAGGAGTAGATGGCTCTGTGTTCATATGTATTCTACAGCGATTAAATAATATTTTGGCATTTTCAAACCTATGATAGTGCCTTTGTCTTAAGAAACCTGTAATCCATATATCAGTTTTTTTACCTATCTGTTCAAAATTTTCATCTGTAGGTATGCCTTTTCCGAATCTAACAATTGTGTCAAAACTGTCAATATATGAGCCATACTCGTGTTGAAGTAATTCTACTGAATTTCCTACTAATATTACTCGTCCCATCATGACTTCAATCCTAAACTTCTAGCGATTTCTTTTTCATTTTGAATTTGGATATAATTTGCAGGATTTTCAATTGTTATTTCAGTAATGTCTGAGTTTTTTATCACCCAATCTACCCACTCACCTGCTCTTTCATATGAGATACTTGAATGCATTGAAGACTCTAATAACCCAAAGTTGATTGTAGCAATTCTACACTTGGCATCACTGTTATAATTTAAGTTAGTTGCCATATGATTTAGAGCGGCCTTTTGTGCGGCGTACTTATATCCTTTAGATATATTAGGTTGATGGGCTCTTGACGAAATATTAACTATTGTTTTAGTTTCATCATCTTTCCATACCTCGTACACTTCTTCGAGAAGTCTGCACTGTTCCCACTCTACATGAGCATTGTTTACAAATACATCATACTGTGACCAATCTGCCCCAAACTCTACTCTTATTTTATTACCTTGTATACAATTTGCTAATTTACTGCTACCTGTTACTGCGATTTTCATAGTACTCCTTTACTAGATTAAAAGATTCTTTTCCAAATAGAGAACCATCAACACTACACTTATTGCAAGGGCTGTGTGACCTATCTCCTTTTATTAATTTTTTACGAATTTTTGTCATAGGTTTACCAAACCATACATTGTGTAATGTATCTTGTAGTAAATTTCCCACAACATGTTCCCTTCCCCAGTCGTTTGAACAAAATAGAACATCTCCATTCCAGTCTACGAACATTTTATAGAAAGGATAATGACATGGTTTACCTTTTAAAGAAGTCACATTAGATTCTTCTATACCTACCCAATCGATGACCCCGCTACGGTTGTTAAGTAATAATCCATGGTTCTCAAAATCTCCCCAATGCATACGATACTTGTATTTTTCTTCAGGTATATTTTTCATAACTTTATCGAAATGAGTCATTTGTTCTACGCCATCATAAAGATTTATGTAAATTAAATCTAATCCACTATATTCAAATAGTTCTTCTGCGTATGTTTGGGTAAGTTTGTCGCCATTAGTGTTACACTCTAAAGTTGCTAATGGAACTGTGTGTCGAAAGATATGAACTATCTCTCTGAAATTTGGGTTGAGTAAATTTTCTCCAAATCCACTCAATGATATTTTTCCACTAAAACCTGCCTTACCTAGTTCGAGACCTATTGTCTCGGCTCCTTTTATGGTAAGATGCAAGTTTCTATTTGGAAATACTTTTGGGTCGTGTCTCGGACAAAAGACACAAGTTCTATTACATAACTCTGTAGTATTTATTTCAACAGTAAGAATCGAATCTAACTCTGTTAGATTATTCTTTTTTGCCCAATGTTTCTTTTCCTGCTCTCGTCTGTGTGCTAAAAAGTCATACTGGTCTACTGCTACTACAGGTATGTTTCTCATTATAATGAATTATATATGTCTGTCCATTCTTTACAATATTGCTCATGGTCGTTTATACCCATCCATGGTCCACCATCTGTAAAATGTACTCCTTTAGCTCTCTCACCAAAGTCATAATAATTTACTAAAGCATTGTAAGCAGCAGGTAAAGAACCCACTTTGCTAGCCCAAGTAAACCCATGAAGATGCCTAGCGGCTGCATTATTTACATACCACTCATTTAAGTTTACACATTCTTTATTATTAAAATACATCAACGATGACCAATATTTTTTATCATAAGGCTTGTTTAGTTTATCATGCATTTTAGTGTATTGGTCAAACATTAAATCTGCATGCTGTACACACATAACTTCTTCATTATTTTTCTTAAAATGAGTTATCTCTTGTGGGTCACATCTCCATAGAAAGTCACCATCACAAAATAAAGAATAGCCCATGTAGTTGGAAAGATAAGGAACAAGAAATCTAGTAAAAGCAAATTCGGTATTCCCTTTCTCTTTTCTAGTGTATATTCCCTGTTCCTCTAATTCCGAAGTAATTAAAGGTATAACTTCGTGTGTAGGATTAAATCGTAAGATTGATGCCTTACACACTTCAAACATTTCAGGATATGCCGATTCATAGCCTACGAATATTTTCATTAGTCTTCCTTTAATTGTTCGCCAAGATCATTAACATACGCCTGTCTAGCCGTTTGTGTAATAGCCATCTTGTGCTTATAATCTTCTAAATCGATATCGCACTTGTTTATTGCATTAACAATACTTTGTTGTTCTTTAGATAATGCTGATACATCATACGAAGTTTCATCGATAGTGATTGTTTGTGTAGGTAGTTCTGAACTCATTTAAATACGTCCTGCCAATTGCCTTGTGTACTCGCCTTAGCATACTCGGTAGCACGGTTTTCAAAAAAGTTGGTATGCTCAACTGCGTTGACTTGCATGTCAATCCAAGGTAATGGATTATCTGTACTATGAAATATCTTCTTCATACCGATACCTAATAACCTTCTGTCAGCAATATATCTAATATACTCCTTGACTTCTTTTGCTGTCAAATCTGGTATATCTGCTTTATCAAAACAAATATCAATAAAGTTATCTTCTAACTCTACTGTCTTTTCTGCAGCACA
>MDTC01080311.1_pt1 | contig 10406 bp, 10 predicted proteins | sample 811181 | NCBI WGS metagenome assembly MDTC01 (sample SAMN05326644, study PRJNA326480) | marine metagenome | isolation source: seawater | place: Pacific Ocean: North | collected 2011
GCAAATGAGGAGATATTAATAAAAAAGATTGATTATTACTTTAGCAATGCAATTGCTAGAGCCTCTAAAACTATGAGCGATTGTAGATCAATAAAATCAAAAAATTATCAAAGTAGAATGATGGGTTAGCATGGAATATTTTCTTATTTTATATAAAGAAGTTTATAAAATTTTACTTTTGCTAATTCCTATCTTGGTATCGGTAGCATTAATTGTTTGGTTTGACAGAAGAGTATGGGGTTTCGTTCAAAAAAGAAAAGGCCCAAATGTTGTTGGACCATTCGGATTATTTCAAACTTTAGCTGATGCCTTAAAATATATTTTTAAAGAAATAATTATTCCCGCTAGCGCTAACAAAATTGTTTTTATTCTTGCTCCAATCGTAACAATGACTCTAGCATTATCGGCATGGGCGGTAATTCCACTAAGCGAAAAGATGGTCATCTCTGATATTAATGTTGGCATACTATATATCTTTGCAATTTCATCTTTAGGTGTTTATGGAATTATAATGGGAGGTTGGTCCTCTAACTCAAAATATCCTTTTCTAGGGTCTATCAGATCTGCTGCTCAAATGGTTTCTTATGAAGTATCGATTGGTATAATAATTATAAATGTTCTTTTATGTACCGGATCTTTAAATCTCAAAGATATCGTTTTAGCCCAAGAAAATTTATGGTTCGTTGTTCCTTTGTTTCCAATGTTTGTGATTTTTTTTATATCTGCTCTAGCAGAAACAAATCGTCCACCCTTTGATTTACCAGAAGCAGAAGCTGAATTGGTAGCAGGCTATCAAACAGAGTATTCAGGCATGATGTACGCAATGTTTTGGTTAGGAGAATACGCGAATATTTTATTGATGTGTGCTCTTGGATCAATTCTTTTTTTAGGAGGCTGGTTGTCCCCAATAGATATTTATCCATTCAATATTATTCCTGGAGCAATATGGATGGTATTTAAAATTTTGTTATTATTTTTTCTGTTTGCAATCGTTAAAGCAATAGTGCCTAGGTATAGATACGATCAATTGATGAGACTAGGTTGGAAAGTATTTTTACCTTTTTCCTTAATTTACGTTGTTTTGACAGCAAGCTTTTTAATTTATTTTGATTTACTCCCGAACAAAGGATTTTAAATGAAGTTAAATAGAATTTTTAAGATTATATTTTTGTCAGAATTTATTAAAGCAATAATTATTGCTTTTCAGGAGATATTTAAAAAAAAGAAAACGATAAATTATCCCTTTGAAAAAGGATCAATCAGCCCAAGATTTAGAGGAGAACATGCTTTAAGACGTTATGAAAATGGCGAAGAAAGATGTATTGCCTGCAAGTTATGCGAAGCTATCTGTCCTGCACAAGCGATAACTATTGAGTCAGAAGAGCGTTCAGACGGAAGTAGAAAAACCACTCGGTATGATATTGACATGATAAAATGTATTTATTGTGGATTGTGCGAAGAATCTTGTCCTGTAGACGCAATAGTTCAAGGTCCAAATTTTGAATTTGCAACAGAAACCAGAGAAGAGCTTTATTACAATAAAGAAAAATTATTAGAAAATGGTGACAGATGGGAATCAGTTTTGGCTGAAAACTTGAAACTTGATAAACCTTACAGGTGAATTTTATATGATAGCCCACGCTTTATTTTTTTACTTTTTTTCTACAATTGCAATTTTATCCGCAATTATGGTTATAGTTTCTAGAAACACAGTACACGCAGTGTTTTTTCTTATATTAGATTTCATCTCAATTGCATCGCTTTTCATAATAATTGGAGCAGAGTTTTTAGGAATGATGATGCTTATAGTTTATGTTGGAGCAGTCGCAGTTCTATTTCTGTTTGTAGTAATGTTGATGAACGTTAGTGAACAAAAACTATCATGGTTCAGAGGGTCAAGACAATCAAAACATATCCCAGTTGGACTTACAGTGGGAGCAGTAATTTTGCTTGAGCTTATAGTTATTGTTGGAGGATGGAAATATAGAGATACTTTTACTGAAACAAAGTTTTTAAATTTTCAAAGTGATTTTACTAATACGCACTCAATAGGAAACGTCATGTATACAGAATACATACATTTATTTCAAATCTCTGGAATGATTTTGCTACTCTCTATGATTGGAGCCATAGTTTTAACTTATAGAAAACGAGAAGGAGTCAAGAAGCAAAGTTATTTTACACAAATATCTAGAGAACGTGAAGATTCTGTAAAATTAGTTGATGTTGAATCTAACAAAGGAGTAAATTTGGATGATTGAAGTTGGCCTGGGACATTATCTTACTTTTGGTGCAATAATTTTTTCAATCGGTACTCTTGGAATTTTTGTAAACAGAAAAAATGTTATTGTTATTTTAATGTCCATTGAACTGATATTGTTAGCAGTCAATATTAATCTTGTTGCATTTTCTATTTATCTTGAGGATATAACCGGCCAAATATTTACAATGCTTATTTTAACAGTTGCAGCAGCCGAAGCAGCTATAGGTTTGGCCATTATTGTTTCATACTACAGAAACAAAGGGTCAATAAGAGTAGAAGAAATAAATGAGATGAAAGGTTAAATGGAATACGCAGTTATATTTTTACCTTTATTTGGAGCTATTGCAGGATATCTATCTAAATACTTTGGTGATATTGCCTCTCAGTTATTTACTACAATTTCAGTTTGTTTATCTGCAGTTTTATCAATCGTAATTTTTTATAACGGTATTACTTTTGATAAATATGGAAATTATTTAATTTATGAGTGGATTACTTCGGGTGATTTCCAGGTAAGTTGGTCAATAAATATAGATCCCTTAAGTTCTATAATGTTAATTGTAGTTACTTTGGTTTCGGCTCTAGTACACATTTATTCAATAGGATACATGAATCATGATCCAAACAAACCTAGATTCATGTCCTATCTTTCTTTGTTCACTTTTTTTATGTTGGCGTTAGTAGTGTCTGATAATTTTTTACAACTATTTTTTGGATGGGAAGGAGTTGGCTTGTCATCATATCTCTTAATCGGTTTTTGGTATAAAAAAAATTCAGCAAACAAAGCTGCTATAAAAGCTTTTATAGTAAACAGAGTAGGGGACTTTGGATTTGCAATAGGTATATTTCTTATATTCTTATTTTTTGGAACCTTAAATTACAATGAAGTTTTTCAATTAGTTCCAAGTTTCTCTGAAAAAGAAATTAGTTTTCTAGGGTTTGATACAAATCTAATAACTTTAATTTGCTTGTTTTTATTTGTTGGTGCAATGGGAAAATCGGCTCAATTTTTTTTACATACATGGCTTCCAGATGCCATGGAGGGGCCAACACCCGTTTCAGCATTAATTCATGCGGCAACAATGGTTACAGCTGGCGTGTTCTTGGTAGTGAGATGTTCTCCTATTTTTGAATATTCTCAATTTGCGCTTAATTTCGTAGCCATCATAGGGATGATGACAGCATTTTTCGCAGCAACAGTTGCAATGGTTCAAAACGATATAAAAAAAATAATTGCATATTCAACATGTAGTCAGCTTGGATATATGTTTTTTGCAGCAGGAGTAGGAGCTTATCACGTAGCAATATTTCATTTATTTACTCATGCTTTTTTCAAGGCACTATTATTTTTAGGTTCAGGTTCAGTTATACATTCAATGAATGACGAACAAGACATTAGAAACATGGGCAATTTATGGAAAAAAATGCCTTTTACTTGGGCATCTATGGTTGTTGGGACCCTAGCTCTTACTGGGTTTCCTTTATTATCTGGTTATTATTCAAAAGATGCAATTATAGAATTTGCATATTTAAGTCACACTAACATTGGTTATTTTGCAGCCGCTGTAGGAATAATTACAGCATTATTAACAGCTATTTATTCTTGGAGATTAATATTCAAAACCTTTCACGGAAAATTTAACAATCAAAAGATATCAAAATCAGAGATACATGAATCAGGTTTGTCGATAACTTTACCTCTGTTTGTTTTAATTGTAGGTTCAGTTTTTTCGGGCTTTCTATTCAAAGATTCTTTAATTGGTCACCACCACACGGAGTTTTGGGGAAGCTCTATTTTATTATTAAAACAATTTTTTCACGAAAAAGTTCCAATTTGGCTTTTATATTTAACTCCATCTTTAGTAACACTATCAATTCCTTTATCTTATTATTTGTTTGTAAAGAACACTAAAATTTTAGATAAAGTTAAATCAAGAAATAAAAAACTTTATTCATTTTTATTAAACAAGTGGTACTTCGATGAAATTTATGAATTTGTTTTTATCAAGCCTATTAAAGCAATTGGATTATTTTTTTGGAGATCAGGGGACATAAAAACTATTGATAGATTTGGCCCAGATGGAATCTCAAAGCTTGTAAAGATTATCTCCAGTAAGGCAACAAAACTGCAAAGCGGATATATATTTGATTATGCTTTTGTGATGTTGCTGGGATTCTCTTTGTTATTAACTTTTTTTATTATATATAAATGAACTTTCCAATCTTATCATCAATTACTTTTTTACCTTTAATTGGGGCCTTCTTTGTATTTTTAACTCGAAGTGAAAATAACCAGACAAACAAGAGAGCAATATACGTTTCATTGTTTACAAGCTTTGTAAATTTTTTTCTTGCATTATTTTTGTGGTATTCATTTAATAATAAAACTCCAGATTTTCAATTTGTTGAAGAAGTAATTTGGATTAGCGGTTTTATAAAATTTAAATTCGGTGTAGATGGGATTTCTATCTTATTTATTATATTAACTACTTTTATAATACCCATATCAGTTATTTCTTGTATTAACAGCGTTAAAACAAGGCTTAAAGAATTCTTAATTGCAATTCTTATACTAGAAACTTTTATGATTGGGGTCTTTTGTTCGCTTGACTTGGTAACTTTTTATCTTTTCTTCGAGGCAGGTTTGATACCAATGTTTCTAATTATTGGTATATGGGGCGGTTCACGAAGGGTTTATTCCGCTTTTAAATTTTTTCTATTTACACTTCTAGGTTCTGTTTTGATGCTTGTAGCTATAATTTCTATATATTGGATTACTGGAACAACAGATGTTACTGAAATTTATAAGATTAAAATACCTTCAGAATTTCAATATTTACTTTGGTTAGCATTTTTTAGTTCTTTTGCTGTGAAATTACCAATGTGGCCAGTTCATACTTGGTTACCTGATGCACACGTTGAGGCTCCAACGGCTGGTTCAGTTATACTTGCGGCTATTCTTCTTAAGATGGCTGGGTATGGTTTTTTAAGATTTTCTGTAGGAATGTTCCCAATAGCTTCAGAATATTTTATACCACTTATTTTTACATTAAGTGTAATAGCAATAATTTACACATCTTTAGTGGCTCTTATGCAAGATGACATGAAAAAATTGATAGCTTATTCTTCAGTTGCGCACATGGGATTTGTTACTTTGGGAATTTTTGCGTTCAACAAACAGGGTATCGAGGGAAGTATAATACAGATGTTCAGTCATGGTTTAATTTCTGCGGCTTTATTTCTATGTGTTGGAGTTCTTTACGATAGAACACACTCAAGATTAATAAACTATTTTGGTGGAGTAGCTCATATTTTACCAAAATATTCATTTATCTTTATGATTTTTGTTCTTGCAGCTTTGGGATTGCCAGGCACCAGCGGTTTTGTAGGCGAGTTCTTAGTTTTGGTGGGAACATTTAAAGTTAATTTTTTAGCTGCTATTTTAGCAAGTCTAGGAGTTATATTGGCAGCAGCTTATATGCTTTGGCTTTACAAAAGAGCTGTTTTTGGAAAATTAGAAAAAAATGAATTAAAAGAAATAAAAGACTTGAACAAATCAGAATTTGCAATTTTATTTTGTCTAGGAATTTTGGTAATATTTTTTGGTTTTTACCCAGATCTTTTGCTAAATACAATAAGCGTTTCTGTAGATAATTTAATCACTAATTATAATTTGGAGATTAGCAAATCACTTGCTTTAAAATAATTTTTTATGATAGCTATTCAATATTTAATTCCCGAAATTATTTTATCGATTTCAATTTTTTCCTTAATAATCATTGGTGTATTTATAAAAAATAGCTTTAACATTATTTATAGACTTTCAACTTTTGTAATTTTTTTACTTATACTAATTATTATAAGCGAGGATAACGAATCTGTAAAAATATTTAAGGAAAGTTTTATTTTGGATGAATTTGCGTCTTTTGCAAAAATATTAATATTATCATCCTCTTTTTTTGTATTGGTTATGTCAAAAAAATATATACAAGATATAAAAAATAATAAATTTGAATATCCCATCATCATACTTTTCTCTATTTTAGGAATGTTTTTTATGGTTAGCGCAAATGATTTAATTCTTTTTTATTTGGGATTAGAACTTCAGTCATTATCCTTATATATTTTGGTTTCTATAGATAGAGACAACCTCAGATCTTCAGAAGCAGGAATAAAATATTTTGTGTTAAGCGCTCTTTCTTCCGGTTTATTGTTATACGGTTGTTCTCTACTCTATGGATTCACTGGTTCGACAAATTTTGAGACAATATCAAATAACACAGGCGATTTAAACATAGGAACTATTTTTGCTATGATTTTTATTCTTGTTGGTTTAGCGTTTAAAGTTGCTGCAGTACCTTTTCATATGTGGACCCCAGATGTTTACGAAGGATCACCGACATCTGTTACAAGCTTTATATCTGTAGTTCCAAAAATTGCAGGCATAGCAGTTTTTATAAGATTTATGTACTCACCGTTTCATGGAATTATTGATCAATGGCAATATATTTTGGTTTTTATATCTATAGCTTCTATGATTTTAGGTGCGGTTGCCGCTATAGGACAAAATAATATCAAAAGACTTGTCGCTTATAGTTCTATTGGTCACATAGGTTATGCAATAGCGGGTATAGCATCTGGTACAGAGAATGGGTTCAAAAGTTCCCTAATCTATATTTTAATTTACGCAATAATGAACATAGGAATCTTTTCCTTTATTTTTTTAATGAAAAGAAAGGGTAAATACGTTGAGGAAATTAGCGAACTTTCAGGAGCGTCAAAAAATCATCCCCTTATATCATTTGCTTTATTAATTATATTATTTTCTTTAGCCGGAATTCCTCCTTTGGCAGGATTTTTTGCAAAATTTTATATTTTTATGGCTGTTATAGAAAGTGGAATGTACACTCTTGCAATCGTTGGTTTGGTTACCACGGTTGTGTCTGCATTTTATTATATAAGAATTATAAAAATAATTTATTTTGATGATCCTAAAAAACCATTTGAAAGTTTTAAAGATTATGGAATACATGCTTCTTTAGCGTTAAGTTGTATTTTCTTGATTTCATTTTTCTTATATCCGTCTATTTTTAATTCTATTATTTCAAATATTAATATTTTTTAATGAAACTGGACTTAATCAAATTTAATTGTGTAAAAAGCACAAACGATAGCGCAATAAAAATAATAAGATCTAGAAAAAAAAAAGAAGGGATTGTCATTTCAAATTTACAAACAAATGGCAAAGGAACAATGGGAAAAAAATGGATTTCACAAAAAGGCAATTTATTTATTTCAATATTTTTTTGAATTGAAGGAAACATTGCCTGATTTTAAAGAATTTTCCTCAATCAACCCACTTATAATAAAAAAAATTTTAAATAAATATTCGGCTTATACAGTCAAAATCAAGAAACCAAATGATTTACTTATAAAAAGTAAAAAAGTTTGTGGAATTTTACAGGAGGTAATTAAGCTTGAAAAAAGAAAATTTTTAATAATAGGAATAGGAATAAATACGTTGAGTTGTCCAAAGAACAACAGATTTAAATCAATATCTTTACTTGAGTGTTCAAACAAACTAATTGATAATTCTAAAATTATAAAAAATTTAAAAAAGAATTATGAAACTATTTTTTACAATTATAAGCTCAACAAATTATTATTAAACAAAATACAGGTTAATTAAATGAATTATTTAGTAGGAGATATTGGAAATACAAATATAAAAATTTGTAAAATAAATAAAAATTTTAAAATAGATAAAACTTTTATATTTAATACAAAAAATAAGAATTTAGAAAAAAATGTTAAAAAAAAATTGAGCCAAATATTAAAAAAAAATTTATCCAATAAAATACTTTTTTCAAGCGTTGTTCCTAGTGTTTATAAAAGAATTTATAAAATACTTATAAAAAAAAAATACAAAGTTTTTGAAATAAAAAAATTTAGATTAGACAAAATTATAAAACTAAGAATAAAAAAACTTTCTCAACTTGGCTCTGACAGAATATGTAATGCTATTGGAGCTTATTATAAGTATAAAACTAATTGTATTGTGATTGATTTTGGTACTGCTACAACTTTTGATGTTGTGAAAAAACCTGCTGTTTATGATGGTGGAGTTATTGCGCCAGGAATCAACCTGTCTATAGAAAATTTATTTTCATCAACTGCTTTATTACCCATGTTTAAAATTAAAACTTATCCTCATACTTATGGAAAAAATACAAAAGAAGCTTTGAATTCAGGTTTTTTTTGGGGCTATCAAGGCTTAATAAACAATATAGTTAAAAAAATTACTAAAAAAAATGGTAAAAGTTTTAAAATAATATTAACAGGCGGATACTCTAATTTGTTTAAAAATAAAATAGATAAAAAAGTTAAAGTTGAACATGATATTACTATACAAGGTATTATTAAAATTTATAAAAAATTTTTGATATGAGCAAAGAAGAACTTATTTTTTGTCCATTGGGTGGATCTGGAGAGATTGGAATGAACATGAATCTATTTGCATATGGAAATGAAAGTAATCAAAAATGGATTATCGTAGATACAGGAGTTACTTTTGCGGACGATTCCATACCTGGAATTGATCTGATTTATCCTGATCCTGGATATATAATTGACAAGAAGAGTGATTTGCTAGGGATTGTTTTAACACATGCACACGAAGATCACATAGGTGCTATCTCACATATTTGGCCAGAGCTAAATTGTGATATTTACGCTACTCCATTTACAGCGGTTTTAATAACAGAGAAATTTAAAGAAAAAAAAATCGATATAAAAAAAAATTTAAAAATTGTTAAATTGAATGGTAATATTAAATTAGGTCCATTCGATATCGAATTTGTTACTTTAACGCATTCAATTCTAGAACCAAACGGTTTGAGTATTAAGACACCCGCGGGAACATTATTACATACAGGAGACTGGAAAGTTGATCCAAATCCTTTAATAGGAGACAAAATAAATGAAAAAAAACTTAAAGAAATTGGAAACAAAAAAGTTTTGGCAATGATCTGTGACTCAACGAATGTTTTTAGTCCAGGAAGAGCAGGATCAGAATCTGACGTTAGAGATAGTCTCTTAAAAATTATGTCATTAAAATCTAAACGAATTGTTGTTACTTCGTTTGCTTCCAATGTAGCAAGGATGGAAAGCATTTTTTATTGTGCTGAAAAAAATAATCGTGAGATTTCTTTAGTCGGACGTTCAATGAATAGAATTTTTAAAGCTGCAAGACAGTGTGGTTATTTGCAAAATGTAAAAAATCCAATTGATCCAAGAGATGCAAAAAAAATTCCTAGAGAGAAAATCGTTTATTTATGTACAGGAAGCCAAGGAGAACCTATGGGGGCGATGAAAAGAATTATAAAAGGAATTCATCCCGATGTTTTCATAGAAGAAGGAGACACAATTATTTTTTCTTCCAAAATAATTCCTGGTAATGAAAAAAAATTATATTCACTTCATAATGACATTGTAAAACAAAACATTGAAATTATTACTGAAGAAACAGATTTTGTTCATGTTTCTGGACACCCTAATAGAGACGATCTAAAAGATATGTATAATTGGGTAAAGCCGAATTCTATAATACCGGTTCATGGTGAACATAGACACATGAACGAACATATAAAATTTGCAAAGGAAATGCAGATACCACACGCTTTACAAGTTGAAAATGGAGATGTCATAAGAATATCTCCTGGAAAAAATCCAGAAATAATTGACAAAGCTCCTTCAGGACGAATGTATTTGGATGGAAACATTGGCGTTGGAGAAGATTCGCAGTCTATAAAAGAAAGAAGAAATTTGTCACAAAATGGATATTTGGAAATTACTATAATTTTAAGCAATAATGGAAAAATTAACAAACCTGTAATATCCTACAAGGGAATTCCAGAAAAAGCCGATAATGAAAAAATTATTTTCGAAGTTGAGGACGAGGTATTTAATACTTGCAGGACATTTTCAGCAAAGAATAAAAAACAAGAAAAAAATTTAATCGAACAGTTGAAGCAAAATTGTAGAAAAGTAGTTAAAGACAGAACTGGAAAAAAACCTTTCACTAATATAAATATAGCTAGATTGTAATGTTATTATCAAAATTATTTATTCCTATAACAAAAGA
>MDTC01020278.1_pt1 | contig 10405 bp, 9 predicted proteins | sample 811181 | NCBI WGS metagenome assembly MDTC01 (sample SAMN05326644, study PRJNA326480) | marine metagenome | isolation source: seawater | place: Pacific Ocean: North | collected 2011
CTTCATGATAACCTATTCCAATACCACTTGTAAGAGTAATTGCAGTTACATTCATAAACAAGGTTGTCCCTGCCGCTAAAGTCGTATGTAGAGCTGCTTCACCAGTTGCATCAGCTACTGTAATTGAAGCTACTACACTTTCAACTGGGAAGTAGACACAGTACCAATCTTTGCTAGTTTGTGCTGCTGTTGTAAAGATCTCAGTACCTCCGTTTTTACCTAATTGCTCCATTAAGAGTTGTTGTACATTTTCTATTGCCATGTTTTTATTTTTTTATTGTCCGTAATATATATAATTTGTTCCACTAGGCTCTTGCCTTTGTGTGTATTGTACTTGAGCCGTTCCTGCTTTGTCTGCTACATACATCTTGCCTTTGGTCACTAACCCTTGCACTATGCCTTTAGTTGCAGCAGGAGGGCTTAAAACATCATTCTCGTTAGCAGGTGCATTACCTAAAGATATTGTTACAGCACCTACCCAACTTATTTCATATACTTCATATTTCCAAAATCCAGAAGGTAAAAAATCAACTTTTCCAGTATAAACATTAGGAGTAGCATTATAATCAAATACAAACTTTGTGTATCTATCATAGATTAAATGAACTGTTGAATAAGCATACTGAATAGATTTATCCATGTCATTAGTGAACTTTACTAAGTGTCTTATCTTATCTGATCCTACTGAAGTGTCTATGCGATTATCTTCAGTCTGTAAGTAAGTTGTTAGGTTAGTTTCTGTTATTGCTTGTATCATACACTATATAATAGAAAAAGTCATTATTTATTTGGTATATAAAAGAAAAGAGTAGTATTAAACTACTCTCCTCTCAGAAATATATATAAAAACTACTAATTAAGATGTTACAATAGTACCCATTGTAAATGCTCCGTTGTCAAATGGTACAGTTGTGTAATCCGCAACAACTGGCATTGGCTCTTGCTCCATTCCATCAAAGGTAAGAGTATAACCATTTTTATCTCCCCAAGCTGCGCCTGAATCAATAGTACCTGCATTTAATTCCATTCCATTAACAACTCCCATTCCTAAGATAATGTCATGCCCGTTAGCTAATTGTTGATTTAACTGAGCAAAAACAACTACTTTAGTTGCTCCTAAGAGTTTAATTTGATTTTGATCTTCTTTTGAGATTCTGTTAAATAATACTTGTGCTGTTGGTGTGTAGTAAATAGTTCCGTTTTCACGGCTACCCACGATAGTATCGGTAACACTAGCTACACCCATTGGCATTGTATATCTGTAAAGAGTATTAGTTCCCATTTCAATATCAGTAATTTCTCCACTACTAACAACAATTCCTGTTGTTTCAATAGGAGAATCAAACTGGTCAAGAACGCCAAAATATATAAATTTGACGCCGCCGCTGATTCTATTGCAATCAACGCCTCTACCTTTTGTTAAACTTGTACATGCCATATTTTTTTGTTTTAAAGGTTAAAAAGAGGGGGTTTTTACGCCCCCTACTTTGTGTTATTACGATACTCTTACGATATCAGCTACAATTCCTTGTCTAACTCCAGCATTATAACGACAAACAATTCTCATGTTATCTGAAGCATCTAAAGAACTCATATCTAAAATTTTGATTGAAGCTCCATCTGTGTCGGAAATCAAATCTGTTCCGAAAAATAAGTTGCTCTTTTGTGCTACAACTAATTCATCATCTGACATTCCATTACATACAGCTAATTTTACTCCATTAAACATAGGAATGTAATCCTCACTCATGTTTGCATAAGGGAAATTAGTTAAAGCTGAAGAAGCTTGAATGTACATTTGATAAGAAGTAGGACTCATGTAGATATATAAGTCATCTCTTCCAAATAAAGCATCTGATATGCTTTCATAGGCTACATTTAAGTTAGCTATTATGTTAGCATTTGTAAATGGAGCTGCTGAAGCCGCTACTTGTGTTGCTCCTGCTCCTAATAAAAGACCTACTGCTCCTGTAACGAATCCTGTAAATTCTCCGTTGTTAGCTGTGTTACCTGTCCAAATACATTTTTCAACTTGTGAAGAAATGTTACCTGCCATGTAAGATATTACATAGTCTGTAAATTCAGGTGCTGGCGGTGCGCCTGCTCCTGCTCTCATTCTTAACGCTTCCCAGCTACTAAGGAGATTTTTCTTACATAAATCTAGGTTGATTTGAAAAGGCTCAACTTCTAACACTCGTTCGCCTAAGTCTAGTGTTCCGTGATCTGTGAAATCACATGTTGCATCTCTTACAACATTTGCTGCTCCGAGAGTCTGCACATTCATTTTGTACTTAACATTTTCTAAGACTGTCATATAGTCTAAAGAAACGCTATCTTGAAGAGCAGCTGAAATATAAAATCCCGCCGCTGACCCCGTAAAAGTTTGAGTTACTGTTGGTTCTGCCATTTTTTTTCTTTTTTATTAATTAAATTTATTATTTATTTAGTTTCATCAAGAATCTCTCATTTACTGACATTCTTCTTAATTCTTTTTTTGTATAAGTTCTTTGTTCATTACTAAACTTATTGGTGTTTAAAGGGCTATCAGCTGGACTTTCTGCTAATTCCGTTTTAAGTTTTTCGTTTTCAGCTTTAAGTTTTTCTAATTCATCTTCTGCTGAAAATTCAACTGTTTCTGTTTTCTTGATTGTCTTAGGCTTATCAGATACTTCTTCAGGAGTTTCCTCTGCCATTTCTTCAACCTCATCATCTCCTCCATCCTTATCTCTTTTAAGATCAGCTACTGCATCCTCTAAGTTCTTGATACGCTTTTCCATACCTTGCCAGTCTGCAACATCAGCTTCTTCATCATAGTCATCCTCTTTAGCTAAATCTTCTGACAAATCTTCTTCTTCAACTGTATCAACTTCTTCAGTTTCTGATTCAATAACCTCAGCAACTATACCTTCTTCTTCTACTCTAAAAGATACACCAGTATCAGTTTTGTAAGTTCCAACAGGTAATAAGATTGTAGTGCCATCTTCAGTGAGAACTGATATGTCCACGCCTGCTTCTAACTCCTCAGCAGTAGATACATAGATTGTACCATCCTCTCCTTTTGCCTGCCAAGCTAATGTGATTTCTTCTTCAGCTTTATTTAAGCCAAGTGCTACTAATATTTGTTCTTTAATGTCCATAGGTTCTTTTTTAATATAATAGAATTATTTTAATTTTGTTTGATTTTCGCGTATTATTTCATTTAAAGCTGATAATATCTCTTCATCAGTTGGAGTCTTTTCAGACATTTTAGCCATCTTATCTGTAAAATAACCTTCAATAGATAGTCCTTTAAGCTCTCCTGCTTTTACTTTATCCCAAAGTTCATTGTTCTCAATCTTCATTTTAACCATCCAAGTGCCTTTAGGTAATTCGTAGCCATAAAGAGTTGACTTATCTTTTTTACTATCTTCTATAATCCAAGATTCAACAGTCAATACACCAGACACTCTATCTTGGTGTTCGTAAGTTGCTTTGTGATGGTTGTTATGTTTTAAATATAACTCACTAGCTTTTCTAACTGTATCAGGACTGAAATATACATAATACTCAGAATCAGTATTAGGATCATATCTAAAGATTTGCTTGTTAGGGATCAAAGCTGGAGATACTAGCATACGCTTTTCTTCATCAATTTTAGCAAATGTCAAGTTATTTTTCTCTTTGCCAAAGAACACAAAGTCTTGCTCTATTGCAGGACTAGACACTAGACTAATAGCATCAATAGCAAGTTCTTGGCTATCATCATCAATGACCAATTCTACAATAGATGTAGTCTTTTCGTAATAGTCTTTGTTAGCGGCTTCACATTCAGCTATTGAGTCATACTCACAGCTTCCTGTTTTTCCCCATTTTACTTTTCCGTTTTCACATTCTTCGCATGGTGGCATATTATTAAATAGATTTAATTAGTATTTATTTGATTTTTAAATTGTAGCTCTTCTTCTAATATTAGCTAACTGGTTCTGACTATTAGTCATTTCGTCAGTTACTACATAAGCTCTCATAGCTTCAGGTGCTTGTCCTCCGCTTAATTGAAACGCTCCTGACATCATTTGAGGTGCAGGAGGTTGAGCAATAGCACCTGCTCCAGATGATCCACCGCTACTACCTGACACTGGTGTCTCATATATTTTTTTTAGATTAGCTAATCCTGCTGCAATTATAGCTGCACCTGAAACAAAACCTGCAACACCCCCCTGAGCAAAAGCTTTGTTTGCACCTGCATAAGTGTCAATTAATGCTCCTGCTGCTGCTAATTCTTTATTCTCCCCTGCTAATGCACTTAATGAACCTGCAAGATTAGAAAAGGCTTCTATTTGTGCTTCTGCATTTTCTTGTGCAACTGCTTGTTGTTCTTTTTGTAAAGCAATATTATTTACTAATTGCTCAGACTTAAAACCTGTTATTTGTGCTAATACTCCTTCTTTTTCAGTTTCAGCTTGTATTAATGCTATTTTATTTTCATCACTTGCATTTTTATCTTTTTGTGCTTGTGCTGCATCTACTATTGCTTGTGCATTAGCTAGCATAGCTGTTTCTTGTTCTTCTAATATAGTATTTAACTTGTTATTAGCTTCTATTCGTTGTTTAAAAGTTTTGCTTTCATCATCTCTTATTTGTCTTTGCAATTCAGCCTCTCTGTCTTTCTGTTCTATAATTTTTTGATTTTTAGCTGCTGCTAATTCTGCTGCTTTATTTAATTCTACTAAATTTTCAGCAGCTTCTAATGTGCTTTTTGCATATTCTTTAATCTTGCCTGTAATCTTAGTTATAGTCTTTTCCATTTCAACTGTTTCTGCTACATTACCAATTACTGCATCTTTTAAGTTGTTAAGGGCTTCGCCTGCTACTTTTCCTGCTTCTTTAAATTCCCCATCAAATACTTTTCCAATTGCCTTACCTAGCCCTCCTATACCTTGGATTAGATTTTTAACTCTTGTAATAATTTCTACACTAAGCATCTTACCAAATTGTAATACTTGTTGAACTGCTGAATTGCCAAATATCTTATCCATAAAACTTGTAGCAGTGTTTATGTTGTTAGATAAAAACTTAAAGAAGTCATTAAAGGTAATGCTTAAAAACTCCATAGCAGTATTGAAAGTGTCTAATACTTTTTGATTTTTACCAAAAACCTCGCCAAGTTTAGCTAATAAAGCTACTATTATTCCAATTCCTGCCGCTTTTAAAGCTGTTCCAACTCCTTTAATAGCTGTTCCCATGCCTTTAAATCCTCCTGCTGCTTTGTCAGTTGCTTTGTCTAATTGTTCTACATCTTTAGTAACCTCTCCTGTGTTACTTTTAATTTCCATTTCTAAAACTTCTTTTGCCATATTTTTTTATGCTAAATTTACACTTGTTCTTATTTCGGTTATTCTAATAGTTGATGCCCATTCTATTTCCATATTAGCCGCTCCTGTTATTTGTTGCTTAAAGTCTGATCCTGATACTTGACTTTCAATATCCCACCCTGTTGTTGTGCCGCTTGAACTTATATCTGTAATGGTTCTATCTATACTTAATGTCCCCCTTGCATTTTTAACAACGCCTCTTTCAACCCATGCTACATAATCTCCATTATTACCTACTGCTGTGCCGCCAACTCTTACTGCTACTGTTTCACTTTGAAAAAAGAAAATACTGTTATCAATTGCTGCAGATGGCTGGAAATAACTATCAGTTACATTGTTTAAGTAAGCATCAGTTGCTGCACCATCTTCAGTAACTCCACCATATATAAAAGTTGTATATTGTCTTTCGCCTAATATATCTGTACTGTTATTACCTCCTAATACTATTGAATTATTAGCTGTTGAGTTTGCTTTATTACCATAAACAAAAGTATTATTAACTCCATTAGATATTTCGTTATTACTTCCTATAATAATGTTATTTCTTGAAAGACCTTTAACAGTATTGCTTTCTCCCATTATATAGGTGTTATTAGTACCTGTTTCAGTTTTATTACCTGTACCTCTTATACTGTTGTTTTCATTTAATAAATTTCTTTCTAAATTTGTGCTATATGTAAAAGCAGTACAGGTGCTTGATGCTTTGTCATAAGTATAACCATACGCTTCACATTGTTGTTGGTTAGGCGTTACATCATTAGTACCATCAGTAAATGTTACCAGTCCTAAAGCATTAACAGAAGCAGGTTTTATTGAATATCCGTTTAAATAAGGTGTTGACATTATGGTATAAGTATAAATTCTACTGTTGCTAAATCGTTTGGCTTGTAATCTATCTTGTTAACTCTAAACTCTCTATTTTTAATAAATACAGTATCAAAGAATTTAAAGGTATTAATATCTCCTGCTGTTAAGTTTACTTTAAGAGTCATTGTTCTTGTATCAGGATTGTATAACTCATTAAAATAAGGAAGCCAGTAAGTGTTAAATAAATTATTAACTGTTGGATCACCTATTGGTTGTATAAGCTGACAAATACCAAAATGAAAGTCATTAGTATCTGTTGTTGCAGGCGGGGTTGTTGTTATTGTTGGTATATCTGTTAAATGACTAAATTGTAAAAACTCATCTTCTGTTGCATCTCCTAAAGCACCATTTTGAGGGGGAACATAATAAGTGCAACTGGTTAATGTTTGTACTCCAGTTGAACCATGATAGTTTCTATACATTATTCGTGGGCTATTATCAAACCCCTCAGAAGTGTTATCATCAGGATTGTATGAGTAAATACTAGGAACTATAAAGTCAGGAAATTGAGTGTCTAAAGGTTTAGGCACAGTTGCAGCAAATGGCTCTGCTATTATTTCTTTTTCTCCTGTTAAAATTGTTGGTAAGTTATTAGAGCTTGTACTAGCATCAAAAATTCTACTTCCGTACAAATGATTCTCAACTTGAGATTTATAAAAATTAAAAGCCCAGTCATCATCATCTTCTACAAACTTAAATATGGTTTTTTTATTTAATTCTGTTAGTGGTGTTAGCTTAATTTCTTCAATGTCTACTTTGTTTGTCCAGTCTAATTTTGTTGAATCTGAGTTTTCTAAAAATATATCTTTATAAGGTTCTATGATAATGTTATTAGGATTAACTTTATCAGGTACAGATACTAAGTTGAACATTGTCATTATTCCTTTTAAAAACTCCCATTGTCCTAGTTCGCTTCTTAAAGTTTGTAATAAAATGTTAGAAGTCATAGCAACAGTATTAACATTAAAAATAACTGATGATGTTGGTGTAGTTCCGCTTTCATACATTCTAACAGTATTTGTACTTAAAGGATTTGACCTTTTGAACTGAGCTTGCAAAGTGTCTCCTGTTAAAAGTGTTTGTGTAATGTTAAAGTTAAAATCTTGAAAACTTGAAGGGGCAATTGTTAAAGTTTGTGTAAATACAACAGATGTGTTTTTAATCCATTGACACTCAACAGTTTGAGTTGCACTGACTGATGTGTTTTCTATTCTATAAGCACCTGAAATATTATATTGTTCTCCATTAGCAGTAGCAGTAATTATGTCAGTAGATAAACTATAATTAGGCGGAACTGAATTAGACCCTATATTTTCTAACACTAAATCTGTAAATGAAGTGCCTGCATATACAGAAGCAGTTGAGCTACCTATCTGAAAAGCCCATTGACCCCAGAAGTTGTTTATATTTGAAACAGTTGGCGATTGTGCATTTCCCCAATTAAAGTCCATAAATAATCTTTCAAAATCAGCAGTGTCAAAAAAGGTGCTAGTAAAAGAAAATGGAGTTGGCTTAAATATGTTTTGTATTATATACTTAATAGATATAAAAGGTCTAAAAGCACTTTCTAAATTAGGCAATACAGGAAAGCCTGTACTTGGATCATAAGAAAAAGAATGATTCCAGTCTACAAACGGGTATCTTAAAACTTCAGTAGTTGACGCACCTGCCGTTCCTGCAAAAGTGCCTACTGGCAATGGGTTTGTTAATGCTAATGCACCTTGCCAACTATTTCTAATTTCTGTATAGGTATATTCATGTGTCAGCTCTGAAAAATCTAAATCCGAAAAAGTCCTGTTTTCTAATAAATCAGCTAAGGCAATAGCTTCAGAATACAGATTAACATTGTAGCTTGTTTCTCCCTGTTTTTCTTGTATGTCTATTAGTCTAAGATAGCCCTGAAATAATATGAATCCATCTTGCTTTAATTCGCATTGTGTTCTTACATAAGGATTAAAAGCCAGTCCGCTAGTATCTCTTGTTACTTCAAATATATTATCAAAAATCTGGTTGTTCCGTTTTGTTGCTGGCAAATTGAATGCCTTAGAGTATGACTGTACTTGTTCTGCTACATTTTTAAAATCATCTACACTTAAAGTCAGGGGTATATCTTCATCTTCATAAAGATCACAAATTACTTGACCTGTATTTAGATTATTTATAGCACCACTTGGATTCTGAGCTGCTTGTCTTATTGAAATAGATGATAAAAAGCTAACACTTGTAGAATGTAGTATTATTACATTATTTGTAGAAGTTGCAGTAAATTGAAAATTGTTAGTACCAACAGTTGAAACAGGAGTCACACTTTGTTGGCTAGTTCCTGAATAAACATAAAAGTTTAAAGTGGTTGCAACAGATGTTATTATTTTAACATCATATAATTGCCCTACTATAAGGTTTGACAATTTTTGCATAATACCTTGCCTAGCAAGTATTTGTGCATTTCCTGAAGCATAGTTAGGGGGGTTTGTATCTAATGAAAACCTATACCAAGTGTTTACAATCATAGTAGCATTTAAAGCATTGATTGCTGATTGATAAGTTGGTATTGCTAAAGATAAAGCAGTAGTTGAAGTATTTAAAGTGTTAAAGTTTATACCATCAACTACTTGCTCTGTGCCTAATCCTGATAAGGAGTTTAAGCCATCATAACTCTGAGGATATAATATAAGTTGTACACTCATTAGATAGATTGTGTTCTTAGTGTTTTACTTTTCTCTATTTCAAAAGTGTACTGCATAAGTCTATCATTAGCAACTGTCTTTCTTGTAAAGCTAGAGGTTGTAAGTCTTACTGGTGTTACATATTGATTCAGTAAAGGGTCTGTTACATCCGTTTGTAAGCCCTTTAATAAATAAACTTCAGGGCTATTAATTAGCTCTTCAAACATAACATTGTCATCTTCTGAAACAAAATCAGTATTCATTGTAATCTTTTCGGTAGCATTCATTCTAAATGACTTCTTGCCACCTTTAAAGCTATCAGGTCTGTAAAAACTATCGTTCCAACTACCCTCTAGTTGATGATAAGTTGTGCCTTGTGTTGATATGGTTCTTACTGACTTTTTTGTGAAAGTATAGTAATCCCAAACACCCCATTGATTAAGCCAACATAGTCTTATACTCTCAAAGTTTTTAGTGTCAGGGCAATTAAGCTGTATTGTGTAAATTTGAGATATTGGGGTTACATTATTAAATGCTTGAACAGTAATATATCCTCCCTGTATAGTTCCTGCTGCAATTAAGTTTTTAAGGTTTAAACTCCAACCCCTTATGTTAGCAGGGAAACATCCAAGATGCAATATTTGATTTTGTGAAATAGCTGAAAATGGATCATCCCAAGCACCATTAGTAGAGTTCCTATCAAGATAATCAGCATTCAATTGAGTTCCGTCTGTACTATAATAAGTAAATTTAACTCTAGTTAAATCAACAGAAGATGATATCATAGCCATAGTTCCATAATCATCTAAACTTGCATATTGAGTAGTTGGAGCATTAGTTAAAAACTCATCTGTTGAATCGTTTAATATAAACTTAGTCATGTCATATCCAAAGTTGTTCCCTGACCTGTAAAGAGCTTCTGTATGTTTTACATACCCATTAAATATTAGGAAAGTCCCTGAAATTACATCAGTTCCATCCTGCCTAGCAACTACATTAGGATCTGACACTCCATTGTTGGTAGCTCCTAGATATTCTACATAAAACTGAATTACCATGTATCTAATAAGATTAGCGTTTAATGAAAACCTGTCAATTAAGTGGATTGGTATTCTTTCATTAACTGATGCAGTATTGTCTTTAAACTGACTATTGTCGGAAGCCATGTTGTCCGCCTTTACATAATTTTCAATTACATTCCTTAAATCAAACATCCCTACACCTGCATTGTTTGGTGTTGTTTTAAATACTCCTTTTAAATTATTAGAGTTAGCAGTATTAGGTATTGTAGTGCCTATATGTACTTCTGCACAAAACTTAACCTTAGTTTCATTTGCTACTGCTGTTTGATTAGATACTACAAATATTAAATCCTGACCTACTGGAGTTGGTATTCCTATTGGATGTTGTTCTATTACACAATTTGCTGCCATGTTATTTCGTTTTTGTAAATGTTGTTATATATAACTGCACATCTTTTTTAAATTCTTTTAAAATGTTTTTGCCAAGATCTTTATAAGC
>MDTC01122364.1_pt1 | contig 10405 bp, 8 predicted proteins | sample 811181 | NCBI WGS metagenome assembly MDTC01 (sample SAMN05326644, study PRJNA326480) | marine metagenome | isolation source: seawater | place: Pacific Ocean: North | collected 2011
AACAGTAACACTGGTTGCTAATGCTGCAGTACCAGATGTATCTTGGTTACCTGCTGAGTTTACGCCAGGTAATGTAATGTTAGCAGTACCATCAAAGGATACACCACCAATATTTCTAGCAGTTTGTAATGTACTTGCAGTAGTAGCATTTCCACTTAGTGCGCCTTCAAATGTTGCAGCTACGAGTGTTCCACTTGCAACTGTAAGATTTCCAGTAGTTAATCCTGTTGCAGTGGTTGTTCCAACTACAAACTTATCTTCACTCTCATCCCAAATAATTGCGGCGTTATTACCTGTACTGCCACGTTCAAAAATAAATCCTAAATCATTACTGTTGCTACTTGCACCGGAGTTAAGTTCTATTAAACTATCTTCTACTGTACTATTATTTGTTGCTAGTGTAGTAGTCGTTCCATTTACAGTCAAGTTTCCTGTAACAGTAAGATCATTGCCTACTGTCACATCATCAGGCAATCCAATTGTAATTGCCTGTCCAATTACACTAGTGTCTACTTCGTTTGCTGTACCACTTATTCTTAGTGTTTGACTAGTTGAAACTGTGCTATCAGCACCACTATCTGCACCTATACCTAGTGTCAAATCCAATGCACTTGTTTGTGAATCAACATATGCCTTAGTAGCCGCATGTTGGTTACTTGTAGGATCTGCAAGTCCTGTAATCTGTTGTGAACTCATTGCAAGCGCACTGCTAAATGTTACTGCACCTGCAACCTCAAGTTGTGTGCCATTTATAAGCATCAACTTTGTGCTACTAAATCTTGCACTTATATTATTACTACCAGCCTTCTTATGCATAATCTCAAGAATACCATCTTCGGTAGTATCACTAGCATCACCTATTTTACCAGTTATTTGTACATAATTGACTTCCTGATCTGCATCATTTTCGCCTTTAAACTTTATTTGACCTATGTAATCTGCATCTGCAGGGCTACTACTGTTACGCTTAAGACTGATAACAGGTCCTGCTGTACTCGAATCTTCTGTAGTTGTTATCTCAAGACTGTCACTAGTTGTAGTGTTAGTAATAGAAAGTTTACTGCTATTACCAGTTACTGCAAAATTTCCTGCAACACTAGCATTTCCTGTGCCACTGAATGCATTTATAGTTGGATTAGTTAATGTCTTATTTGTTAGTGTTACGCTATTTGTAAGTGTTGCAAAACTATCGTCACTAAGCGCACTGTTAAATTCTGCTGTGGTACCAACAAGTGTTCCTTCACTAAGGTCTAGTGTTAGTGTATTGTTAGCACTGTCTATTGTTTTATTTGTTAAGGTGTCAGTTGTTGCTTTACCAACAAGAGTATCTGCCGCCGCAGGTAAAGTAACTGTGACATCAGCAGTACTTGCTGGACCAATTAGTGTAACCTTGTTAGTTCCGTTGTCACTATCTTCAAAGAACTCAATGAAACCAGCACTAGTTGCTCCGTTCTTTAACTGCAATCCTGCGTTAACAACTGGAGTTGTAATTGTAGGTGTTGTAAGTGTTTTATTGGTAAGTGTTTGACTACCAGTAAGCGTAGTAACAGTGCTATCAATAGCAAAAGTTACTGCATTTCCTGAACCACTAGTGTCTATGCCTGTGCCACCAGTAAACGTTAATGTCTCACTATCAAGATCAATTGCTAATGCACCGCCACTGTCTGCTTGAAAGTCAAGATCCTGTGCAGTAATTTGTGCATCAACATATGTCTTAATTGCTTTAGCACTTGCAAGAGTAGTATCATCGGCGGCAACAGATGATATGTCAGTATCCAGAACACCACTTGCAAAATCAGCAACTTCAAGGTTTGTTATACTATTACCTGTGCCGTTTGCATCAAACGTTTTATTAGTAAATGTATCTGTTGTGGCTCTACCTACCAATGTATCAGAACTAGTTGGCAGTGTAAGTGTTCCTGTGTTACTAATTTGTGAAATAATTGGAGTAGTAAGTGTTTTGTTTGTAAGAGTCTGTGAACCTGTCAGGGTAGTTACTGTACTATCTATTGCAAGTGTTACACTATTACCTGTTGCGCTACTATCAATTCCTGTACCGCCTGCAATAGTTAAAGTTTCGCTATCTAAATCTATTGCTATTGTGCCACTGTCTGTAGTTACATCAAGATCTTCAGCAGTAATTTGTGCATCAACATATGCTTTTGTAGCCGCATGTTGATTACTAGTTGGATCTGCAACATTTATAATCTGATTACTGTCAAGATTAAGATCACTATCAATTACAACCTTACCAGTGCCTGCAGGATCAAGTATAATTTCTTCATTAGTACTTGTGGTTTGTATACGATTATCTGTAAATGTAAATGCACCGTTATTGTCAACACCGAACGTACCTACATATCTAGCACCCGCAATGTATACACTTTTACCTGAGAAACTTACACCATTTGGAAGATTTGTACCAATGAAATGTAATACACCTGACTGATAATCAAAAAACCATTCATCATCATTTCCACTACCAGTAGCACCTACTTGTGTGCCTCCGCTTGCTGCATTGCCTGCATCACCGCTAGTGTGTATGTAAACTTTAACTTGATATGTACTACCGAACTCAGGACTAATCCAATCCGTTACTCCAGTCTTCCAAGTTCTATTTGCTGATGCTGTACCATCATTAGTTGTTTCTATTGGCGCACTAGTAGGATAAACAAAGGCAACACCTGAACTGCTTCCGGGTTGTGTGCTAGGAATACTAGCACTCTGTGTCATAACCTTATCCGCACGAATTTGTAACGGACTTGCTATTGCTTCGTTAGGTGCTTTTTTGTTTGCGTTAGTATCAGTCTTTGTAGCAGCGTAGCCTAGTTTTTTCCAAAGATAATCAACTTTTTGGGTATCTGTAATAGCCATTACGCAGCCTCTCCTATGCTAAGTGCAGAAACGCTTTGCCCACTAGCAAGGGCAATACGAACCAACACAACGTTGTTTCTAGCATTACTCATATTTTCTGTACCAAGTGTCATTGTATAGCCACCACTTAGTGCAGTACTTGCAGCTATTCTATCACCTGATGTAAATGCACAACCATTACTGCCATTTCCTCCACTGCCAGTATTACTGCCTGGTTGTCCACTACCTGCATAACTTGCACTGCAATCCAACCAGCCATTTAGGCCACTACTGTTATCAATACCTGTGCCGGGTGCTGCAATAAAGACACCAGTTACGCCACTGCTAGTAATGTTAATATCAAAGTTAGCAACATTTGTTCTACGGAAAGCAAAAGTAAAATACTGTGTGCCTGTGTCACCACTACGGTTAGGACCTGCTGGTAAAAATCCTGTGCTATAGTTTACTACGTTGTGTTCTATAACACCAAGTCTTACTGTTGCTTCTTTAGTACCTGCTACACCAGGATCACTTGCTTCGCTGTAGAGGCTGTTTGTGTAAAAGTTTGCACTGCCACTGTAGGTTGGAGTATTTGTTGTAGCCGCACTAAGATCAAAAATACGCACACCGTCATCATCATGTGTAGCACCAAGTGCATCTGCTACTGCGATTGCAATCTCACTAATGCCACTTTGTGCCGCAGTGTGTACTTGAACTTTTGTAGTTGTAAGGTCACTGTAACCGCTTACTCCATTAACGTTTCTCGCACGGATTTGCAGTTGTTCAACTGTACGAACACTACTACTTGTAATAGGCACAGTTAAGTTTCCTATTGCGTATGCACTGCTGGTACCAGTGTTAACCTTGGGTATACCACCTGCAAGCATTGTGGTGCTACCATCTATGTTTGCATATGTGTAATCTGTATTTGTGATAGCACTTGCACTAGTACTCTCAGCATTTGTACCACTGTCTATTTCAACAATATTAGTTTGGTTAGTGTAAGCCTGACCTACAAGATTGTTAATAGTTGTACCACTTACTGTAAGTGTTGGACTACCTGTGTTGTAGTAAGGTATGCCACTAATAAAACGTTTAGTGCCTGCTGTGCCTTCTGCTATTGTACCAACACTGCCAAATGTAGGTGTTGCAGTAATGTTGTCTTTGACAAACTCTACTACATTTGTGTTGCCAGTAGCACTGTGCAACAACTGCATACTGTTCAATCCAGTGCTAAGACCACTTACTGCTTTGCTGACCTTTGCTTTGAATCCTTTGTATAGGTTAGGATAATATATGCTTAGAGCAAATGTTGTAGCAGTACCCGTAGCATCCAAGAGGTTATAATCACTTTCGCTGGTAATAACTAGACTTGTGTATGTGGCACTGTCGTCACCGCTTGTTAGTGCTCTTGCTCCATCGGCACTGCCGTTTACATTTGCAGTAAGTGTGCCACTATCTCCGTTGTATGCAAAAGTAGTAAGAGGTCCTGCTTCTGCTGTACCACTGGTTACACGATTTACATCGTCTCCTGCACTCAGTGTTGCACCACCTGTGTTGTCTGTGAATCCACTTGCAAGTTTAGGACTGGTGCCTGTGCTAGTAACATTGGGCAGTGTTTTACTGCTAAGTCCATTTGGTGCCGCAGGTGTACTATCATATACCTTGACCAGTTCTGTTCCTGTGACAGGTAGTATTGCAGGATTTGCTGTACTGTGAGCAGTTAGGCTAAGAGTAAATGTGTCTCTGCCTGTGCCACTGGTTGTACCTGCACCCCAGGTATGTTGTAATCTAGCACCACTTGTACCACCAGCCGCACTTACACTTGCAATGTTATCTGCACTAGTTCCATCACCCCAATCCATTGTAAATGTTGCAGTTGCTGCTCCCATGTTTGTAGTGGTATTAGCCATATACAAACTTTGACCTTCTATAACATATAGGTCATTGCCCGTAAGCGCACTACCGCCACTACTCGCTCTGAACAAGTCAAACTGTGCTACAGGATTGGCTGAGAATATTGTAATGTAATCTGTGCGGATTTTTGTTTCAGTACTGCCACTGCCACTGCCGCTGTTGTTAAACGCAGTTACACTTACATCAAATGGACTGCCTGTGTTTGTACTGTATGTATGACTTGGCGTACTGTCCGTTATACTACTGTCTGTAGTACCATCGCCCCAGTTTACTGTGTAACGATTTGGATTGCCGTCTGCTGTAATAGTAAGCGTTGCTGTACTACCTGCGCCAGCACTTGTTATATCACTGGTAAAGTTTACATTGCTTACTGCTGTGTTGTTGAGTGTATTCTGCAGTGCTTCATTAAGATCATCAATAGCGTCACTAACTTTTGTGCTAGTTGTAAATCCTTTGAACATTGCATCAGTTACTAGATCACCGTCTGCGACTGTGCCCAGTGTTATATCCATGCCTGTGTTTACTGCACCACTGCTTATTTGACTGTCAACATAGGCTTTTGAAGCGGCGTCTTGATTGCTTACAGGATCTGCTATGTTAACAAGTCTTGTACTGTTTATGTTAACATTACCAGTGCCAGCAGGCACTAGCACAAGATCATCGTTGGTACGAGTAGCAACAACCTTATTGTCTAATATTCTTATGCCATCAATGTCAGCCTGATTGGTAACAGTAAGCGTGTTGCTTATTGTTGCACTGCCAGTAACGCTTAGTGCTTGGGAAGGACTTGCAGTACCGATACCAACTCTGCTGTTGGTGTAGTCAATAGCAAGCGTATTTGTATTGAATGTAAGATTACTATCTCGTTCTAGATTTGCTTTTAAGGCTTTACCGCCAATACGACTAATAGCCATCTTTTAATATGCTCCGCTATCCTGCGAACACCATTCTAACATCCGAGGTGCCAGGGTTTGTTGCATATATTTATCAGGTATTTTAACCGTTACTGTCGTAACCGTGAACAACAGTGATAGATTCTGATGATCCAGGAGGACTTGTAAAGGTAATAGTTGTGCCACTCAATGAGTAGGCAGTTGCTGGATTCTGATAGACATTGCCTACTGCTACAACAATACGTTGTGTTTGATTACTAGCGACACTCTTGCTCATTGTAAATGCGGCAGTTGAACCGTCGCCTGTAAAACTGTCTTGTGTTATAGCGACTGTGCCTGTTTGTGCTAGTGTTTGGAAACTACTGCCGTCAAAAACTTCTAGGCTTCCGTTGTCTGTGTTAAAACGAATATCACCTGTGTCAGGATCATTTGGTCGTTCCGCACTGGTTCCACTAGGTGTACCTACTGCACCTGCTTCAAGAGTACCTTTGATAGTATCGCCACCATCAAATACACCTTTTGTTTTAACAAACCCTGCCATTAGATAGCCACCGAACTTACTGTCGCTTGTATACTACTTGCACCACTAGCAACACACTGGATAGTATCACCATTGTCTAGCACAAGTTTTTCAATGTTAATAACATATGTGTCAGCAGGATCAATGGTAATAGTTTTAATAATCTTGTTTGTTGCTGCCGCTGATCCACCACTTTTTACAACATGTACGTCTAGTGTTCTTGCAGCGGCATTGTCGTTCATGAAGAACATACAAGTGATTGCTGTTGTATTACTGCTAGTGTATACTGTTGTTGCACTTGTTCCTACTGTTGCTTGACTTATTGCCATTTACCTGTCCTTTAAAAAATCAATCCATATACAATGGCTTTGCTTTTACTTACCAACTCATCGCTGGTGCTGCCATCTACAAAAAACACACCAGAGCCACCGCCTGCCGCTGTGTCAGCGTATAGCAGTGTAGCGCCTGTAGCACTACTAGGAGCACTGGATTGATCGTTAAGTTTAAGAGCACTTGATACTGTAACACGCCCTGTACCATTAGGAACAAGTTGAATATCCATGTTACTTGTGGCACTTACAATGTTTTTGCCATTGATATCTAGATCGCCTCCAAGTTGTGGAGTTGTATCTTGCACAACGGCAGTAATACCGCTGGCTGCACCTACTTGTATTGCTGAATAACTACTGCCGCCATCGGTACTGACCTTGAAAGAATCATCGCTTTCATCAAACACTAGTAGTGCATTGTCTAAACTACCACGTTCAATTTCGATACCACTAAAACCTGTCCCGCCTACACCTGCACCTGAAGCACCTTGGTTATATGTAACAATATTGTCTGATATTCTACTGTTGGTAGTTTCAACACTGTTAGTAGTACCAGTAACTGTGAGGTTACCAGTGACTGTAAGTTCGCTGTCTATAGTAGCGCCACCTGTAGCGGCAATAGTATAGGTTCCGGAGACTCTTTTAGTTTGTGCCATTTGTTTAACAATCCTGCTTTATAGTTTATTTATCATCCGCTTGAACTCGTCCAAACTGATTGTTTCAAACAGAGGATTTTTCCTAAAACTGTCATCTGTAAAGTTATTCAAAGGATTGACATGCATAAAACGTTTGTGTGTATACTCCTGCATAATAGCATTGGTCTGATCTACCCAGTTGCCAAAATGCACAGTTTCACTGTTCTTGGGAAGATAGTTCTCGGTGCCAGCATATATGTTGTTTATCATATTGTTTACACCCTTAAGATCCATGCCTATGAGAAACAGATAGTTTGCCTCGCTTGCCGCCGCCAAACCCAGTGCCGCAGGTCCACTGCTATTTCCGTGTAGGTGTTTAGGTAACTCTAGTGCGCCACTGTCGTCGATGATCCATTGTGATCTTGTGTAATGCACGTTATGTTTGCTGTATCCGCTGTGTTGTATCTCCTCTGCCATGCCTTGGTCTGTGCTTACAAGCACATGTGGAGCAAACTCTTGATAGATACGATTGCACCCATACACAGTGCCACAGTCAACTAGACCAGCGCAGTCTAGTTCTAGCCGTGTTACACCGTTGCCCAATATAAATGCAAAGTCTTTGTTCATGTCATAAAAAAAGGTTACAGTGTATTATACTGTAACCCTTTAGTATAGTCAAGTAACTATTAGCCGTTAGGTATACTTAAACTAACGTTTTCAACTGGTCCTGATGCTACTAGTAGAGCCTTATCGCCGACTGCAAACTGCGAGCCTGTGCCTAGAGCACCAACTACAAAATGACGTCCTGTGATTTGACTTGCAAAGTAAGTTCCGCCTGCACTGTCTGTTCCAGTTACCTGGCACTGACCTGCACTTAGTGAACCATGCACAACACTGGTTAGTGTTAGTGTCTCTGTTCCATCTGAAGTTGTGCAACGAAAACGCTTGTTACCTTTTTGTTCAATAACTGTTGTATCGTTTACACTACCACTGGTGACAAATGCTTTGAAAATCATCTGATTGCCACTTAGTCCACTTGTACCAATAGGCAATGCAGTGTTTACTGCCGCACCAGTATTACCTGTTTTTGCTGTTTTAATAGGTCTTCCCATTTGTTTTCTCCTTGTAGAAGTCCGATGTGGGTTCTAGCCACTACGCGGTGGGTTAATACCGCATAAGCCAGTCTTCGCTGGCTAAGTATTTATATGGCTCTTGTAAAATTCAACTATAACGATCAAGTATGGGGCATAGTTCGCAATCAAAAGTGTGCAAGCACAAGCATACTAAGTTTTGTAGCACAAGCACTGTGGCATGCAGATCCAAATGAAGTGCAAGCATACAATACTTTTAAGGTGCATGCACCTGGCGTATATCATAAACAACCATACTTTGATGATTACAAACATCTACTAGACGAGTGCGATGTGCGCGTCGCTGTGTGGCGCGATCCCGTAGACAAGTTTGTAAGCGGATTTTACCATACCATGTTTGCACCCTCAAGAGCACAGGACAGTTTATGGTTAAGCGAACAGCATACATTGGATGAGTTTTTAAAGCACTTTGATCACTATATGAAAAGCGACACAGTCAGAGAACACTGCGAGACAAACACTGCAAGATTAGGCAATGATTGTGCATACTATACACATGTGTTTAACTATAAGAACTGCGATCAAATAGCACACATGCTAGGAGCAACCGCGGTCAATCAGAGACAAACACCCTCAAAGCCTGCTCTCACTAAAATACAGCAAACTTTTGTAAAATATATAATGCAATCAGACTACACTAATGGTTGGTGTTAGATCAAGTCTCGTGTTAGATCAAACTTTACGTCATCTATAGTGTCAGGAAAGCCATGTCTCTGTAGTGCATATTCCTGTTCTTTTTCTTCTTGACTAAGAGCTGGACCTAGTTTACCATCAATCCACCAATGACTGTTAGGCAGTTCTTTTTTGCCTGGTTCATGTTCATAGACTTGATAAGGTTTGAACTGTGTTAATGCACCATTTGAACTGCGTACTAGTTCACGTTGCGTGGTATTGTGTTTGACTATTCTAGGCATGCTGTAGTATGTGCTAAAACACAATGGTAGTACAGGTGTATGTCCAAAGTATGATCCAAACTCTGCATTAAACTCTTTTGCAAGCATCATAGGCTTGTTCAACACAATAGGAAAGTATCCAAGTTTAGTATACATGTGATCTATCATACAGTGCAGTTGCATGTATACTCTAGGTAACACTCCGCGAATCATTGCTGTTCTAGTGTTAGTGGTATGGCTATCCCAGTTATCTCTAGTAGTATCATATATTGTGTCAGGATCCAACACTTGACTTGCAAGATGCTGTCTTGTGAAGATTTGCTCGTATGTTGACATGATAGGATCATTTTCAACTACTAGACTTTCTGGACTGCACAACCACCAAACTTGTTTGTTTGCTAGTCTCATGCTACTGTAATCCAGTTTAGCACGACAGTAGTGTTCAATCCAATGCCATATTCTATCTGTGAGTCTGTTTGCGGGCCAAGCACTTTGATCGTCTTCTAAGTGAGGTTGCCAACAACTGATGTTGTATGTGTGACTTCCAGGAAACTTAGTTAGCGATTCAATGCCTTGATCGATTTCTGCTTGAGTTGGACTGTGTCCCGAGGCATCCCAACTAGTTGCAACATAGTATTTTTCCATAGTAATATTTATAGATAAAAAAACAGGACCCGAAGGTCCTGTTTGATGTGGTCTAATAAGTTAGACTTATGAGAACGAAATGTTACTCATTGCAACTTCGCCAACGTAGTCACCTGCGTTACCTAGCGATGATGCTGTGTTTGATAGCTCAACATAACCATAACGTGTCATGAATGATACGACTGGCTCGAATGTTGATGGATCAAGCACTGTGCCTGAGCTCATTAGTGGTACATATGGGCAATAGAACGCTGCCGCGTCTGTTTCGCTTGAACCCTTGTAGCCAACTAGTACTGCTGTACCGTCTGCTGCATATGAGTCAACGTAAACACGCATTGCGCCGTTTAGTGTACCTACAAACTTAGTGTTTGTTGGTGCTTCGAAAGCACCTTCTGTTGTACGAGCAAACGCTGAAGTTGATGCTGACTGAAGTACTGTTAGTGCCTCAGGTGAGCAAACTGCAAAGTTACCTGCACCGCGACGTGTGCGCTGTGCAATCTTGTTTGCTGTACGGTTGATTAGAACTGCAAGAGCTGCATGCTCGTCACCAACGTATGTTGCTGTACCAG
>MDTC01138452.1_pt1 | contig 10405 bp, 7 predicted proteins | sample 811181 | NCBI WGS metagenome assembly MDTC01 (sample SAMN05326644, study PRJNA326480) | marine metagenome | isolation source: seawater | place: Pacific Ocean: North | collected 2011
CGCTAGTCATAGAAATATAATAAACGCGAATAGCAGCAACGAAGGACCGACGACGCCTCCGAACCAGCAGGAGTGCGAACAACCTCCGCCTCGCGTGGGCGCCAAAAGAGGTGCGATGGCGCACAGTGGCTCGATGCCGGAGTTTGGAAGCGAGGCTAAGTTATGGGCGAGACGAGGGATGCGAAGACAACCGCAGAGGTTAGATGTGAGGTTGCAATGCGCACAATTAGGGGTGATTGAGAGTCCAAGTAGTTATGTATAGAAGAACAACAAAAGTGATTTTGTAGTTTTATTTTAGAGGAAGATTTTAGTCTAATCAGCTTTGAACTGCGCGAGTACTTTAGATTTTGTTACAATTCTTTTTCCTTCGAACGAACGCCCATTCCGTGTATTCTTTCTCTCGTTCTCTTCTCATTTTATTTCCAGTTTCTCAACTGGAGGAGGATGAGGTGCAACAGCAGCAGCAGCAGCGGCAGCAGTGGCGGCGGCGACAGGAGCTTTTTCTTCTTTCTTCTTTTCTTTATTGACGTTGGGAAGGGAATGCATTGGGGTAGGAGTTTTTCTTTCGTCCCACTCGCATCTGAAATCGTTCATTTTCGCCACGAGCGCTTGAATCACCTTTCCAGACAACACGCCAAATTCGTACATGTTCATCAAGTGTAAATGAAACAACTTCCTCATCTGACGGTCTTTTACCAAAGTCTCCTTGTGAACGTACATGAACGAACTCGTACAATCTGGCATTTGCCTGTTCGCCATGACACAATACTTTCTCACGTGTTTGTTCCACATCCTGAAGAAATCTTTTTCGACTTGCGCCACATCCACGTATTCGTCGATATACAACGCGTCTTCTTCGTCCCACATCTCCTCTTGCTCTTTGTCGTCGTCGTCGGAATCGGGAATGGTGGATTTGTCTTCCCTTTTAAAAATTTTCTTGCTCATAGGTAAACACGTTCGCGAGTGGTAATACCGACCGCCGATTGCGAACGATCTTTTCGAGCCCGTCTCTTGAATAGCTGTCTTCTTCGTGGCGACAACTTCTTGATGCTGCGCGGATTGACGAAAGTTTTTCTTCTGCTGAGATGTGTTATTCGCCGCCTCTTGCTCGGCTTTTTGTCGTCTCCTTTTTCCTGTTTTCGCTTCCTCCTTCTTTCGCTTCTTTGCTTCTTTTTCCAAATACTTCTCTTTGGTCTCTTTTTGGATTCTTTGAATTATCAACTGCTCCGAAGCGGCGTAGCCAATTGGCATTTCTTCATCGCCGTCGTTTTCGCGGTTTCGTTTTTTCCCCGTTTTTTTCTGTTTTAATTGAGTATTTTTCATGTTATCCGAATTGTTCAACTGTTGCAACAAGCGCTGCTGTTGTTCAATTTGCTCGGGCAAACCGACGTGAAACTGTCCAAACTTTTCCACCGTGGCTCTATTTTCCGCTTGAACTCTTTCTTTCGCCGCATGAACGACTTTGGTTAAATCGATATCGTTTCCAAACTTCTTTTGAAGGTTAAAGAAAAAATCCATCCCGTATTTCTCCGTGTTCTCTCTGTTCAACACAGCCGCCGCTCTCTCCAAGGAAAACTTGTCGTAATACTGCGGCATAAAAAACTGCCCGAATGAATTCCCCTCGGTAGCTCTCTTCTGCTCTTTTAACGCCGCGTTCTTCGCGACTTGCGAGATGTTCTCCTCGATGCTTTTCAACTGCAACTCGTTTTGTTTTTGCAACTGTTTATTTCTTATCTCCACGTTCAACTTTGTCTTCAATACGGCCAACTCGCTCTCCCACCCTTGCGCTTTACTCTGAACGTCTTGACTCGACGTATTCGACGGCGCCAAGTTCCCAATTGCCGGTAAAATTACTGTGTTCGTCCCAACTTTCGGATATTTCCCGCCGCTGAAATATTCGAACGATTTGTTTGCCGGGTCTTTCAACAACGTCGCGTCTAACATGTTCAATTTGTCCTGTCCATTCTCGCACATCACGAACGACGTCTTCTTAATCCTCACCTCGATCGTGTTCATAGTCAAGACTTTGTCTTCCGATTTTGACAAGCACAATCCGTTTGGATCAGTCACTATCCTTTGCTGTATCGTGTTCACTGGCAAAAACGTGAAATAAAATTGATCGTGCGACGCGTTCAAGTGTTGACACAACCCAACAAAGTTCCTTGGCTTGATAAAACAAAACGGACACCGCGATCTGTACGATCTCTCCGTCTTCTCGCTCACTCTTAAGTCCGCCACGCCTTTGTAAAAGTATCGAAAAATGACGTTTAGATCGTCTCTCGGTTTCATCTCGTCTTTTTCTTCTTCGTCTCCATCCATCTTCTTCTTGTCTTTATCGCTATCGTTACTACTTCTACTCTTCTGTGCTATGATCGTTTTCTTCTTCCTCTTCTTTTCCTTTCTCGGTTTGATGTAGGTCAAATTCCTCGCCAAAAAGGTTTTCTTCAGCGTCTTCGGTCCTTTTGCTCGTTCCATCAACGTCTTGTACAGCATCACCAAATCTTGGTAATGTTTTTTAAACGTGTTCGAATCGGGTTGAGCGGGATGATGATACTGCTGAGACGCCATCGAGGACTTCGTCGCACTTCTACTCTTCTCTGTCCCCGAGTTGTCGTCTCGTCGAACCGGTGCTCCACTTCCAGGTGGGAGCAGTAGACGATGATGATATTGGTGTTGGTCCCGTCCGATCGTTCCATCGCGTTGGTCGTTGCGCGCGTTTTCTTCCATCGTCTTCTCGTCGTCCCGCCTCCTCTCTTCGTCGTCGTCGTCGTCCCCGCCGCAAAAACGCGGCACCCGCGTCCCCTCTCCTTTCGAGACGGGCCGTTCTTTTCGCGTCTCTCCCTCTCTCTTTCTCGCGCTCTCGCGCTCTTTCCAAGTCGTTTTGTGCCGATTAAATCTCGTCATTTTTCCGCCTCTTTCTGTGTGAGTGTGATTGAGAATGTTGCGCGAGAGCCGCCGCCGCCGAGCGTTGTCTTCTCGGGAGGACGCGGACGACGTGGACGGGGGAGGCGAGCGGGCGCGTAGGAGTGGTGGTAGTAACAATGGCATTCGCGGGGAAACGAGACGCCCGACGAACGTCGTGCACGTGGCCAACATCTCCTCTCGAATTACCGGACATCACGTGAGAGAGATATTCAACGCGTATCAGCTGAATGCGAAGCGAAGGGAGGGCGACCACGGCGACGATGAAGGAGGAGGCATCGAGAACGTCACATTTGGCCCGGGACGGGCGTTTTGCCGAGTGCAGTTTCGAGAAGTGGAAGACGCGGAATACGCGAGGGAGAATTTAGACGGGGGTGAGATCGACGGGAAGAAGATTAAGGTGGTGTTCGTCGACTCGGCGAGCTGCGGGGAAGAGAAGAAAGGATACAGGAACGCGCACGCGAACAATACGTTTCATGCGAACAACAGCAACACGTATGGGAGAGGAGAGAGCGGTACTTTTAGAGGTAGGAGAGAATTTGGTAATACGACGATGACAACGAACGGAACGCATAGACAACAACACTACGGGGGCGGACAAAGGTCGCGTTCGCGTTCGCCTCCGCCAAGACGAGATAGCGGAACGTACAGAGGAAGAGACAGAGGAAGAAGACGCGGGTATTCGAGATCTCGTTCTCGTTCGCCGCCGGAGTCTCGCTCGAGATCTCGTTCTCGTTCTCGTTCTCGCTCGAGAGAGCGATATAGCAGGAGATACCGAGATCATGAGCCACGAAGACGACGCCACGGTCGCTCGCGGTCTCGCTCGCCGCCTTCGCGAAGAAGAAGGTCCGGAAGTTACGACAACGACGACGATGATGACGATATGGATGATGGTAGTAAAAAACATCACCGAAGGTCTTTCCGAAGGGATGCGCCGTACCGTCGCAGAAACAGGTCGCCGTCGATTTCGCGTTCAAGGTCTCCAGATGAAAGGAGAGGAAGAGGAAGACGAGGTAATCGAGAGTACTCGGACTAGGAAATGTTAATAAATTGTAATACTTAGCACATTCGCGGCATTGCGCGTCTTTCTTCGTCTAATACAAGTTACATCTAATTACGTCTATCACATCTATAACCTCTAACATCCCTGTTTCTCTCTTTCCTTTTCTACATTGCACTCGTGCCTGACGGTGCCTGCGTCGAAGCTTCCCCTGCCTCTACTATCTTCACAGCGACATCCCCAAGCGTCTCCGGCATTAACCTCTGCGCGACTAAAAAATAAATCACCAACCCGCTGCTATCTACGATCGTCGTCATCAATGGCGCCGACGTCACCGCCGGATTAAAACCCAACTTCACGGCGAACAACGGCAGACCTGCGCCTAAAACGTTCGCCCACACGCTCACCAATGGCAGCGATATCGCGACGACTAAACCAACCAACGGAGATATGCCTTCCCACGCGAGCGATAAGAAAAACACTATCATCCCTAAAAACCCGCCCATGATGAATCCGGACACCGCTTCTTTGAAGAGCACCTGAAACACTTCTCGAGTATTTTCCGGTTTTATTTGCTTCAACGCGATCGCTCGAATAACGGTGGCGACCGATTGCGACCCGGTGTTGCCTCCGTGGCCGATTAACAGAGGGACGAAATAGCTCAGCTCCACCTCGTGCGTTAACAGTTCCTCGAATCGTTCCACGACGACCGCGGCTAAGATTAACCCCAGGAAGAACGCGCTCAACCACCCGATGCGCGATTTCAGTATCCGCACGACGGATTCTTTTCTGTAATCGCCGAACGTCGGCGGGGACGAGGAGGACGACGTCGGCGAGCCCGGTTGACTGGTCGACAAAAGGTCAACGACGTCCGGGGGATCCGCGATCATTCTATCGTCGTCGTCGTCGTCGTTTGCGTCGTCGCGTGTCCAGAGAGAGGAGTACAACTCTGACGCTTTTCTTTCTTCGAATTTTGCCTCGAAAATGTCCACAAAAGAAAAAAATCCGAATCTCGACGCTCTGTCGTCGTCGTCGCCGTCTTCATGGCCTCTAATTCCCAGCGGTACCGCAATCGCGTGGAGGGCCTCTCCGGCGGCATTGCCGGCGTGCTCGCTCTCGTCGTCACGTATCCGCTCATTGCGCTGAACACGAGGCAGCACGTGCGAGACAAAACGTCCACAACTGGCGACACGACGAACGAAGGGGAGAGGAAAGAGAGGCAGAAGAAAGGAGAGAAACCGAGAGTGCGAGCGTTGAAAAAGGAGGAGGGGGAAGACGACGATTCCTGGCACTCGCTGGAAAAGGTCAAGAAGGCATACGTGGGCGTCAAACCGGCGGCGATTGGAACGGTGTGTTCCCAAGGCGTGTATTACTACTGGTTTTCGTTTTTCAACGGGGAGTATTTGAGGATGAAAGAAAGGACAACGACACGCGAGGTACACACCTTAACGCCGTGGGAGAGTTTAATCACGGCGAGTTTAGCCGGGTGCGTGAATGTCGGATTGACCTTACCGATTTGGACGGTCGTGGCGAAGATGCAAGTGGCGTCGAAGACGCCGAAACGACGCGACATCGACGCCGAGGACGACGAGAGCAAAAGCGAAGATGGGGCGCATAAATGGTCGGCGGTGAAAACGAAGAATGATAGAAAAGGACGTGAAGTTGTAAGTCGCGTTAATACAAGACGCAGAAACGAAGAAAAAGCGAAAGCGCTTGGATTCTGGACCGTGGCAAAGGAAGTGTACGATACATCGGGCGTCGCTGGGTTTTACGGAGGCTTATCGGCGTCATTGATTATGGTTGCCAATCCAGCGCTGCAGTTTGCATTCTACGAGACTTTGAGGCAGAAACAACAACGCAGTAGTAGCACTAGTAGCACTAGTAGTAATAATAACAGTACAATTAGCGCTTTGGAGGCGTTCGTTTTAGGAGCGACGGCGAAAATTGGAGCCACGTTGGCGACATACCCGATGTTGGTGATTAAATCGAGGTTACAGGTTGGACGGAGAGAGGTTTTAGGAACGAAAAAGAATACTATCAAAGCGACGGCAGATGATAAGAACGAAGGTGAAAAGAAAGAGTACGATGGTATTGTAGACTGCATGAAAGATTTATACACCAACGAGGGCGGATTTTTTGCTTTTTACGACGGACTGACGACGAAACTTTCGCAAACCGCGTTATGCGCGGCATTGATGTTCTCGTCGAAAGAAGAAATTTCGCGTCGAGTAGACGAAATGGCGATGAGCATTTTGCAAAGATATGGCAATAGTAAAACGATGTAGTGCATTGTTTATGTATTATTATGTGAAATTGTGTATGTGTGAATCGCATTTGCTTTCGTCTCTCTTCCTTATTTCTCTTCTTCCTTTTCTTGAATAGTTTGGTTCTCTTCGTCCGCGTTCACTTTCGCTTCGATGATCGATTGAATTGACTCTGGATTCGCAACCGCACTCAAATCTCCAAAATCACCGGTTAAATCGCCTTTGGCAATCTTACGAAGTATTCTTCGCACGAGTTTCCCGGAGCGCGTTTTGGGTATTCCCGTGCCTGGCTGAAGAAGTAAAACACCGCCAGTTGGTTTCGCGAAATGACCAATTTCCTTCGCGCAAGTGTTATTGAGATCTTTAACGATCAACTGTTCCGGTGTATACTTGGACGATTTCAATTCCGCTTTCTCTTTCAAAAATTGGATATTTTCTTTTAAAGAACAAAACGCGAACAGCTCCTGGCCTTTAATTTCCGATGGGATGCCAACAACTGCTGCTTCCGCCACGAACACGTTCTTCGCGAGCGCAGATTCGACTTCTGCGGTGCCAATCCTGTGACCGGAACAGTTAATTACGTCGTCAACGCGGCCCGTGATGTAGTATTGTCCATCTTGGTCCCTTCTCGCGCCATCCCCGGAGACGTAATACCCGTCAATTTCTTGAAAATACGCCTTGACGTATCGTTCGTGGTTTTGATAAATGTCGCGAAACATCCCCGGTAAAGCAGGAGGTTTCAACGCGAGAACACCTTCTACGTTCGGTCCGTTTAGCTCTTTCCCGGTTTGCGGGTCAAGAATGGCAGGAATCGAGCCATAAAACGGTAATCCACACCTTCCGGGTTTTTGTTCCCGGACGTTTGGTAAAGATAAGATTACGTGACCACCGGTCTCAGTTTGCCACCACGTATCGACAACGGGTAACTCGCCCTCGCCAACGACATCGTGGAACCATGTCCATGCAGATACACCGATAGGTTCTCCAACCGTTCCCAAAATCTCCAAAGAGTCTCGTTTCGTTTCTCTAACCCACTCGTCCCCTTGTTTCCTCAAGGATCGAATAACAGTTGGCGCGGTGTACAAAATTTTTGCTCGATATTTGTCGCAAATTTGCCACAAGCGACTGGCATTCGGGTAATCTGGTTTGCCTTCGTATAAAATGGAGGCGCAACCATTCAGTAACGGCCCGTAAATCAGGTAGGAATGTCCTGTAATCCATCCTACATCTGCAGTGCAAAATGTCACGTCGCCTGCTTTTGCATTGAAAGCTTCCTTCATAGTCTCGGCGACATGAACCATGTATCCGCCGATGACATGCACGACGCCTTTCGGCGCTCCCGTTGACCCACTGGTATACAAGATAAACGCTGGGTCTTCTGCGTCGCGCCAAACCGTAACCGGCGGCGGTCTAGCCTCTTGCTCGTCCAACGCCAAATCGAAACCTGCATTTCAAAGAAAAAGAGGAGAAGTAAAAAGTCAGCGTCAGTTTGCTTCTATCAAAAAAATATGACCATAATAAGGACGCATGATACCGTGCGGCGCGTCCGTCCAAGCGGGTGACATTTCATTACCTCCGTGTCGTTGTTTGTATGCGGCCAATATCTCCGCTTTTTCCTTCGGCCAATCCGTGTGCGACTCATTATCCGGCAAATTAAAATGGCACACCCTCTCCTCAATTTTGTGTCCTTGCATCTCGCAAATCTTCTCCGCTTCGGCTACAATCTTAAACAACTCGATCGCCTTTCCCCCTCGATACGACATCGCCGCCGATATCAAAACTTTCGCCTTGCTATCCACGATTCTCTTCGCCAATGCCTCCGCTGAATACCCAGCAAAAACAACATTATGGACCGCGCCAATCCTCGCACACGCCATCATCGTCACCACAGCCTCTGGAATCATCGGTAAGTAACACACCACTACATCACCAGGTTTCACATCGCAGACGTAAATAAAGTGATTTGCCAACTTATCGCTCTTGTCTTTCAATTGTAAATACGTGAGCGTTTCGCACCTCTTCTCTTCCCTGAAGCCTTCGTCCGATTCAAAAATAATCGCTGGCTTGTCCCCTAAACCTTTATTGATGTTTGCATCCAAACAGTTGTACGCTAAGTTTGTCTTTGCGCCTTTGAAGAACTCAATGTTCACGTCGCCTTTCCTCGCGTCGAAATTTTCATGTTCGTTATGCTCGACCGTCTTGAAAAAATTTGGATTTTCCCAAGAGAACTTTTGCGCTCGTTCCGCCCAGAACGCGCCCGGATATCGAATGGAGTACGCATACGTCTCTTGGTATCTTCTTAAGCGTTCTTGAGGATCCATGGTTTCAACTGGCACATCCACACGCGAGGAGTGAATCTTCGCGTGCGATGGACCCAAAACCGTCGGAGGGACTTCTTTTTGTTCTCCTTCTCCTTCTTCTTCTGTCGCGCGCGCGATATCTTTCTTCTTCTCCGAGGGTGACGCGCGAACGGTAAGAGCATTCTTCTCCTTCGCGCGCTTCGACGATGCGGCGCTGCTTCGAAACGACGAGAGTGAAAATCTGAGCGGAAAGCTGCTGAGGAGCATGACGCGTGTGTGCTTCGCTTTTGTGAAGAGGTGCGCTCGTATTTTTTCAGATACAAAAATTTTTAGATACAAAAGTGGATACGTGCGACGCGGCTCCCGCCGAAAGAAGTGTTTTTCCTCTACTACTAATGCACTTAAAATTACAAGCAGTGTTCTTTAATTGCCGTCGTCTATGTAAAAGCCAACGTCTGTCATGCACATCGGACACTCGCTGTGGCCTCTTTCGTTCCATTCGACGATACACGCGAGGTGGAAGTGGTGAGCGCACGCTAACGTGATTTTCGGATTATCGTCGTGGTACTCTTCCAAACAGGTTGGGCAACAGTTATTATCGTCAAAAGGTGTCGCTGGACGGTCTAGCTGTTGTGGCACGTCTTCTTTGTTCGTGTTACTCTTTTCGAGCGCTTCGAAGATGGAGGCGCGCAAATCTTTGCCGACGTTCGACCCGTCAAGGCCTCTTTCAAATTTGGCCGCGGATACGGAGAGACTTCTAAAGTGTCTCGTCGCCGCGGTAGGCCCAGTAGAAAGAGTCGCATTAGTCGTCATGCTTCGCCGGAGAGCGTTCTTCTGTTCTATTTGCGTCTGCTGCTCATCTTCTCCGTCGTCTTCGAAGGCTTTATAACTATCGTCGGCAGTCTCCGACACTAACCTGGACATCCGCGACGTTCGCCCGCTCGGCTGCTCCTTCCCGCTGTTATTGCTGCTATTATTGCTGTTGTTACCACGGCCAGTCACTTTTGGTGGCGGCTCTGACTCCGTCCTTCGATGTTTGCTTTTGCTATTTTTGTTGTTATCGTTAGCATTACTTCCCGCGCCGACGCCGAAACCTCTCCGCATGAACGCTGCGGACAAAAATTCCATCTTCCCACCTTCTCGATCGTCGCTCAACTTTCTCTCTTTCTTCAACAATCTCATCTGATCGTTTAGAGCTCCTTCCGACTCTTCCGTTTCTTCGGTCTCTTCTCCTTGCGTGTTGTTGCTGCTATTGATCGTATTCGTCGAGCTCGCTCTGTCCATTGAAATCTCACCTTCGTCGTCGTCGTCGTCGTTTCTCGAGATCTCCTCCTCGTCGTTCGACGCTCCACCTTTCTCCTCTCCCTCTTTCCCGACAAACTTCGCGAACGGGTTCTTTACTCCAAATATATACTCCGACGACATCGTTTGCCGATGGCCTCGGCTTTGATGCTGCCGAAACCGTCCGTCCATTTCTCGTCTCGCGCTGCGTTGACGAGACGACGCATTTCTCCCATCATCGCGTGCCTCAAAGTCGCGCGCCGTCGAGTGGCAACACCCCATCGCAAAAGCGAGCAGCTCCCCTTCTTTACGCAAAACGCGCGCTTTTTCGAGACACTCAATAATGGGAGGACCACCACCCAAAGGAAAAGTAGCGAAGAAGCGTGGCCCCCAAAAGCGTTTGAACGCAAGACGCAAGACGGAAGAGAAGTCGTTAAAACACCTCCTCAAAAGTCGTTTTTATTATTATTTATTATTACGTGGGAAAAAGTGAAGTCGTCTCGTCCTCATGTATTATTATTATTATTGGTTTTTAGAGTGCTTGACACTAATTTTACATTCGCAGGCTTTATCTTCTTTGTTCTCTGTCTGTCTGTCTGTCTGTCTCTCTCTCTCTCTCTCTCTTACGAGACACTTCC
>MDTC01250131.1_pt1 | contig 10405 bp, 8 predicted proteins | sample 811181 | NCBI WGS metagenome assembly MDTC01 (sample SAMN05326644, study PRJNA326480) | marine metagenome | isolation source: seawater | place: Pacific Ocean: North | collected 2011
GCCAATATGTACTAATTCTTCAAATTTATCTAGTAAAATAATATCTTTTTCTTCAATTTTGCCAATTTTCACTCTTCTCAGCTCTGAAACATAGGCAAATGTTCCAAGCATTTTTCCCAAATCTCTCGCGATTGATCTTACATAAGTTCCTGAAGAACATTCCAAAGTAAAACAGTGCTCACGGTCATTTTTGATTTCTTCACGCCTTAAAGACTTTATAAACACTTCTTTTGATCGAATTGAAAATTTTTGATTACTTCTTGCTAACTTATAAGCTCTTGTACCATTAACTTTTACCGCAGAATATTGAGGAGGTGTCTGGGTATGCTTGCCAATAAATTTTTTTAAACATCTATCTATTTGTTCTTTGGTTGGAATAATATTTGACTTTCCAATTGTTGTGCCAGTTATATCGTCAGTATCTTTTGACTCACCAAAAACTACATTAAACTTATATGCTTTATTTTGATTAAAATAATGAATGCTTTTAGTTGCTTCGCCAATGGCAATTGCGAGTATACCTGTTGCAAAAGGATCTAAAGTACCTGCATGACCAATTTTTTTAATGTCTAAAATTTTTCTAAGTCTTTGTATTACTTTGAATGAGGTAATATTTTTTGGTTTATCTAGAAATACCCAACCGTCCATGTGTTAGTTTTTATTAAGATCATTTAAAACTTTTTCTTTTCTAAGTACTTTTTCAATATTACTAATTTCATCAATACTTCTATCAATTCTAAAAACAAGTTTAGGAGAAAACTTTAAATTTATTAAACTTGTCACTTCTCTTGATAGAAAATGTTTGCATGAATTTAATTTTAGAATAATTTCATTTTCTTCAATTTCTTCATGAGTAGTTACATAAATATATGCAATTTTAAGATCTGAATTCATGTCAACTTTAACTACACTTATCGGGAACTTGAACGGTGTATCAAGTGGCATTTCATTTCTTACTAGAACTTCGCTAATAGCTTTTCTGATAATTTCAGAAACTTTTTGTGATCTACTAGTCTTCTCAGTTTTTCTTTTTAAGATCACAATGTTTGTGCAATTTCCTCAATACTAAAAGCCTCAATAAAATCCCCTACCTCAAAGTCATTAAATTCTTTTACACTTATTCCACATTCAGTTCCTGATTTTACCTCATTAGCCTCATTTTTTTCTCTTTTAAGGCTCATAATATCACCGTCAAAAATTGTTTTCTGATTTCTTATTACTTTAACTTTAGCATTTTTACTAAACGAACCTTCTATTACTCTACAACCTGCAATTGCGCCAATCTTTGAGACTTTAAATATTTGCAGTACTTCCGCTTTTCCAATAAAGTTTTCCTTTATTGTAGGTTTCAATTTACCACTAGCGAAGTCTGATACAAATTCAATAAGTTCATAAATTATATTAAAGTTTTGAATTGTAATATTACTTAACTTTGCTTTAGCCTTAGCTTCTTTTGTCGCGGTAGAGTTAAATGATAATAATAATGCGTTTGAAGCTGACGCAAGAGCAACATCACTCTCATTAATAAATCCAACGCCTGAGTGAATAACTTTTATGACTATTTTGTCACTCTTTATATTTTCTAATTGATGAATTATGGCCTCAGATGAACCACGTGTGTCAGCTTTTATAACAACTTCTAGCATCTCCTTATTAGTTTCTAAAGATCCAAAAGCTGAGTCATTATCAAGATTTTTTATTTTTTTTGGTAAAATTTTATTCTTTTTAATTTGACTTCTAATTTCACATAACTCTCTCGCTTTATCATCACTTTCAACGGTTACAAAACTGTCTCCAGCCTCTGGTGGTTCATTAAGACCCAATACTTGAACAGGCATGGATGATACTGCTTCCACTAAATTTTGACCCTTGTCATTTAGTATGGCTCTTACTTTTCCATATTCACTTCCAGCAACAGCTATATCACCCACTTTTAGTTTACCATTTGTTACAATAATATTACAAAGAGGGCCCCTTCCTTTATCAACATTTGCTTCAATTACAGTGGCTTCAGCAAAAGTTTCATTATTTGTTTTTAGCTCTGAAAGTTCAGCTTGTAGCACAATAGCATCTAATAATTTGTTGATATTAGTTCCAGTTTCTGCAGATACTTCAACTGCTTGAATCTCTCCTGATAACTCTTCAACAATTAAGTCTTCAGATAAAAGTTGTTCTTTTATTTTTTGTGGATTGGACTCTGGTTTATCGCATTTATTTATTGCAACAATTATAGGTACTCTAGCTGATTTTGCGTGAGATATAGCTTCTTTAGTTTGAGGCATAACACCGTCATCTGCGGCTACTATTAATACTACAATATCTGTAACGTTAGCTCCTCTTGCTCTCATATCAGTAAAAGCTGCATGTCCGGGGGTATCAATAAAAGTGATTTTTTTACTATTATGTTCTACTTCATATGCACCAATATGTTGTGTAATGCCACCACTTTCACCTAAAACGACATTAGAATTTCTAATCTTATCTAGTAGAGATGTTTTTCCGTGATCAACATGACCCATTATTGTCACAATTGGTGATCTAGTCTCATTTTTTTCTGCCTTAGTATCTTTTGATATGAGGTCTTTTTCTATGTCTTCAATATTCTCCCTTTTGAAGTTATGACCAAATTCCGTAACTAAAAGCTCCGCTGTATCGGCATCAATTGACTCATTTATTGTTGCCATCATACCCATTTTCATAAGTGACTTTATTAGATCACCTGACTTTTCTGTCATTCTATTCGCCAGCTCTTTAACTGTTATAAACTCCGGTATATAAACATCTCTTACTATTTTTTTAACAGGCTCTTGCTCTACGAGCGATTTTTTTGTTTTTTGCTTTGCACGCTTATAAGCGGCAAGACTTCTTGTTCTTTCGTCGATATCGCTTAAGGCGGTTACAATAGTTACTTTTCTCTCTCTAATCTTTTTACGCCCAAAAGTGTTTTGAGGTTTTTTTTTATCTTCAATAAGAGAACTAATGTCCGTATTTTTTTTCTTGTCAGTCTCTTTTCTGATTTCTCTACTGTCATAACTATCAAGTTTTGTGCTATCAGCTTCTTCTAGAATTTTATTTTGTTTTGTTTTTAGACTAGGTTGCTTTCCTGATCTAATTTTTTCAATCTCATCTCTTTTTTCTTTCTTACTATCAGCTCTTAAAATTCTTTTTTGCTCATCTTTTGATAAAGGCTTAAGTAAAACTCCAGACTTATTTTGATTACTACTTTTTTCATTTATTTGCGATGCAGTCTTATCAGGTAAACTCGTTTCTTTAAAATCAGATTTTTGATTTTGAGATTCCGAGTAAGAACCTCTTTTATATCTTTTCTTCTCAACGATAACAGTCTTGCCTGCTTCTATATTTTTCTTGGGAGCAATTAAAGGCTTAGTACCTAATTTTAAACTTAGAGTTTTTTTCTTTTGGGTTTTATCTTTACTATCTGTCATTTTAAAAATGAGTAAATATGACTAATCAAGCCATATTTTTCTGGCCTCCATAATCAATTGGTCACCTTCTTCTCGAGTAATATTAAATTCTTCAAGTAGCCCAATTACTTTAGAATTCTTATCTCCTTTTACCTCTAAGTAGCCAACAAGATCATCAGTTGTTAAGCCTGCAAAATCATCAAGAGTTTTAATATCGTTTTCAGCAAGTTTAACTATCATAGCTTTTGAAAGTAATTCAAACTTTGATAAGTCACTCGAAACTTTCATACTTTCAATCTTTTCTTGGTTTTCAGCGTCCTTGTCAGTTAAATATTTTTTAGCTCTTTCTATTAATTCTGTAGCTATTTCTTCATCAAATCCTTCAATTGATAGTAGCTCAGATTTATCAGTTTCAATAACTTCTTCAACACTTCCAAATCCTTCACTGACTAGAAGCTGGGCGAGAGTTTCATCAACATCCAGAGAAGATACAAATATATCTGTTTTTTTAGAAAAATCTTCTTGTCGTTTTGAAGACTCTTCATCCTCAGTCAGAATATCTATTTCATATCCAGTTAACTCTGTCGCAAGTTTTACATTTTGACCTCTTCTACCAATAGCTAGACTGAGATGCTCTTCAGAAACGACAACTTCAATTTTATTCTGATCTTCATCAATGACAACTTTTAATACTTCTGCAGGAGATAAAGATGCGATAGCTAAATTAGCGATATTTTCTGACCAGTTTATTATATCTATCTTTTCCCCTTGTAGTTCATTTACTACAGCTTGCACTCTGCTGCCCCTCATGCCAACACAGGCTCCTACAGGATCAATTGATCCATCTTCCGTAAAAACTGCAATCTTTGCTCTACTGCCTGGGTCACGAGCAACACTTTTTATAGAAATAATACCATCATATATTTCAGGTACTTCCTGAGTAAATAACTTGGCCATAAATTGAGGGTGAGATCTTGAAAGAAATATCTGAGGACCTTTTAATTCTGCTCTTACATCATAAATATATGCTCTAACTCTATCGCCATTACGTAGATTTTCTCTCGGTATAGTCTGATCCTTTCTAATAACGCCCTCTGCTTTTCCTAAATCAAGAATAATGTTACCAAACTCTGTTCGTTTAACGATACCATTTACAATTTCTCCAACCCTATCTTTGTATTCGTTATACTGTCTTTCTCTCTCAGCCTCTCTGACTTTAGAGTTAATTACCTGTTTTGCAGATTGCGCTGCAATTCTTCCAAAATCTAACGGGGGTAGTGGATCAAGAAGTTGGTCACCAACTTGCGCAGCTCCGTTAATCTTTTTAGCTGCTTTTAATGTTATTTCGAGAAATTTATTTTTGACCTCATCTACCACCAGCATTTTTCTTGAGATTGAAATATCACCATTTTCCTGATTAATTTCAACTATAACCTCGTTTTCTTCCCCGTAATTGCTTTTAGCGGCTTTCGCAATCGCCTCCTCTAGAGCTGCAATTACAATTGATTTATCAATCATTTTTTCTTGAGCAACTGTTTCTGCTATTCTTAGAATTTCAATTTTATTGGCACTAACCATGATTGTCCTTTTGTATAAAAAAAAAGTGGGCTTAACCCACTTTTTAGAATTAGCAATGTTTAGGCATTCTATACACCTGTAATATTAATAAATCAAGCATGTAAAATAAAATTAATTCATAATTTTAGCAGATAAATTTTGCCCCCTATTTCAATTGCTTTTCTTTGGTATCTAGAAATTCCATACAATTCGTCATTTTCTGCCACTATATTTACAGTATGATCGCCAAAAGTTTCTTTAAAACTGCTTAATAGATTTTTTATGTCTTTGAGATAACTTTCTGAATCTGTGGTTATAAATATTGAGTCTTTTGTTTTAATTATTTGTTTTAAAAGTTTGATAATTTTGTAAGAAATTAGTCTCCGCTTATGGTGTCTTTTCTTTGTCCAAGGATCTGGATTAATAATAAATATCCTGTCTACTGATTTGTCTGATATTGCCGGTAAAAAATAGGAACAATTTAAATTACTCAGTAATATATTTGATAATTTGAAATCTGAAATTGTTTTTAGAACTTTTACAATCCCATTTAAATATACCTCTACACCAATAAATAATTCCTCAGGTTTAGAAATTGCATTTTTAATTAAAAATTCACCGTTTCCAAAACCAATTTCTAAATTTATTTTTTTATAATTTTCCGGAAAAATTATTTTATTACTAAGCATTTTGCTTTTATGGTATTCAATGATTAAGCTATCGTAGGAAAAATCATTATAAGTTTTTTCTAGTAGATTCTTATTTGAAAGGGATATTTTTTTTGAAACCTTTCTACCTTTATAAGCATAGTAATTATGGTATTTATTTTTTAATGAAAACAAAAAAAAATTTAAAACTTATTTACTAAGTCTACATTTTCCCATGAAAAAGCTCCATTACTCTCTGCATCTCTACCGAAATGTCCATAAGCCGCACTTTTTTTATAAATTGGCTTATGCAGATTAAGATGATCTCTGATGCCCCTGGGAGTAAGATCGATATTAGCTGTAATTTTTTTTATTAGGTCATCATCCGACATTTTAGAAGTGCCATGAGTATCTACGTAAATTGAAAGTGGATCCGAAACTCCTATTGCGTAAGCAAGTTGTAGTGTACATTTGTCTGCTATACTAGCTGCAATAATATTTTTTGCTATGTATCTTGCAATATAAGCTGCTGATCTATCAACTTTAGTAGGGTCTTTACCAGAGAAAGCGCCTCCTCCATGAGGGGCTGCTCCACCATAAGTATCAACTATTATTTTTCTACCAGTTAAGCCTGTATCTCCATCAGGACCGCCTATCACAAATTTACCAGTTGGATTTATTAAGATTTCCGTTTCGTTGCTGATCCACTCTTGCGGTAAAATGTTTTTTATAATTGGAATGATAATCTCACTCACTCCCTGTTGATCTAGATTTTCATCATGTTGAGTGGAGACAACTACCTTAGTACATTTTTCTGGATTGCCATTTTTATATTGAAGGGTTACCTGGCTTTTAGAGTCTGGCTGAATTCCAGGTGTTTCACCTTTCTTTCTTTTAATTGCCATTTCTTCTAGTATTTTGTGTGAATAATAAATCGGCGCGGGCATCAAGGAAGGTGTTTCCCTGCAAGCGTATCCGAACATAATACCTTGGTCACCAGCACCTTGATCTTTATTTCCAGAAGCATCTACTCCCATAGCAATGTCGGCAGATTGACTGTGAACACCTGAGCAATCAAATGAGAATTTTTCCCAATGAAAGCCCTCCTGTTCATAACCAATTTCTTTAACTGCTTCTCTAGCTAAAGACTCGTAGTTGCAAGCATAGCCTTCAGGACCACGAACTTCACCGGCCATTACCACTTTGTTAGTTGTAACTAAAGTTTCCATTGCAACTCTAGAATTTTCGGGATTTTCTTGTGAAAGAAAGTCATCAACAATTGAATCTGAAATTATATCACATACCTTGTCAGGATGACCCTCAGAGACTGATTCACTTGTAAATAAATATTTGCTACTCATATTTTAATTTCCCGATTTATTTCGATTAGCATATCCAATTATAAAAAATAAAACTATCAAAAAATACGCAAAAAAATTTCCATATTCTCTGTAAACAGTTGTGTTCAGTTTATTTGGGATTTTTACATCTAAGTAGGTGGTTTTGCTTGAAACTATCGTATTTAAAATTTCTCCAATTGGGCTTATCAGTCCGGAAATACCCTTATTGGATGATCTTACCATTGGAATGCCTAGCTCAATGGATCTAAACTGTGCATGAACAAAGTGTTGTCTTGGCCCGCTTACATTACCAAACCAACCATCATTACTTATATTAACCAACAAATTTGTGTTTTTTGATATACTCTTACGAACAAAAGTAGGAAAAATAACTTCATAACAAATAAGTGGTGAAATATTTGAGGAAAAAATTTGGTCGTTATTACCTCCAGTCAATTCATTTTTAAAAAATAAATTCTCAGAGAAAAAAACATCTGCTAACTTTGACAATGGAAAGTATTCACCAAAAGGCACGAGAATTTTTTTATCATAAGTATATCCCATATAATTAAGTGAATTATAAAATCTTCCTTCATCCTTTCTGATGTACCCAGCTATCCAGTTTTTTGGTCTATTTGGGTCAAACCCAAGTGAAGTCTCAGGAAATACTGTAATTAGACTGGGAGAGCCCATGGCTGCAATTGTATCAATTGATTTATTTGTCCACTTATCTTTTTGACTCAGGTGAGTGTGAACAATTCTCAACTCATTATTAGAATAAACTGCTGTATAATTATTTACTCGGAAGTTTCCATATAAGTATAATAAAAAAAGTATTAAAATTGCAGTAATTAAGTGCGACTTATTTTTGTTATTAGATAAAAATGTAAAAATACATACTGAACAAAATACAGTCAGCAATCCAAGTCCGTATGTTCCGAAAATCGAAACAGATTGTATATATTTTAAAGACCATGACCAACTATAACCAACTAAATTCCAAGGAAGCCCAGTGAATAATATACTTCTTAAATATTCAAAAATTATCCAGGTAGAACTAAAATAAAATATTTTTGAATTTGATTCACTCCAAAAAAAAGCATTTACTGTTTGCATTATTCCAAAAAAAAAGGAAAGAGAGAGCGGAAAAAAAATAAAAATTATTATAGAAATATAAATTAATTTTTCATCTAATTCTAATATTGAATTAGAAACCCAGTACATGCTCAACAAAAAAAATCCAAAACCAAAAAAAAGTCCATTACAGAAAAATATTTTGTAGTGATTGCGTAAGTTTTTGTAAACAAAATCGTTTAATAAAAAAAATAAGCCAATTACAAATAAAGATAAAAATGGAATGCTGAATGGCTCAAAACTTAAAGCTAAAATTAATCCTAAAAGGAAGTTAGTTATAAATAGGTAAGACTTTTTAGGTGAAATAAAGTCTAATGAAATCATTATTTTTTGGGTGTTGATACTTTAACAGACTTTATTTTCATTGGATCTGCATCTTTAATTTCAAAAGTTGTTCCCGAACTATGCTTTATGATCTCTCCTCTTTGAGGCACTCTACCTGTAATAGAAAAAATTAGACCGCCTAAAGTATCAATATCTTCATTTTCGTTTGAATCTAGAAATTGTATATTTGTCACTTTCTGAAGCTCATCTATTTCAACTCTTGCACTAGCTTCAAATATATTAGCTGATGATTTGATTAACATAGGTAAATTCTTTTCATCATGCTCATCCTCAATTTCACCAGTAATTTCTTCGATTACATCCTCAATAGTAATCAAACCATCTGTACAACCATACTCATCTATTACTATTCCCATGTGAAGCCTAGTTATTTGCATTTTCAGCAGTAAATCAAGAACTGGCATTGAAGGCGGGATTTCTAAGATTTCTCTTTTTAAATTTCTTAAGAAATACTCCTCAATTTTATTTTGACTTTGATAGTTCACTATATCCTTTATATGAACCATACCAATTATGTTATCCAAATTATTCTCATAAACAGGCACTCTGGAGTGAGCTTCTTTTATAAATACCTGAAGTACTTTTTCAAAACTATCATTGATTTCAACCGCTCCAATATCAGCTCTTGGTATCATAATATCGGATGATCTAATGTCATCAATTTTTAAAATATTTAAAAGCATTAATCTCTCATGTTTTGAGATACCTTCGGCATCCTTTAAATCACTGTCTAAAACAGTTTCAATACTTTCCTTTAAAGTATTATTAGAAGATTTTTTATTGAAGAATTTTTGATTAAATAGTTTATTGATCATTTTACTTTTTTTATTGTATTATATATTAGATCTTCGAACTTTTTCATTTGTTTAAATTGTTTTTCTGTTTTGTGATCATAACCTAATAAATGAAGCATGCCGTGTATTGTCATTTTACATAAGTAATCATACTTTGTAATTTTTTTTTCTACCGCCTCTTTTAATAAAGTTTGATTAGCTAACGCAATATCACCTAAAATATAATAATTCTTAAAAGATGATTGCATTGGAAAAGATAAAACATTCGTAGATTTATTTTTTTTTCTATACTTAAAATTTAATTCTTTAATTTTTTTATTTGAAGTTAACAAAAATGTTACCGATATATTTTTATGGATTCCGTCATCAATGACTTTTATTGTTTCATTAACAGTTTTTGAAATATACTTTTTGAAATGTGGGAATTTTTTTTTCCATTCTGTCTCATCAACATTATAGTTAATTTCAATCATTTAATTAATTTTTTTGATCAAAAAGGTCCTTGATTTGATCATCATAAGAGTCATACGCATTTATAATTTTTGTAACCATTTCATCTCTGACAATGTCTTTCTGTCCGAAATTTATAACTGCAACTCCCTCAATATCTGACAAAATTTTTATTGATCTTAGCAAACCTGAGTCGCTTCTTCTATTAAGATCTGTTTGTGACGGATCGCCAGTGACGACCATTCTAGAATTCTTGCCACATCTAGTTAAAAACATCTTAATTTGATTATGTGTTGCATTCTGTGCTTCGTCTAATATAACAAATGAATTATTAAGCGTTCTTCCTCTCATAAATGCTAAGGGCGCTATTTCAATTTCAGATGCTTGGATTTTTCTTAATACAGTATCTGATGGCATTAAGTCATATAAAGAGTCATAAAGCGGCCTTAAGTATGGATCGACCTTATCTTTTAAGTCTCCTGGCAGAAAACCTAGCTTTTCTCCTGCTTCAACCGCCGGCCTAGATAAGATTATTCGATCAAACTTTTTTTCTAACAATTGAGATACTGCTGCAGCAACAGCAAGGAATGTCTTTCCAGTGCCTGCCGGTCCTACTGCAAATACAACTTGTTTTTTTTGTAATATTTCTAAGTAGGTGTTTTGTAGTTTACTTTTACCAATAACATCTAATTTAGCTGTTTTAGTTATATTTA
>MDTC01063665.1_pt1 | contig 10404 bp, 6 predicted proteins | sample 811181 | NCBI WGS metagenome assembly MDTC01 (sample SAMN05326644, study PRJNA326480) | marine metagenome | isolation source: seawater | place: Pacific Ocean: North | collected 2011
CCAATATGCTCGCGAACGCGGACAAGGCAGCGGATCTGGCGAAAGTGGTAACCGCAGCCGGTGACGGAGCGGATTTGACCAAAGTTCTCGCGAACGCGGACAAGGCAGCGGATCTGGCGAAAGTGGTAACCGCAGCCGGTGATGGAGCGGATTTAACAAACATGCTTGCGAACGCAGACAAGGCAACGGATCTGGCGAAAGTGGTAACCGCAGCAGGTGTTGGCGCGGATTTGACCAAAGTTCTAGCGAATGCAGACAAGGCAGAATCTTTCGCCAAAGTGGTCGATCAAATTGACACCTTGAATTTTGAGGGGGATCAAGCCAAAGACATTTTTGACAATATTGATGTTGTGGCAGATGTCCTCGGTGATGTTACTACGGAGGGTGCCGCAGTAAACGCTGACGTCGCCAGAAACTTGCTTGGTAATGCAAAAGAAGCAAAGCAAATGCAAGATGCCTTGGCAGTGATTAAGGATGCATCGGCAGGAACTGATGGAGGAGGTGCTGCCCCAACACTCGCTGCCCTGGAGAACATCGTCAAAAAAGACGTCAAGGAATTGGAGGCTATTAACAACGTAGCTAAAAAACTGAAGGAAAGCGGAGAGGGAGGCGCAGAGGCACTTGAGGCATTTGTAAATCAAAATATTGATAAGGCTGCTCAGTTAGAGAAGGCTTTCGAAGGCAACGCCGATCTCGCCGGGGAAATAGCAGCCAAGGCCAAAGCTGATGCTGATGTTGTTGCTACCCTCGGTGAAGGTGCTACAGAGGCGGAAAAAGCTGCGGCAATAGCAGTTGCTGAACTTGGCGCGAGTGCTACTGATGCGGAAAAAGCTGCGGCAATTGCTGCGGCAACAGATCCAGCCAAGGAGGATTCCTTCATCGATTCACTTGTAGACGCATCCGCCTTGGGAAGCCTGAAGACTGACTATGCTGGTACTGATTACTTGTCTGTACTAGAAAAACCTGAGAACGCAGATAAAGCAGACGATATTGCTTTCGCTCTAAGTTTTATCAAAAGTGGTAAACCCGACCTTTCTGCAGCTGAGTCAGCTAAGGAAACTGCTAATGAAGCAGCTTTCTTTGCTAATATCGATAAGCTCGACGACCTAATCGACCTAGGACTCAAATTCGAGGATGACCCTACCAAGATGGACACAATTTTTAACAATCTCGATCGTTTGGACGCCCTCAAGGAACTATCCGACGAACTTGCTGTTTACCCTGACCGCATCAAACTTGTCTTTGAGAACGCCGACAAGGCCGATGCATTACTCGGAACTTTCAAAGATGTAAAAGCCTCCGGATCTGACACTCTCATGGACAGCCTATTTGAATCGAAGGAAAGCCTCGACTCGACTATGGCGAATCAAGGTCTCATCAAATTGACGACCGAATACCCTCAATATGGCGATGCAATTGCTCAGCACGGTTCAAAGGCTGCCGAGATCGCGGCGACTGCCGAAGGTTTCAAGGATGACCCCGCTAAACTTGACCTTATCTTTGGCAATTTGGACAAACTTGATGCCGTAAACGATATGACTGCTCGTTACGGTTCAGATGCAGACAAAGGTAAACTAGATAAGCTTTTTGAGAATTTCGACAAGCTGGATGATATTAAAAAGCTCTCTGACCGTTTAGAGGTTGCCAACTTGGATGCGGCTCAAGACAGGTTGTTCGAAAATATTGATCGTCTGGACGATTTCGAAACTGGGCTCGATGTATTTACTGAAGCTGGAATCCTTAAGCAACTTGATGGTGCAACCGCTGAACAGGTTGAAATGATCTTCGATATCGGTGACGCCTTTGGCGGTGATGCTGAAAAGCTTAAGGTTGCCGGAAGCAATCTCGACAAACTTGCCGACTTGAAAGCCTTGGCTGAAGACAACGACCTTGATTCAGCCAAACTGGACTTAGTTTTTGCCAATCCCGATAAAGCGAATGCAATTAAGGATCTTAACGATGCTCATGGTGACGATGCAGCATCACTTGACGTTGTTTTTGGCAACTTAGACATGATCAATGATTTTGAAAAGGATTCTGGCCTTCTCACATTTGCTAAAGAAAACCCTGAAGACTTCAAAACTGCTAAAGATTCTGGTACTGCTACCGGGAACCTGTCTTCTACTCTTTTGAATGAGTTGAAAAACTTAGGGCTTTCGGGCGAAGAGCTTAAAATAGTATTGGCCGATCTCAATGCCGGACCTGCTGGAGGTCAGCAACCCGGTGACGCTCCGACTACCCAACCTGTTGATCCCAATACAGTTTCTCTTCTTGCTAATCACGAGATCAAGGACAACACCATTGACCCAAATCTTGTGTTAAAGGCCGAACTAGCACTTGCTAGTAGCTTCTTTCAGGATGTTGCGCAAGTTTACGACAACTTGTCGAACTCATCGCCTGAGGGGGGCCAAGAACCCAGAAACTTTAATGTTTTCGGAGGCAAGAATGTTTCCATAAGTGCGGGCAGCTATGACATCGGTAATGTTTACGGTGGGCCAGCAATGGAAGACTTTCTTATCGCTGCAACTGATAAGCTGACCATCGCCGGTAATGCTGCGTTCCGAAATACTGATGAGACGATGACGTCTACTGTGGATGGATTGATTCTGCTTTCCGCGGGTTCCATATCTCTTCCCCAAGGCACTGTCGATCAACATGCATCGGTTTCTTATGCCGGCGACATGTTGGGCATCGGTTCTATGGAAACTTTGAACGTCATCGACGTCGATCTTCAAGCTGAAGGTGAAGTGTCTCTTCGTTCCTTGGATAGCCTCGTGATAAAGAACTCGAAAATGATAACTACAAATGGTAATGGAGCAGACTTCGTACATCTAAGAGCCCTTGATCAAATTGACGCCAATCACCTCCTTTTTTCAGCGAGTGTTCAGAAAATCGTGATGGATGCTATGACCATCAACTTAGCAAATGTAATGTTCCCGACCGGCTCTACAGTGAATCTAAACACTGCTCTCGGTCCACTGGATAACAAATATCCGACCTTCGGTTCACAGAATAAAGCTTACGGTCGCGTGAACTTCATTAATGATGTTCGTTATGGTCAGCATTTGTTGAATTCTCGTTCGGCTTTCGATACCCACGGTGGTTCCATAACAATCGGCGCGAAGTAGTTTTATTGACTATATGATTCTTGTTTCGGATTGTCGGCAACTCCTACTTGCCAACAAGCATCCTTTTCATCTCGTCTCGTGACTTGAAGAGGACTGATTACTCAAATTTATAATTATGACTACTCCCCGATACTCCTCGATTTACCTATTGCTAAGCTATTCTCTTTTCATCTTGTTAGTAGATAAATCTTTCTCCAATATCTTGGATACAAGTTCTGAATCCATTGCTTTAGCCGCCTCACCTCCCTTGACGAAGCGTGTTAACGGTGAGACCACATTAATTTTCGGTTCTCAGACTGAAGTGACGAACGACAAGTCGTCTCCACCCAAATCAGTGGTAAATGCAAAGGAAACCCCGCCCAAGGTACCGCCAAGCACTAAACCTAAGACTCCGCCTGAGGTTGTTAAGCCAAGTATTTCACTCGCTCCAGTAAATGAATCCAAGGAAGAAGTTAAGAAGCAAGTTCCAGATGCTCTCGTTGCTGAGCCCAATGCAGGCATCGTTTTGGATAGTAATGACTCTGCTCCTCCCGCTTCTTTTTTGGCATCGGATTTCTTTGCCGGTGCTCTAGAGGCTGCAAGAGCTGGTGATGCCATGGGTACCCAACGTCTTGTAGACGTTAAGAGCGGCAGGTTGACCCCTTCTCTCGCTTTTAACATGGGCTACAATTATACTTCCAACCCTATAAAGGTTAGCAAGAAATCCGCAGGGTTTTCGCCAGATGGCTTTACCGCTCTCCTAAATTTGACTTTCAATATGGGGCTTGGCGAATATGGAGTCGGCGACGACGTTCTGCTCGCTCCTTCTCTTATGCTCATGCACATGCGCACATACACTGATCCCGCGAAAGATCATGGTGACGAGAGGGAGGGATTCGATGTAGATGTCCAAATTGCAGGGCTTACATTGCCCATTATACTGCCGCATGATTACACCTTTTCTTTGGGACACACTTATGTCCGTCCCATTTCCTTTCGTGCCGACAATGTAATCTCTTATTCCAATACTCCAAATGTATCTTTAACCAAGGCATTGCCTTTACCAACAGGCGACATACTATCCATTACCGCCGGTACGAGTTATTCTTTTTCCAATGGTGATACCTTGGAGCAGCAAATCGCAGACGCTGAGTATTATAATTTCATCGAAGCCGTAATGGGAGGTGCTGCCAATGTACTGGCTCAACAGCCTATTAACGCACAGAATGCTTGGACACATACTCTGAATTTATCCTATATTAAACCTATAAGCGAACAATTCACCCTCACCCCTTCTATTACTGTCAACAGAATGGAGTATACTGAAGGAGCTAATGTTGGACGTGATGATACAACTTACCTAGCTGCAGTTGTCGCAGCGTATACTATTACTGAATGGGCCAATGTCTCGTTCGCTACCAATTACATGTGGAAGCGTTCAAGCGATTCCTCTCTCGAGTTCGAGGATTTCATCGGCGGCGTTACTATGGGATTCAACTACGCATTCTAGCTAGTTTTGCTAGGTGTATTGACAGGGTCATGAGTTGCTTGAGGCTTTGCTCTGTTGAAGCTTTAAGAACAGTTTCCTTTTGCTTTTGCTTCCTTCCGATAATTCTTTTTTCCAAGCCTACCCTCGAGAATATTCGGTCTGAAGTCATGCTTCTCTTGGCCAAGGGGCAAACCTTGGCTGACCAAGGCGATTTCGTTCCTGCAGTCTCAGCCTTCAACCAAGCGATTGACTTGCTGATTCAAGATCAAAAACCGAATCCTCTATTACGCGAAAGAATTGAACAAGCTTTACGCATAACCAAGGGGCGGGCGATTGTAGCTCGTTATAAGGGTTCTCTCTCAGTTTCTTCTGTTGGTAAAGCGCAGGCGACTATTCCGCCCGAACCAAAGGATATCAGTGTAAGGCAAGTTTTCGGCTCTGTTCTTTTGAGAGGTCAATTTGAGCCGCGAAGTCTGACCAAATCGGGAGAAACCTTTGGTTTTGGGAGACGGGTTACTATTTCATCGAGGTCTGGGGTGGATCTGAACTTTCCAGGGAAAGCGGATTTCAAATTGCGAGCGGTTGATACAGGGAGCTTTACCTTGCCGAAATCAGGCGTTATTCATGCTCATTCGGGTGCCTACCTCTTGCGAGCCAATGAAGATGACGGTAAAATGAGTGTAGAAGCTCCCTTTGCAGGGGTGGACATATCGGGCGACGATCCTTTTGCTGTGATGATAGGCATAACTACCAACGGCGGACTCAAGATGATAGGCCTTCTGGGAGAAGTCGAATTGCGTCGGTCGGGCCAGGATTTGCAAAAGTTACGTCCCGGACAACTGGTTTTCGTTCTCCCGAAGGGATACAGTCGTAAAATGTACGTCGAGTTGAGCACTCTTATAGCGACCGCCGATTTGCTCACCGTCTTCGAGGAGCCACCATCCTACTACAAGCGCCTAAAGACCGAGGCCCTCGTCCAAGCGTTACGCACCAAGCGCCGATTTCGTACCGTGGTCGGGGACGTAAAAGGTAGGGATAGTTTCGAGATGAAGGTGCTCCGGGAAGACGAAAAAAAGTAAAACCGCTCTTTCACAACCTGTCACATTTCTGGTCTCGCCTATTGCAAGGGGCATTCATTCGCGCTAGTTTTTCTTTTATGATTCCACCCTCTTCTGTATTCTCAAGTTTTATATTCGGTAGTCTGCCTCTGCTTTTACCTAGCTTCTTTTATGCTCAGGAAAAACCGCTTGTTCTTCCGGAGTTGATGGTGGAACCTGTTGCTGCCTCTGCTTCGCTTATGCAGACTGTATTGGCGGAAGGCACTCCCGAAACCTATGTCTTGCTTTCCGAAATGCTGGATGGCGGGATTACTGCTTCGTTGAACGACACCCGCAAGTTTCGCGTAATCCTTAAGCGACCCGAGGGCATTCCCCCTCCTAACGTCAAGCAAGTCCGCCTGCAGACAAGGCTGGACGATTTTCAAGACCTAGAAAAACGGACAAATCTTCCTGGCTTGGGAGAGGTAATCATTAAGCGCACCTTGCGAATTGGCTTGATCGGCAGCCTCTACGATTTGCGCACGGGCGAACTGCTCGCTTCCGCGGCCATACGGTTGTCCGAGACGGAAACTGCCGTCGAGGATGTCGTACGTCCTGTAAAGGGTCCGAAGAATCGTGAGCTACTCACGAAATTATCGGACGAGGCCGCTCGTCAGCTTGTTACTCGTACGCTTGATTGTTTGTCCCCGCCTCGTGTAATTGCCATAACAGGCAAACAAATCACCTTCAATCGTGGAAAAGATTTCGGATATCCCGTGGGAGAACTTGTGGATGTGTTTGCCTTGGGCGAGGATTTGAAGGATCCTGAAACGGGAGCGTCCCTTGGCCTAGAGGAAGTCCTTGTGGGCACGGCTCGAGTTCGACGCATAAACAACCGAGTGAGCTCGGCCCTTGTGCTTGAGGATCACGGAATAGAAAAGATGTGCGTGATTCGCCCCACGAACGTAAAGTTTTCCGATTTTGTAGATTAGTGTGGGCTACCTAGTCCGTAATTGGATTGCCCATCGCTTGGGCTATGCCGGTCTAGTAGGATATGCGCTTCTTTTCGGATGCGTCACCAATCATTCCGACCGTACCGAGGAGTTCCGATTTTCGTGGAAGGTGGGCGATGTGTTGGGTGCGGCCGAGCAAGCCTCAGAGCTGGCGAAGAAGGGGCCGAAGCGGGATCGTCTTCTATACCTGTTGGAAGAAGGGTCGGCTCGTCGAGCTGCAGGTGACGCAGAGGGAAGCGGGCTGGCTTTTTCTGCCGCCGAAGAGAATTACAAACGATTGTTCGGCGCTCATCACAAAACTTCATTCAGGCTTTCCGAGCAGTTTGCATCGGTGGTGGGATCCGCCGAGTGGAAACCATACAAGACTAGAATTTACGAACGAGTCATGATGTGGCTCTATCAAGCCCTCAACTACATGGAGACTGGGGATGCAGGTCGAACGAGGGCGGAAATCTTCAAGACTCGCCAAGCCATTTCCGATGCCAAGCTGCTTTGGAAGGAAGAGCTTGAAGTAGCTCGTGAGCAAATGAAAGAAAAAGGAATCGATCTGGACAAGACTGTCCGAGATCCCCGAGCAAAGTCGAAATCAGATCAAGTTTTGTCGGACGCGCGATCCATGGTTCCTGCCAATCTTCCCGATTACGTTAATCCGGCCGCTCTTTTCCTCGAGGCTCTTTACTTTCTTCGGACGGGAAGCGCTGCCTCGGATTTTGAAAAGGCGGAGTTTTCCCTTCATGAATTGCTTGCCATTCATCCCGATAACGAATGGCTCAAAGAAGACTTTCTTCAGGCAGTCCGCAAGCGGGTGGATCCCGAGCCTGCAACCTATTTGTTTTTAGAGACGGGAAGAGCTGCCCGTAGGTCGGAGTTTCGACTGGAGTATCCTTTGTCGGTAACGGAAGTCTTGCCTCCCCAAGTGGCTCTACTATTAATGGATCCCACTTCGCGTATCCCTTACTTGGGCGTTGCATTGCCGCGATTACGAGCGAATCCCTCGCACTTGGAAGGATTGCAGGTTGAGGCGACTGGCATGGCGAACGTTCGCACCCTGCCACTGGCCGATCTCGATGCCATCATTGCCAAGGAGTTCGACAAAACCTATCCGCTGGAACTGGCGAAGGCTATTGCGGGCGCTTTGACCAAGGCGGGGATTCAGCATGCCGTGACGGATTCCTTGCGCGAAGAGGACGAGACCACGCGTGTCGCCACCGGCATAGGAATAGGTATGTTGGCTCACGTCACAACCAAGGCGGATTTGCGAGCGTGGTCCACTTTGCCGAAAAAGGTTCTCTTCTGTAAGTTTCCCACTCCGGTCAAGAAAAGGTTGACCCTGAGGGGTGTGGGGAGGAATCTTGTAACTGAAGTGCAATTACCTGAGGGACAAACCAATGTGGTGTGGGTGAGGAGCGTTACGCCCGCCACTCCCTTGCGTATCGTAGCCAACTTTACATTGGAGCCAGATTCATGAAAAAAATCCATTCTGTGTTATCATTATCGTGTGCGCTTGCGCTCGCCGTCTTTTTCTCGGGTTGCAACAACCCAATCATTAGCGCCGGAAAGAGCGATCCCAATGACAAAAGCACCCAACCCGGCCTCAAGCGCGTGGAGATGGGCGGTTCGCTTGCGCGAGACCTCGAAATTGCCAGCATCAACCAAACGACAGTCAATGAGGACCTCCTGAAGATTCAGGCCAACGTTCGTAACGTGAAAGGTGGCGACTGTCGCATTAATTATAAGATCGAGTGGATGAACGCCGATGGCATAGTAATCAATGATTCTTCTGCCGTCTGGCTGCCTCTTCGCATTCGGGGAGGTGAGACTGCTGCCATCCAGTCGGTGGCCACGACTCCCAACGCGACCAACTTCCGTATCAAGATCCAGAAGGCAAAATACAAATAATACGAATTTAATCAGACCTCCAAATGAAAGCTACAGCAATCACCGCTCTCCTCGCTCTGTTCACGGCAATATCTTTTACCTCCTGTGGTCCACGTAGTCCGGTTGGGCGCAATGCCGATACTCGCTACATTGACGACGGCAGCGAAAGAGGTCTCGTGAACCTAGGGAAGATCAATGCCCAGGACTTTACCCGTGCGGCGAACAAGCTGTTACAGGACTTGTTTACGAGTGGCGCCTTGGCGAAAGCTCCCGTACAACCTGCGGTTTTGCACATTGGCAAAGTCCGTAACGACACCCAGACCTATTTCGATACGGATTTGCTGCTCCAAGGCATGAAACGCGACCTGCTTGCCGGCAACCGGGTGAAAATCTCCACTACCGAGGGGCCGGGAGGAATCGGTGCCGACGAGTATGCCCAAGACGTTAGACAAAAACTCGAGCTCACGGGAGATCCCAAAGTGAATCGACCTCGACCTTACTATTCTCTTTCAGGAAAAATCATAGAGGAAACATCACGCGTGGAAAAGGTGACTCAAAAGGATTTCTACTTTTTGCTCACCCTCACCGAACTGGATACCGGAACCGGGGTTTGGTTCGGGCGCGAGCTCATTACCAAGCAGGGACGCCGAGACGCTATCGGCTTCTAACGCGGAGAAAACAGTGTTTCGATCGCACGGGCGTTCGGAATCCTGATTCGTTTTCCATCACCTAGTGGCAGGTGTTTCTTAATTTCAAGGATATCGCCTCTTTCTATGCGTTCCACGATTTCCCGATCTCCGGATTCCAAGTCACGAGTCTGGATTTCATAGGCATATTCCAAGCCATCGGATGCTATTCCCACAAAAAAGTATAGCCCTCTTCTCTTGTTCACAGGAGAAACCAAGCGAAAAACGGTGGCTGTCTCTTCAAATCGCCTGGGAGGTTTTTTGGACAGAAGGACGAAGCCAAACTTGAGATCGACCAGGTTTAGCCCCAATGGCCCGTTGATTTTTTTCGCAACTTCAGGAACTTTCCATGAGCGCACTTCGTGACTGTGGAATGGCGAATCCACATTGACCAAGGGGCAACCCTTCCCGTTGAAGTAGGGACCGTGTAGATGCACCTGCCCAGCTTCCGATGCCATTGCCGCGGCTTTGTGGAGGCGTTGACAACTTTCCTTGAGAGCTGGTTCAACGACTATTAGAACTCCGCTCGGTTTCAATAGGGATGCAACCTCTCCAAGCTTGTTTACATAAATCTCTGGTTCATCCTCGGGAATGATTTCGTTCAAAGTCGAACCGAGCAGGATCAGGTCGTATTTTTTTTCATGCCCTCTTGAGAGGTTTCTGCATAGGTCGAGTCGTTTGGTTTCCAGCTTCGATCCCGGCCATAGTGAGTAAAGACCACTATGCAGGTTTCGAAGGTATCCCAGGCTTTTTCCCGAGTAGTCGATGGCCCGGAGCTCGATTGGGTTTTCAACGCCACGATCACGAAACGACCGAAGCGCCGCAAGGCAAGTAGCCCCGGAACCGGAGCCAAGATCCAGAATGTTTAACGGTCCCTTGCGTGGTGGGTTCCATTCGCGAAGTTCGAGAGCTTCTGCAAGAACGTAACTCAGGTGATTCCAGGTACGAGGAAAGTAAAAGTTTCCGTAGGCGAGCAGGGACAGATCGCGTGATCCATAACTTTTGGGAGTGAAGTGACGTTCCTTGTTGAAACGGTCGCTTTGTACGACAATTTCCTCTTGCAGCATACGAACAATCTTGGGTTCTTCCGCATCGGGCCATTGCTCGTTCGCCTTATTCCACCACCATTGCTCTATTTCTTCGGGGTAGGGAGAAATGTTAGCCGTCGGGATTTTCATCGGATGGCCGTATTCA